>Ga0209979_1002875_pt1 | contig 15856 bp, 11 predicted proteins | sample AnhtaG_FD_183114 | JGI IMG/M metagenome (GOLD analysis project Ga0209979, IMG submission 183114) | Deep subsurface microbial communities from Anholt, Denmark to uncover new lineages of life (NeLLi) - Anholt_01485 metaG (SPAdes) (version 2) | ecosystem: Environmental > Aquatic > Marine > Oceanic...
AATTTTGAATATATCAAAAGATGTCATAGCGGGAAATAACAAGAATTATATTAAATTTCGCAGGCTAATAGAAAATTATGGAATTGGATTTTTAGTAATTATAATTATAGGTATTTTTGGTATTTTAAATCCCAGATTTTTATCCATTGGAAATATTTTAAACCTTTCCAGACAGATTGTTCCTATTGGTTTTATTGCGTTGGGTGCAATGTTTATTTTAATTGGTGGCGGACTAGACCTTTCACTTGGTGTGGGAGCAACAATTACTGGAGCAATAATGGGAATAATTTTTTACTTAACAGGTAATATATTTTTATCAATTATAGTTTGTATTTTTTCTGGTCTTGTTATAGGAGCTACTAATGGATTATTAATTACAAAGCTTAATTTCTCTCCAATAATAGCAACATTAGCGATGATGGTAATGCTTCAGGGAGTGATACAGTTGATATTAGGTGGAAGAATACTATATGTAGATAGTCCGGTATTACAGTATATAAGTAGGGGTACAGTTGGAAAGATACCATTTGCATTTATTTTTCTTATGATTTTTTACATTTTAGGTTATTTTCTTTTAGAACATACAAAATATGGCGTATATTCACGTGCAATTGGAGGGGATGAAAATAATGCAAAAATTGCAGGTATTAACATACCATTAGTTAAATTTTTTTCTTATATCATGGCTGCATTTTTAATGTGTATGAGTGGAATTGTACTGGTAAGTAGAATGGCTTTAATATCACCGGCTATGAGTGGTTTTCCTATGCTTTTGGATGGTTTTTCTGCAGCAGTAATAGGTGGTACCAGTGTTACAGGAGGAAAGGGAAATGTAGTAGGAGTATTTTTAGGTGTAATTTTTATTGTAATTATAACAAATGCTCTAGTTTTCCTTAAAGTTCTATCAGAAGCTCAGGATTTATACAGAGGCTTACTTATAGCATTTGCTTTGATTTTTGAAAGATCAGTTAGGATGAGGAAATAAATGAAAAATGATTTTAGGCAAAGAGTTTTTTTAAGTTAATTATAAATATCATAGATGTGTTAAAAGGAGGTGGTTTTATAGAGATATCAAATTTTTAATGTAAAAAATTTTTAGAAGGAGAGTGTAAAAATGAAAAAGTCATTATTGTGGTTGTTAATAGTGATACTAACTACATCGATGGTAGTAGCTTTTCCACTTGCAGGATGTAAGGCAGTAGAGGAAGAAGTAACCGAGGAGGAAGCTCCTGCTAAGGAAGCGGCAGAAGAGGAAATGACCGAGGAAAAAGTAGTAGTTGGAGCAGCAATGGTTGATGTCACTAATCCATTCTTTGTAGACGTTATAAAAGGTGGTGATCAGATGGCAGCTGTTATGAACGCAGAGGTTATATGGAAAAGCTCTGAAGGAAGTCTTGAGAAACAGATAGCATTAATTGAAACTTTTATTGAACAGAATGTTGATGTAATCTTTATTGATCCTTTAGACCCTGTTGCTGTAATTCCGGTCATAGAAAAAGCTTATAGTGCAGGAATTCCAACTCTTACTGCGGCTAACCTTGTAGAATCTCCTGGTAATGTTTCTACTCCTTTCCCGGCTAAAGCTGCTTTTAAAATGCTTGTAGATATGGTGGCAGCATACTTAAACTATGAAGGGAATATTTTATATTCATCTGGGATTCCAGGTAACTGGATTCTTGACCAGTATCTTGAAGGAGTAGAAGAGGGAGTTGATCAGTATGAAAATATAAATTTGCTGGATGAACAACCTGCGAAGATGGACCCTGCTCTTTCACAAAGAATCATGGAAGGATGGCTAACAGCTTATGATGAGATAAGCGCTGTGATATTTACAACAGATCCAGATATGTACTCAGCAATTGAAGCTATTAAAAACGCGGATAGGATTAATGAGTTCCCACTTTTTAGCCAGAACGGAGATGTGAAAGCAGTTAAAATGATTCAGAATGACAACGAAAATGGGGTAACTATTGACCTATTATCTGGTGCAACAAGGATAGGTGCTTTTAACACTATGATTGCAATAAGATTAGCACGTGGTGAAAAACTACCAGATGTTCTATGGTTTGATTATCTGCCTGTCATGAATCAGGATACATGGGATTACATTGTTGAAAAAGGATTTGACCAGGACATTGAATGGATTACTCCAGAAGCAGCATTAGAAATTATAGAAAATGCTGATATAGAGTTTCTTAACTGGGAACCACCTGCTGAGTAATTACTACCCTCTTGGCAAGGTTTTAACCTTGCCAAGAGGAGATTGTCCATGATGAATTGTATGATAGGAAGTAATCAATGGAAAAATTAAAATTAAAGATAAAAAGTAATTTAAAGTTATTGGCATTGATATTAATTAATGTAATATTAATAATTGTATCTTCCTTTGTGAGCCCCTTTTTTTTTAGTATGAGTAATATTCGTAATCTATTAGTTCATGCTTCTGTTTTGGCAATTATGGCTATTCCTATGACTTTTATTTTGATTTCTGGTGGATTGGATTTGTCTATAGGTTCAAATATTGCATTTGCAGGTGTTATAGGAGTTTTAGTTTACCAATTTACCAGTAATCCTTTGATTGGTATGGTTGGCTGTCTTGCTGCTGGCGGATTAATTGGATTAATTAATGGAGTTATGGTTGGCTATTTAAAAATAAATGCATTTATGGTAACTCTTGCTTTCCTGGCAATAGCGAGGGGAGCAACCTTAACAATAACTAGTGGACGAACTATTTCTGTAGTTAATAAAACTTTTAATTATTTGGGCCAGGGCTCTATATTTAGTATTCCTGTTATTTTAATATTAATATTCGTCCTTTATATCATATTTCATTATGTTTTACGTCATTCAATTTTAGGGAGAAGTATTTATGCATTTGGTGGTAACGAAAATGCAGCTATTGTTGCGGGGATTAAGACTAAGTTAATGACACTTTACATATATATATTATCAGGAATAATGGCAGGTTTATGTTCTATCTTTGTAGTGGGAAGATTATCTTCCGTTCAGCCATGGGCAGGACTGGGAGTAGAATTTGAGACTATAGTTGCTGTGGTTCTTGGTGGAATAAGCATTGCTGGTGGAGAAGGTGATCTTATTGAATCACTTATAGGGGTAATAATGATTGCAATTATTTTAAATATCTTGGGTTTGCTACCAATATCTCCCTTTTATCAGTATATTGCGAAAGCTTCAATAATGATTGGGGCAGTTTTTATTTATGGAAGACTTAAAAGAATGCAGGAATAACTAATTGGATGTAAAGAGATTTTTATGATTCAAAATATTAACTATGATATTAAAAATAAGTCTGTTATCAAGAAAGAAATTCTTAAAGAAGGGAAAAAGTTAAAAGTTGTAAATATAAACAAATCTTTTCCCGGGGTTAAGGCTCTTAATAATGTTAGCCTAGAATTTAAAAGTGGAGAAATTCATGCGTTGGTTGGTGAAAACGGGGCAGGTAAGTCTACTTTGGTTAAAATTATTGGTGGAGTTTACATTAAGGATAATGGAGAAATTTATATAAATGATGAACTTGTAGAAATTACAAATCCAAGGATTGCTTCTAATTTTGGAATAAGTATAATACACCAGGATTTTTCGTTAATTCCAGAATTAGATATTGCCCAAAATATATTTTTGGGAATGGAACTTACCAACTTTGGAGGTTTTAAATTAAATAAAAAAGAAATGTATAAGAGATCAAGAGATATTTTAGAAAGTCTGAATTTTAATGTAGATGCAAAGACAACTATTTACCATCTTTCCGTATCCGAGCAACAAACTATTGAGATAGCCAAAGCATTAATCAGAGATTCATGGCTATTTATAATGGATGAACCTACCTCTGCATTACCAGAAAAGGAAGTAAAATTTCTTTTTAACATAATTAAAAATCTAGCTCAGAAGGGTGCAACTATTATCTATATATCACACCATCTTGAAGAAGTTTTCGAGATATCAGATGTAGTTACAATTCTCAGAGATGGTAGTGTCGTGGGAACTAATGAAACAATTAGTTTAGATCAACACAAAGTTGCAAATTTAATGGTTGGTAAAGATGTAAATGTAATGTTTTCCATAAAAAGAAGACAAAAATTAGGCAGAGTTGTTTTAGAAGTAAAAGAGCTTACTAAAAAAGGGTTTTTTAAGAATATAAGTTTTAATGTAAGAGAAGGAGAGGTATTAGGATTAAGTGGTCTTTTAGGTTCTGGAAGGTCAGAATTATGCAGGGGAATATATAGTTTAGATAAAGTTGATGCAGGTGACATTTACTTAGATGGCCAAAAGGCGAGGTTTAATTCTCCCCTTAATGCTATAAAAAAAGGTGTATTATATAGTCCTTCAGATAGGAAAAAAGAAGGAATTATACCTCTTATGCCATGTGATGAAAATTTAACAATTATGTCGCTTTACTGGATTAGTTTTTTGGGGTGGATAAAAAATAAATTTCAATTAAATATATCAAAAGATATTATTAAAAGTTTAGGTATTAAAGCTTCTTCTGTAAAGCAAAAAGTTTTAAATTTAAGTGGTGGAAATCAACAAAAAGTGTCAATAGGAAAATGTTTAACAAGGATGCCAAAAGTTTTAATTCTTGACAATCCCACGAGGGGTATTGACGTAGGTGCAAAGGAGGAGATATATAAGATTATTGAAAAATTAGCCGAAGAAGGAGTTGCAATAATTATTATTTCTCCAGAAATACCTGAACTTATTGGAATAAGTGACAGAATATTAACTTTTTTAAACGGAAAGATAATAAATGAGTATTCCTATCATGAAGTAGACCAGGCAAAAATACTATCCGATATCTTAATTGAATCAGAATAGACAGGGGGTTTAAGTATGAGTGATTTAATAAATAAAAGTTTTGAAATAGATATTAAAACAAAGATAAAGTTTGGATTAAATTCACGATTCGAGATTGGAAAAATATTAAAAAATAAAAATTATAAGAAAGTATTGATATGCACAGATAAAAATATTGTAAAACTTAAATATATTAATGAAATTTTTAATTATATTTCTGATGAAAAGATAAATTATAAAATTTATGACGGGGTAGAGATTAATCCTACAATTACAACGATTGTTGATGCTTATAATAAATTTAAACAAGATAGTTTTGATTGCATAATAGGTATAGGTGGTGGAGGCCCAATAGATGTAGCAAAAGGTATCAGTGTTGCGTTAACACATAAGGGTAATATACGTGATTATATTGCGGAGGTTAATGGTCAGAAGAAACCAATTTTGGATATTGTTTTACCAGTTATTGCTATACCTACAACAGCAGGTTCTGGTGCGGAAGTCTCCCCGGTATCAGTGATTGTTGATGAAAAAAGGAAGTTGAAAATTGGTTTTTTTTCTGAATATTTATTTCCAGTTATATCTTTAGTTGACCCGGTTCTTTATACTACATTACCGCCAAAAGTGACTGCTGGATGTGGATTGGATGTATTATCTCACAGTCTTGATGCCTTTGTTTCTCCATATTCCAATAGCTATTCTGATGCACTTGCTATAAAATCAATTGAAATGGTTTTTAATAATTTAAAAACAGCTGTTTTTAATGGTAAGAATCTGGAATCACGTGCAGAAATGGCGATTGCAAGTATTTTGGGACTTATATCTATGTATATTGGTAAAGGTGGTTCTACTCATACAATTGGTGAACCACTTGGAGGACTATATGATATTCCCCATGGCTATGCGTGTGGTATAGCAATTCCGGCAGTGATGGAATTCTTATTACCTATCTGTAAGGATAAATTTATTACAATTTTTAAAAATATCAGTAATTTTTTTAATCCTGGAGAAAAAAGTGATACTGTGGCTCATAGATGCATCGAAGAATTTAGAAAGTTGATTATAGATATAAATGTGGAAAAGCCTTTTGAGTTAATAAATAATCCAGATATAGAGTTACTTAGTGAGTATTCTATTAAACATCTTGCTGTTAATAGAATTCCAGGAGTTGTGACAAAATCAGATTTTGTAAATTTATATAAAAAAATATTTAATAAAAACTATTTTTAATTTTTTATTGTTTGTTAATTTAGTAATCTATAATATTTTGGAGCTAGTTTATGAAAAATATAAATAATAACTACCTGTTAAAAGATGCAATTATAATAACTCCTTTTAGAACAATAGAAGGATATAATTTATTTGTTGAAGAGGGAAAGATTACACGGATAGTTAAAAAGAACATTTTGATATCTGATGTAAAAAAATTTAAAATTTTAGATTTAGAGGGAAAATATTTCTTAGCTCCAGGTCTTATAGACATACATACCCATGGTGGTGGTGGTGAGGATTGTTTGGGTGGAGAAATTGAGGTAATTTCAAAGTATAAGTTAAAACAGGGAGTTACTGGATATTTAGCTACACTTATGTCTTCACCACTTGAATTGATTTACGAATCTTTTGAATCAATTAAAAATTTTAATAAGTCTGGCAAAGATTTGCTATTACCAAAAGTTTTAGGAGTTCATATTGAAGGAATTTATCTTAGCGAAAAGTATAAAGGCGCCCAGATTCTGAAATATTTAAGAAAGCCTGACGTAAATGAATGTAGAGAAATTATTAAAGCCTCAGATGGTTTGCTAAAGATAATGACCTTAGCTCCAGAATTAGAAGGCTGTTTGGAAATTGTAAAACTTTTATCAAGCTACGGGATAGTATCTTCCGCAGGTCATTCTGATGCTTCCATAGAAGATTTAGATTTAGCAATTAATAAGGGTTTAAGCCATGTTACCCATGCATTTAATGCTATGGGAGAAATGAGGTTTTCTGAACCAGGTGTAAGGCACCCTGGTATGGAAGGGTATATGCTAATAAAAGATGAACTTAAATTAGAAGTAATTGGTGAGCTAACACATGTCAATCCTGCATTAATGGAAATTACTTATAGGACAAAAGGAAAGGACAATATAATAATCATTACAGATTCATTGAGTGTTAGCGGGTTAGGGCCTGGAAAATATAAAATTGGGGTAAGTAATTTAACTTTAGAGGAAAACTCAGATGTCGCAAGACTTGAAGATGGTGGGTTAGCTGGGAGTGTTGTACCTTTAAATAAGTCAGTCAAGACTTTTTTTGAAAATACATCGGCAACATTAAATGAAGCAATTCAGATGGCAAGCTATAATCCTGCGTTCTCTCTTGGAATTTCATATAGGAAGGGAAGTATAGAAGTTGGCAAAGATGCAGACTTGGTAGTTTTTGATAAAAATTTTGAAATTAAGAAAGTTCTTATTGAAGGTAAATTGGCATTAGATGATTATTAATATAAAACTAAGTTATTGAAATATGGAGGTAAAAGTGGGAAGTTTTAGTTACAGTCCATCCAAATGGATACCTTACAGAAATAAGGAAGTTATAGAAAGGGTCAGAAAGATAAAAAGAGAGGATATTTCAAAGCACAATAATCGTGATTATAAAATAAGAGTGGTAAGAGATGATGAGATTGAGTTTATTTGGGTTACTGATATGTTTTACAGAATAAAAAAAGCATCTGATGAGGGGAGGAGGCTTGTATTAATTTTACCCAACCCTGCACACTGCTATAAAAAAGTAGCCCATCTTATAAATAAATTTAGAGTTAGTTGTAAAAATTTATATGCATTTAATATGGATGAATATGCCGATGAGGATGGAAATATAGCTCCAGAGTCTTTTCCTCAGGGTTTTATGAGAGCAGTTAAAGACTATTTTTATTACAACATAGATAAGGAATTAAGACCACCTGAAAATCAGATAATAGGTTTTACCAATAAAAATTTAAAAGATTATGGAAAGATGATTGAAGACCTTGGGGGTGCAGATGCCTGCTACAGTGGACCAGGATGGACAGGACATCTTGCATTTATTGAACCTGATGCTCCTGAATTTGAGGGTTCTCTTGAAGAATGGAAAAAGATGGGACCCAGGATAGTCACTTTAAGTCCTTTCACAATAGCTCAAAATTCTCTTCATGGAAGTTTTGGAATGAGTGGTGACTTAGCAATGGTGCCGCCAAAGGCTGCAACTATTGGTCCAAAAGAGGTAATAAATGCAAAATACAGAATGGATATACACTCTCTTACTGTAAATAATACCAGGGTATCGTGGCAAAGATTTATAACAAGACTTTGTTTACATGGGGAAGTTACTCCATTGGTACCAACTTCAATCTTACAAACATTAAAAACAGATGTTTATGTATCAGAAACTATTGCACAGGATATAGAACCTGATTGGGGAAAAGGATATTAATTATATGTTTCTTACTTTTTGGATAAATTATGGGAAATTTTTTATGCTTTGATTTAGGTACTACTAAGATTAAATCTGCTCTAATAAGTTATGATGGGAATATCATTTATTCTTCAGAGGAAGAAGCAAGGGCTTATGGTGATGAGGGTATATATCAAAAACCTGAAGAATATTTTAATACAGTTGTAAGTGAGATTAAAGAGATTAAAAAAAGGTACCCATCACATCTCAGTAGAGCAGAAAGTCTTATATGCAGTGGACAGATGGCAGGAATTTTAGGTATTGATAGGAACTGGGAAGTAGTATTTCCATGGACATACTCAGTAGATACAAGAGCAAACAGCTACCTGTCTGAAATTGAAGATGAAATGGGCAGCAAGATAAGGAAATCTTCAGGAGGAGTACCCTTTATGGCAGCTAAAATGAAATGGATAAAGGAAAATTTCCCAAAAGATTACAAAAAGATTTATAAATTTGTAAATCTTACCACTTATGTAGCTGGCAGGATGTGTAATCTTTCAGGAGATGATGCTTTTATAGACTACAGCGTCCTTGCTATGAGTGGACTTGCAGATATAGAAGAAGGCAGATGGAATAGCAAAATATGCAGCAAGCTGGATATTGATATAAATAAATTACCTCACATATTAAGACCATTTGAATGTGTGGGGTATATAGATAAAAATAAATTCAGCACAGAAAAGGATATAAAAGTGCTTGTTGGAATAGGGGACCAGATAGCAGGCTTTATAGGTGCTGGAATAATAAATAAAGGTGATATTGTTGACGTTGCAGGCACTTATACAGTACTTGGTTATTGTACTGATAGTTTTATTGCTGATTCTAAAAACAAGATATTAACTTCTATATTCTCAGGAATTGATGGTATTTATTACCACTTATCTGTTGTAGCAGTTGGCGGTTATGCGTACAGATGGTTTAAGGAAAAATTTAACTATGATGATAAAAAGAACCCCGTCAAAATAAAAGATACTGATAGCCTGTACTTTATACCACATATTGGAGGCAGATCAAGTCCTTCCCAGCCATATTATGAAGGAACCTGGATGGGAATAAAATGGCATCATGACCTTGATAGCTTTTATATTTCACTACTTGAATCAATTGGTTATGAGTTTAGTTATGTTCTAAATTGGGTAAAAGAATTAAATGCCCTAAAAGAAGATTCTATCAGAGAGATAAAGGTTATCGGAGGAGGTTCAAAGAACAGTATATGGAACAGTATTAAATCAAATATTTTAAACCTAAAATATCTGGTTATGAAGGAAGTTCCATTTGAGATAATAGGCAGCTTTCTCGTTGCAAAATACGGCAGTAATTTTAAGGAAGGTTATAAGCAGCTAATAAAAAATAATATTGTTTCAATTGATGAAGAAGTATACCCACAGAAGGAAAGAGTTAATTTTTATAAAAAGCATAAAGATAAATATACTGAAATAGTAGATAAAATAGGAAAGATTTACTGCGATTTAAACATTGATTAAATATTAGAAGAAATCTTTATTAGTATTGGTCTTAAACTAATCTTTCATTATAATGAAAGTTAGGGATAAAATGATGAACATTACAAAAATTAAAAAGTTCCTATATCATCATAAACCATTAAAAATTCTTTCATTTATATCTATTTATCCCGGAAAGAAATTTATGCTAATAAAATATTGATAAAAACCAAATATAGCTGTTAAGGGAAGGGGAATTTAATATGAGCTTACTTAAAGCAGGGGTATCAATTGTTGATATCTCCCCAAAGAAAGGAATTGAACTGGCAGGCTATCCTCATTACCTTAGGCATAATACAGGAATTCACGATACACTTTATGCAAGCTGTATATTCTTAGACGATGGTACTACAAAGCTGGCTATAGTTTGTATGGATATCCTCTTCTTTTCCAAGGTCTATGTAGAAAAGGTAAGAAGTAGAGTTTCTTCTAAGATAAATATACCAGCAGAAAATATAATGATTTCCTGTTCACACACCCATTCAGGTCCATGGGCGTCGGGAAGACTTGATCTTGAAGGGCTGGAGAGAGGATTAAAACCTGATATGGGCTATGTTTTAAGCCTTAAAGATAAACTAGTAAATCTTATAACTTGTGCATACAGTAATGCATTTGAAGCTAAAATTGGAATAGATAAAGGAATATGTGGAAAGGAGAGAGGTATTGGTGGGAATAGAAGAGACCCTGATGGGCTCACAGATCCGGAAGTCTGGACTGTTGGTATAAAAGATAAAAAGGATAACTGGAGAGCGGCTCTTGTAAAATATAGTCTGCATCCAACAATAATTCATGAAGAAAGCACTGTAGTTACTGCTGATTACACTGGATATATTCGAAGGTACTTTGCTAAGACCAAACCCCAAATGATATTTCTATTTGCTCAGGGTACTTCGGGAGACCAGAGTACAAGATATTTTAGAAAAGGACAGACTTTTAAGGAAGCGGAAAGGGTAGGCTTTGAGATAGGTAAGGTGGCAGATAATATTCTAAATTCTATGAAGCTTACCTCAGATATGCTTATTATTGTAAAATCAGCTGAAACTGATATTGAACTAAGGAAACTTCCAGCTGAGGAAGCTGCTGAAGCAGAGGTAACTAAAACAAAAAAGAGATTGGAGAAACTAAGGAAAGAGAATGCTTCTTATATTGAAATTCAAAATGCTAATCTTAAAAATCTTGGAGCAGAGTGTACGCTTGGGTATATAAGGTTAAAAAATAAAGGAATTGATCTTGAGCTTGAGGTTAATGAACTTCCAGCAGAAGTTCAGGTTATTGGTATTGGAGATAGTAGAATTGTAGCTATACCTGGAGAAATATTTGTTGAGTTTGGGCTAAATATACAAAAAAACTCTCCATTTGAAAAAACTTTTGTTATTACACTTGCTAATGGTTGCCTTCCTGGATATGCATATACTGAAGAAGCATACAACAAAGGAGAATACGAGGCAGGCACATCAATGCTCACTGCCAGGTCTGGAGATATTATTGTAAAGACAGCACTAAGATTGCTGGAAGAAATAAGATAACTAATCTGAATTTAGTATTTTATCAGCTTCTTGCTTGTCAATATCCATAACATAAGGAATTCCAGATATTGAAGCTGCTTCCTGTGTAAGTGCTGTAATATTTTCTTCAATTAAATAGGATTATAATAGATTAAAATCAGAGTTTAAAATAATTAAACCTGATTCAAAAAATATAGATTTTTACGAGAATAAATTTAAAATGTTTGAAATTTAATTGACAAATAGCAGTGCATATATGAACAAATGAAAGTAATTGATATTATTTCTAAGATAGGAGGTATAAATGACTGTACATCATTATTCTTTCAAAGTTAAAAATGATAGAAACAAACCAATGTTTCACGATGTTACAGAAAAAGTAAAGGAAATTGTCTCAGTATCTAATGTAAAAAATGGTATTTCTGTAGTTTATTCCCAACATACTACATGCAGTGTTATTATTCAAGAAGAGAGTCATGACACCACTTATGATAATACAAAGTTTCTTCTGCAAGATCTGTTAGATATATTCGAAAATATAATACCGAAATGTAGAAGAGAAGGACAGTATTTGCATCCAGGTCCAGAACATATTGATTACGCCACAAAGGAAGTAAATGAACCACCCACTTGGAGCCTTAATACAGATGCTCATCTGCGTTCTTGCATTTTTGGACGTTCTGAATCAATTCCTATAATTAATGGAAAGCTTGAATTAGGTAATTTTGGACAAATCTATTTTGTTGATTTTGATTCTGTACGTAAAAGAGAACGTGTTGTTCACATTCAAATAGTTGGAGAGTAGAAGACTTTTAAGCTAATTATCAAAAAACATAATTTTATTTTTATCTATTAAAAAACTTATTATATTTTATGGGGTGATTTATAAATGTATACTGAAATAAATTTGAAACCGCCAATATTTGAAATGGGGTTAAAGGGATACCTATATGGAAAAAGGGCATTGGAATTTGCAAAGGCTGCTGACAGTATTAGTAAAAAATATGAAGTTCCAATTATTTTTGATCCCCAGTATGTAGACATACCAAAAATAGTAGAAGAGACTGAAAATCTCTATATATTTGCACAGCATATGGATTCTATAGAAATTGGAAGAGGTGTCGGTAGTATATTACCTGAGGCATTAAAAGAAGCTGGTGTTGTAGGAACAATTCTGAATCATTCTGAGCGTAGAATTACACTAAGTGATATTTCCAGGACCATAAAAAGGTCAGATGATGTTGGTCTTGCAACTTTTGTCTGTGCAGATTCTCCCAAGGAGGCAGCTGCAATAGCACAGTTAAACCCAAATATAATATTAGTGGAACCTCCCGAGCTAATTGAGACCGGAAAACCAGTGGGAAAACTCTTCAAGGATATTATATCCAAGACCATTGCTATGGTAAAAAAAATAAACCCAAAAATAATTATATGCAGTGGTGGTGGTATAAGAAATGCTAATGATATTAAAAAAATAATCAGACTGGGTGCTGAAGCAACAGGTTCTACCAGTGCAATTTTAAAAGCAGATGATCCTGTCAAAAAATTGGAGGAGATGATTAAAGCCCTAAAGGAGGTATGGTTAGAAATAAATTCATATTAATTTTTTAGTACAATTCTAATAAAACTGCTATTCACAGTTTCCAACAAATAGAGTTACTAAAGAGTTATAATAAATTTTACTATTAGCTTTTAGATCCTGTCCCAAAACTAGATTTTTTTAACCTTAATAAAATACTTTAACATAACTGCTTTCATAATTAATATTATTGCACTGCAAAATATTTTTGACTTGGTCCAAGTTCATTTGAGTTACATTATGAACTAAAATTAGCTGTTTGGTATTTGTAACTATTAAATTTATGTAAATATGATTTCTTCTTAAGTAAGAAAGGAGGGTTTTCGTTAATGAAACCTATATTTTTAGGTATTCATCAGATTGCATTAGTGGTAAAAAATGTTAAAGAAACCATAAAAAATTATACTGAAAACTATGGAATTAGCCCATGGAACGTTTGGGAATTTAGTGCTGATATGGTTGAAGATATGGAAGTAAGAGGTAAAAGGCTTGACTATAGAATGATGGTTGCTACCTGCAAATCTGGCAATGTTGACTGGGAAATCATTGAACCCTTGGACGATAAAAGCGTTTTTTCAGAATTTTATAACAAGTATGGGGAAGGATTGAATCATATAAACTACATAGTGGAAGATTATGACAGAGCTATGAAATATTTAATTGATAAGGGGGTTGAAGTAATCCAATACGGAAATCTAGTGGGGAAACATATATATGTTCAATTTGGAACAGAATATGATGCTAAACATATTATGGAAATCTCCACTGATCTACCTGGTTTTAAACGAAGAGAACCCCACTTTGTTTATCCTACAAAAGAGGAGAAAAGTAAAGTATTAAAACCTATCTTTAATAGAATTGCACAAATAGGTATAGTGGTCAAAGATATTAAAAAAACTGCTAAAATTTTGAAGGATAAATATATTGTTGGACCTTGGGAATTTTTTAAATTTAATTCTTCAACAGTAAATGATATGTGTATTAATGGAAAAAAACAGAATCATTCATTTGATATTGCTGTTTGTAAAATTGGTGGAGTTGAATTAAAACTTGTTAAACCAAATGATGAACAAAGTATATTTTCAAAACACCTTTCCAGGTTCGGAGAAGGACTTCATCATATATGTTTTTCTGTTAATAATCTTAATAGTACCTTTGAAATAATTAAAAGCCAGGATAAAAAAACAATACAATCTGGAAATTGGTATGGACAAAAATATGCATACTTTTCAACTGAGAATGACTTTAAATTTACCGCATGCTTCTATGAGGATAAGGAAAGCTTTAAAAAGCCAACTCCCTATTATATCTATTAATTTTTAGTAAAGACAACCCTTTAATAGCTAGACAAACTAGAAGAAAAACGGAATAAAAAGTGCCAACTTTCTTTAAAATCTTAAGTTCCAGAGAAAGATGTGAAATATTAGTTTAATCATAAGTAAAAACTTTTGATAGTAATTACATATCTTTTGAGATACATTAATTGTTTTTATCTTTGGAGGAGATATGCAAAATAAAAAGAGATCTAGTCTGAGAGAGTTAATCAACAAATCAGAACTTTGTAAAGAAGATCTAAAAACTTATCTTCGTCAGATGTTGGAAATAAGATTCTTTGAAGATAAGGTGTTTGAACTATTGAGTAGAAACATTATAAAGGGAGCATCACATCTTTATGCAGGACAGGAAGCAGTTGCAGTTGGTGCTATCTCAGCTATCAGGGAGGATGATTATATAACAAGTACTCATAGAGGTCATGGACATTGTCATGCTCACGGTGATATGTTTTCAAAGACAAAAGAAGAGAAACAGAATCATTTAAACAAGATGATGGCTGAACTTTGTGGAAGGGTTACGGGATATTGCAAGGGTAGAGGAGGTTCAATGCATATAGCAAATGTTGAAAAAGGAAATTTAGGTGCAACTGGAATAGTCGGGAGCAATATTCCTGTGGCTACTGGTGCTGGTCTTTCAATAAAATTAAGAAAAACTGATCAGGTTGTTCTTTGCTTCTTTGGAGATGGGGCATCAAATACGGGTGCTTTTTATGAATCATTGAATATGGCATCAACCTGGAACCTTCCAGTTATATATATATGTGAAAATAACCTTTATGGTATGAGTGTTCCATTTGCTAAAGCATCCAAGGTAAAAAATGTAGCAGATAAGGCTAAGGCATTTGATATGGAAAGTGATATCATTGATGGAATGGATATAATATCAGTTAGGGAATCAATAAAAAAAGCAGTTGAAAAAGCTAGAAGGGGAGGAGGTCCAACACTTATAGAGTGTAAAACATATAGATATTATGGACATTCAAGAAGTGATCCTAGAATATACAGGACTAAAGAAGAGGAAGAATTATGGAGACAAAGAGATCCAATTATGAAATTAAAAACAAAACTCTTAAATGAAGAAATTTTTAGTAAAGAAGAGATAGAAGATATTGAAAGAAATGCACTAAAGAATATAGAAACTTCTACTAAATTTGCGTTAGAAAGTCCATTTCCAGGAGTGGAAGAGCTTTATGAAGATGTATATATTCCAATAAAAATAACGGAAAGTGAAATTGAAGAAGAAGCCAAACTAAGAGAATTAATTAGAAAAGATAAAAATATTAGGCAAATATATTATAGTAAAGCATTAAATGAAGCAATTTATGAGGAGATGGAAAGAGACAATAGAGCATTTGTATTAGGTGAAGATGTTGGAGTCTATGGAGGAGCATATCAAGTAACAAAAGGACTTATCCAAAAATTTGGGGAGGAAAGAATAAGAGATACCGCTATATCAGAGGCTGCTATTGCTGGAGCAGCAATTGGAGCTGCTATGACTGGTCTAAAACCAATTGCAGAAATAATGTATATTGATTTTTCTACAATAGCTATGGATCAGATAGTAAATATAGGTGCTAAAAATAGGTATATGTTTGGTGGAAAAAGTAAAGTACCTATAGTAATAAGAACTCAAGGAGGAACTGGAAGGTGTAT
>Ga0209979_1002876_pt1 | contig 15853 bp, 16 predicted proteins | sample AnhtaG_FD_183114 | JGI IMG/M metagenome (GOLD analysis project Ga0209979, IMG submission 183114) | Deep subsurface microbial communities from Anholt, Denmark to uncover new lineages of life (NeLLi) - Anholt_01485 metaG (SPAdes) (version 2) | ecosystem: Environmental > Aquatic > Marine > Oceanic...
CCCATGAACAGTACTAGCATGGCCGGGCTGGTGCCTGAATTGATAATAACCTGTTCAGGATTCAAATTGAGATTGAATTTGTTATTATATGACGTGGCCACAGCCTCCCTTAATTGTGGCAGTCCCAGGCTGTGGGTATATTTTGTTTCTCCCGATTTTAGTGCATCAATAGCAGCTTGATTGATATGCGGCGCAGTTGGAAAGTCAGGTTCACCCACTTCCATGTGAATGATGTTTCTGCCTGATCGTTCCAGTTCCAGTGCTCTTTCATGGACTTCCATTACATAGAACGGCGGGATTTTTTGTGCTTTTTCTGAGAACATATTCAAATCAATTTATGAGGTTAATATTCATATAATCTATGATATTCACAGGGGCCATGCAAGTAAGGCGCTTAATAATACCACAAGGATCGCAGATATGAAATTGATAACAGCCAGGGTCTTGAATAATTTCACAGTGCTTGAGGTTTGGGCAGGTCTTTCCTTACCAGTTATATTAGCCACAGCCTGAAACCTATCCAGCACATCAGGTCCATGGGGCGCTTCCATAAATGCTATGGTAAGGTCCTCACCAGCCTTGTGTTTTCTCATGTGAAATCCTTTCTTCCATAATCTGCTATTGGTCACATCAAAGATCACACCCGCGTAAGCCACACATGCCTTGCTCGTCGAACCATCGTATTTTTTCAATTCCTTAAGACTCATTTCTTTGTTCGTACTAATATCCAACAAGGTTTCAGATGGTTCAGATTTTAATTTCCTGTTAATTACAATTGTTACAACAAAAGCAAATATTACCATGATTGAAAAAAGAATGATCTTCCCTAACACAAGCCTGCCAGGGTATGAATTCAGGAGACCATCAAGGCTATTGAATCTCATCAGGGTAAGATATATTCCTGATATGCCGATAAAGGACAGCGAGATCCAGCCAACTGTTAGTTCATTTTTTGGTACCCCTGACATTGCCAGCGTGCTGGCTTTATGGATCGTGTGTACAAAGAACATGGACCCTACTAATATCATGGATGCAAACAGATGTATAAATCCAACAATTGAAACTAATATATTTTGTCCATGTGAAACCTCCCCGGGAGGCCACTGGTGGGTCACAGAATAGGCTTTTCCCACATCGTTCAATTCACCGATCGTGCTGTCGGTGTGACAGGTGGAGCAGGATTGACCTGTATTTTGAGCATATTCGGGCCTGGCGAGAACAGGAGATGAAAGGAGGAGAACTAATAGTGGGATAAATATAAGTGATTTTTTCATTAAGAATTATCGGAAGTGATAATATTTATGGATATCTGGATTGTTTCCAAATTTCTTTTCCGAAAAATATTTAATTCAATAAAAATAACATATAATTGTGGGAATATGGGCAACAAACTAATAATGTTAATCATTTTAGGTTTATTGATAATTGGAATTATTTTTATAAGCGGCTGCGTACAAGAAAATAATTTGTCAGGATCAACTGAAAACCCAACAATACAACCAACAACAGTAACACCTGCGCAAGATAATGAGGAATATTGCGTTAGCAATGAAACCGGGATCACAATGAGTTTTTCAGAAGCCAGCGAAATTGCACTAAATAGCGAATGTGGTACCCAGGGCACGTTAAAAGACACTTATTTCTGCAATGAATAAACAGGTACCTGGTGGATCGATCTTGAGCCGTTAAACGAACAACCAGGATGTAATCCGGCATGTGTGGTTAATGTTAATACAAAAACAGCAGAGATAAACTGGAGATGTACAGGAGTCATACCACCAGATAACTAAAACTGACAGTATTATGGAAATAATTTACAATCATTATTTTCCAGCTTTATCCAGTGCCTGGTTTGCCAGTTCATCAATTATTTGGACCCGCTTATCAGTCCTGCGAACATGGGTGTGTTTTACTGACTTGAAGTCTTTTATTTGTAAGGATACTTTATCAAAAAGCGGTTTGAGATTCTCAGCCCGTACCTTATATTGCCCTTTCAACTGCCTGGTCAGCAGTTCGCTATCCGAGTAATGCTCAACTTCATCCTTGGTGTAATGGGTTGCTTTGTCCAGGGCAGCCATTAGTGCACGGTACTCTGCTTCGTTATTTGTACCTTTCCCGATATATTCGGATCGTTCTTCAATTACATTCCAGTTTGAATCATAGAGCCCGTATCCTATAGCAGATGGTCCGGGATTTCCCCTTGAAGCCCCATCGGTGACGATATAGATCTTCTTGAACTTTGGCATATCCATCTTTACCTTATTGGAATTATTTATTATTAACTGCATAAAAGATATATCAATTTAGAATCATAATACAATGTTAACAAATATTGGGGTTATTATGAAGATCGTTAAAGTTAATAAGAAAATGAAAGGAACCTGCAAGTGCGGTCTTTCATGTTAGATATTTGTCTTGCATGAACCTGGATTTTCAAATTACTGGTTCGAGATCATTGCTCTACCAGAGTATTTTCTTACTTTGGAGTTTTTCACTTCCAAAACAATAAGTAGAGCATTCTCACAATGCTTTTGTAACATAAACAATATTCTCCACTATCTATTTGTGGAGGAATTATTCCTGGACCTTGAGAAAATTGCCGATGAGATCCGAAATTTTGAAGGACTTACACGTAAGCATAATATCGCAGATATTGTAAATATTTTTGAGACCGTAAGGTCAGAATATGGGAACTGTATTGCCGATTTCGGAGATGATGCGGCCGTTCTGGATGCCGGGAACGAAGATGTCATTCTCTTTGCAGCCGATGGTATATGGGGGCGACTCCTGGATGCCAGTCCCTGGTGGGCAGGTTATAGTTCTGTGCTTGTGAACGTGAACGATATCTCTGCAATGGGCGGAAAACCATTGGGTATGGTCAATGTGCTGTCCAGCAGCAATAAGAAAGCCTGTATTGAACTGCTAAATGGTATCAAGGACGGGATTGCCAAGTTCGGGGTCCCAATGGTAGGGGGGCACCTGCATCCTGACACACCTCACTTATCCCTGTCAGTAGCAATTGTGGGAACTGCTAAAAGGGACTGCCTGATACGAAGTGACACAGCCCAGACAGGAGATCTTATAATTGCAGCTTATGATATGGAAGGTAGAGTAGGTCCGAATTCACCTTACAGCTGGGATACCACCACCATGAAAACACCTGCCGAAGTACGGGAGAAATTCATGGTCATGCAGACCATAGGCGAAGCCCATGCAGTAACTGCCGGCAAGGATATCAGTAACCCTGGAACTTTGGGTACATTAGGTATGCTGCTTGAGACCAGCCATAAAGGAGCTGTGGTCGACCTGGCAAAAATACCTTTCCCTAAAGGAGTGGATTTTATCCAGTGGCTCAAGATCTACCCTGCTACAGGATATATTGTTACGGCGCAACCAGGCCAGGAAACACGCTGCATTGAATTATTCGAAGCAGTGGGAATAACCGCTGAGGTCATAGGTGAGATCACGAATGATCACAAACTGATCATCAAGCATGGAGAAGAGAGTCTAATCCTGTTTGATTTTACAAAGGACACGGTCACCGGTATTGTGTAGTGGTCTGAGGTGTTAGTATAACCAAGATCGAGGGTATTGCAAGATCCACATTGGAATTCATTCTTGAAGTTTCAAAATCATCAGCGCCCAGGGAATTTGCTGGACTGCTGCGGGCCGAGGAAGGAGTGATCAAAGATGTTATATTTCTTCCAGGCACTGAATCCAACCAGGTAAGTGCAGTGTTGAGATTATACATGATGCCAAATGTCAAAATGGCAGGCTCGGTTCACAGTCACCCTTCCTCAAATACCAATCCCTCCAATGCCGATATTGCATTGTTTGCCAGGGTTGGGGGTTTCAATATAATTGTGGGAGCACCCTATAACGAACGTTCATGGCGGTGTTATGATTCAAACGGTCATTCCAGGGTCCTGAAAGTACTGGACATTGAGTTCGATGAAGATGATATTGAAGATTATATTGAAGATGATATAGTAGAATATTAACAACGCTGATAATCAGATGACTTATATACAATTTTGAATATCATATGTTAAGTGAAATTGATCAGAACATGGTTCGGCATCTTTTCTGTTGAAAACGAAAATATCGTGGCCTGTGATCTATATCCCAGGGACGTTCGTACACTAGCTGAGCGTTTGCAGGAAACACCCCGTGCTTTGGAAGCAAGTGAGATATGCGGATATGACATTCGTCATCTGGCATTGAAGTGGAAATTCGTAATATCTGAACAGAAATATGACGAACTTTTTCATAGTGTAAATATTGAATATACCAGACAACTGGTCAGTGCTGCAAAATCAGATGAACAAATATTGATCAAGACTATCGAAGCCATGGATGACCTTGACAGGATAATCAATGCCCTGTCTGAAAGATTAAATGAGTTATATGATCTTAATTTCCCTGAACTTAAACTGAAAAGTGAACCTCTGGTTCATTTTGTTTCCAGGTATGGTACCAGGAATAATCCTGATACATGGATTGTTGAAGATGAGGATATCCTTAGAATGGCCGAACATTCAATGGGTATCGAACTTCCGGTGTCGTATGCAGAAAACATAAGAGAGATGGCTGTAAATATTTCCGGTTTGATCGAAAATCGGAATCGGTTATCTAATTATATTGAATTATATATGACAGGCAATTTACCCAATCTTTCAGCTATTGCTGGTGCACATATTGGGGCGCGGTTGATCAGTATTGCAGGAAGTGTGCAAAAACTTACCAACATGCCTTCCAGCACAGTTCAGGTACTTGGTGCTGAAAAGGCTTTGTTCAAACATTTGAAGGGCAATGCCCCATCACCCAAACACGGAGTTATTTTTCAGCATCCTGCCATTAGCGGATCAACCTGGTGGTTAAGGGGTAAGAGTGCAAGGGCACTTGCTTCCAGTATCTCAATGGCTGTACGGGTAGACTACTTCTCAGGAGACTACAGACGGGAAATTTCTGAAAACTTAAATCGGAAGTTAGAGGCTTTGCATAAGAGATATCCACAAGCTCCAAAACATTAAAATTTTTATCTTGCTGCTATTCCAGGCATGAAGCCACAAATCTCGAAGCAAACTCCCTGTATGATGCTGCATGCAAATGGGAATAGACCGCGAATGTATTGTTGTCCATCAATCCGTCATAACCGTCCTTGATACCATGTCCTCGCTCCAGTTTAATCCCGAATTTTGAAGTCGCGGGGAGGTCGATTATTTCTGAATGATGGAACTCATGGCCAATGAACGTGTCCTCAGGCTGTCCAACAGGAGTATCTTCAACAAAAGCGCCCCTGCTGTAACTTACCACACGGGTGCGGCCCATAAGTGTCTTACCAGGCAGGGCACCTACCATCTGGTGTTCCCCCTCAGGCATATCTGCAGTGCGGTATGAGGATGTCTTGATAGCTCCTGTGAGTAAAGAACGGGTTAGATACATCAAGCCTCCGCATTCTGCGTAAATAGGCATTCCGGATCGGGACATTTCCAAAATATGTTCCCTCATGCTTTCATTGGCAGCCAGTTCGGGTGCAAACAGTTCAGGATATCCCCCACCGATATATATGCCGTTCATATCTGGCGGATGGTTGTCGTGGACAGGACTGAAATATACAAGTTTTGCTCCTGCTAGTTCCAATAGGTCCAGATTATCCTGGTAATAAAAATTAAAAGCTTCATCAAGAGCTACACCTATAACTGGATTCCCAATTGTGTTTTTAGGTTCAAAGACATTGGTTTTAGGCTTTTCCAGGGGTGATACTTTCCTGGCAAGCTCAAGCAGTGTGTCAAGCTCGATCCCATCCCTGATAATATTCCTGATCTCCAACATGCGCTGATCAAAATCGTCAAGTTTGCGCCTTCCTTCCAGAGCAGGAACAAGTCCCAGGTGCCGCATGCTGATCTTCATGGAGTCGTCACGCCTGATTTCTCCCAGCACTGGTATATCTGTATATGTTTCAATAGCCTGTCGCGCCTTGAAAGCGTGCCTTACCCCACCGATATTATTCAGGATAACACCGGCTATATGAACATCCGGGTCAAATGCTTTGTATCCCATGACCAGTGCAGCTGCACTGCGGGTAATACTCCTTGCATTTATAACCAGAATTACCTGGCAGTCCAGTATCTTTGCGATCTGGGCAGTGCTGCCAATATCGCTTAAGCCTTCCAGCCCCTCGTACAGCCCCCTTACCCCTTCAATTATTGCAATATCTGCTCCACCGTTAAAACTGATCCCATGGTGGAACACCTCCAGGACCGTGTTTCGGTCCATCAGGTACCCATCCAGGTTACGGCTGGGTCGGCCAGTAGCTTCTGCATGATAACTGGGATCAATATAGTCCAATCCCACCTTGAATGGCTGCACCCGCATTCCCATATCGGAAAATATTGACATGAGTCCTGTGGAAATTGTTGTCTTTCCACTGGATGAGCGGTCCCCGGCGATAAGTATTCTGGGGATGTCAACTTTTTCTGTGCTGTCATTCATGTTCTGTTGTGAACAATCTGAAACTATATATTAATATTCATTACTAATAGATAGAAACATGAGAATTCATAAATGAACAACGAAAAATCGTGGGGGAATATGACTACAGAAACACCAGAAGATCGACGTTCCAATCGGTTAATAAACGAAAAAAGCCCATACCTGCTCCAGCATGCCCATAATCCTGTGGATTGGTATCCCTGGGGAGATGAAGCTTTTACCAAGGCCCGTGCTGAGGATAGGCTGATCTTCCTGTCTATCGGGTATTCTACCTGTCACTGGTGCCACGTGATGGAGAAGGAGTCATTCGAGGATGCTGAAGTCGCCAGGTTATTAAATAACACTTTTGTGTGCATCAAGGTTGATAGGGAGGAGCGGCCCGATATTGACAGCGTGTACATGTCTGTATGCCAGTCAATGACCGGAAGCGGTGGTTGGCCGCTTTCCATGATTATTACACCTGATAAGAAACCCATCTATGCAGCCACCTACATTCCAAAGGAAAGTAAGTTCGGGAGAGTGGGTCTGCTGGAATTAGTACCCAGGATAAAGGAGATATGGGGTGAACAAAAGAATGAGTTGGAAAAGAGGGCTGCTCAAATTACCTTAGCATTGGAACAGGTTTCACAAGAAGGAGATGAACTGAGCGAAGATACACTTCACGATGGATACAACCAGTTGTATGGCATCTTTGACGAAGAACATGGCGGGTTTGGCAATGCACCCAAGTTCCCCACATCCCATAACCTGATATTCCTTTTACGTTACTGGAAGCGCACCTGGGATGAAATGGCTTTTTACATGGTAAAAAAGACCCTTGATAGTATGCGAAATGGGGGTATGTATGATCATATTGGTTTTGGATTTCATCGCTATTCCACAGATGCCGGGTGGCTTGTCCCCCATTTTGAGAAGATGCTGTACGACCAGGCGTTGTTGAGCATGGCTTACCTGGAAGCTTTTCAGGCCAGTGGAGATGAAAAGTATGGCAATACTGCCCGGGAGATATTCACATACGTCCTGAGGGATATGACAGATGAGAATGGCGGATTTTATTCGGCCGAGGATGCAGATAGTGAAGGGGAAGAAGGTAAATTCTATGTATGGTCTGAAGAGGAAATTCGGCAAGTACTCCCTGAACCAGTGGTTGAATTCATCATCAAGGCATTCAATGTTGAAAAGAATGGCAATTTTTCAGACGAAGCATCAGGTCGAAGGATGGGAAATAATATTTTACATATTCAGAAAACCTTGGAAAGGATCGCCTCTGATCTTACGATTCCTGTAACCGACCTGAGAGAACACCTGGATGCCGCAAGGCAACAACTGTTTGCTGCCCGGGATAAGCGCATACATCCCCATAAGGATGATAAGATACTGACAGATTGGAACGGATTAATGATAGCAGCCCTGGCTAAAGGTGCAAAGGTCCTTGATGAACCTGAATATACTCGTGCGGCAAAACAATCCGCAGATTTTATTCTCAGCACCATGAGGGATGCTGACGGGAAATTGTACCATCGGTTCCGGGATGGGGAGATGGCAGTTGAAGCTTTTTTAGACGATTATGCTTTTTTGATATGGGGATTGGTGGAATTGTATGAAACAACTTTCGAAGAACAATATCTGCAGGAGGCAATCGACCTTACTGATAATATGATTTCGCAATTCTGGGACGTGGAACATGGAGGGTTCTATTTCACCTCCCAACAAGCAGAAGATATTCTGGTTCGGAAAAAAGATATCTATGACGGTGCAGTCCCTTCAGGAAACTCGGTTGCAATGTTGGTGTTGCTTCGTCTGGGCCGGATGATCGCGAATCCGGAATTTGAGGATAAAGCAGTAAGGATTTCCAGAACTTTCTCAAACAGCATTTCAAATTCGCCTGCTGCTTACACCATGCTTTTGGTTGCACTGGATTTTGCGCTTGGTCCGGTAAATGAAATTGTCATAGCAGGTGACTCCCAGGGTGAGGACACCCGATCTATGATACGGCTTTTAAGAAATGAGTTTACTCCCAATACAGTGGTGATACTTAGACCCACTGAAATACCGCAGTCCCGGATCATTGATCTTGTCCACTATGTCAAAGACCTTTCAGGTATTGATAATAAGGCAACGGCATATGTTTGTCAGAATTATCACTGCGAACTTCCCACAACAGATGTAAGCAAAATGTTAGAGCTATTACGATAAAGTTGATGCCCGGTTTATAACCCACTCAATCTAATTTTGTATTGATATATCAGATTCATTACATTATAAGGGATTTTTACACCATATACGCCCTCAATGTTTTCCAGATGAGCATTAACGCGGTCTTTTATGACAGGATCCATGATCAGAATTCCTCACCAATATCTGTACAATGTTCCATATTGCCAGGAAGACATGGTCTGTGCTTTTTATTATTCTGGGCTGCCTTTTTCTTTTCTTCAAGGGCTTCAACTGCTATATGCAATTCAGCCGGATCAGTTTCAGGATGATGTTCCAGTTCCAGGTTGATCTGTTTAATGATGAGCTCAAGCTGGGCAGATGACATTTCAATATAACGCTTTTTAAGATATTCTTCTTTTTCAGACCCCATGAAAATCCCTTATGTAGTTGTTATTAAAAAGCTGGAATTTTTATCTTCAATCAAAGAAGGAGTGGCAAAACATATAATGTTTTGGATAATCCACCGAAGTATTTATGTGTAATAATAACCTTCAAACGTGCGCTTTTATCTAAAATAACCATGCTTCGGTGGCTCAGCCCGGCAGAGCGAGTGATTTGTAATCACTAGGTCGGGGGTTCAAATCCCCCCCGGAGCTCTTAACATTAACAGGATGTTAAATCAATAGCAGCCCTTTTTGCCAGTCATTAATTATTTTAACAGCGGTCCTTATTTCATCTATTTCCCCTTTCTTTTTCAGGAAGTTTCTCTGTTTGCCAATGAGTTCAAGTACTTCATAGGATTCCTGTCCCTCTATTGTAACATTATAAAAGGATTCCAGGGCAGGTTTATTTTCCAGGCACACTTTTTCTATTATTAATATAGCCACACCGACAGGGTCCTGCAGGTGAGTCGAATCCTTGACCGCAAGCAGCCCTTGTATATATTCGTCGTTCTCATCAAAAGGTATCACGCCCGGGGTATCCAGGAACCTTATTCGGGAACCTGCATTCACAAGTTGCACTCCTCTTGTATGGCCTGATATTGAAGAGGTGCTGGCTTTATGTTTCCCTGCCACGCCATTTATTACTGATGATTTGCCTGTGTTAGGATAACCAAGTGAGCCGACCAGAATATCACGTCCTTGTATGTTAGCGGTTTCAAGGATCTTGTGTCGTAACATTGTTGTCCCGAACCTCTCTTTACTGGACACAAAAACAGTGGGAGCTATTTTTGATAAGCGGGATTTGGTTTTTTCAAGGGTTTCTTTTGATACAAGATCGCATTTATTGAGGACTATTATGAAAGGTTTCTTTGAACGTGAAATATCACGCTCGACCTCGCTGTTTCGTGTCTCATCAGGAAACCTGGCATCTACGACTTCCAGAAGGATATCAGCTTTTCTTATTACATCCTTTAGAATTTTTTTGTAGCTTGCCATGAGAGTACGATATAGTACATGAAGATATATGGATGTATTGTGCTCGGTCCAGATGTCATTCAGGACCATTAGCGGGAGAAAAATATTACAGGGATTTAATTTGATCCCTGTTCTTATTATTTATTTCAAGAAACCAAAATAATCTTTAATTAAATATATTGGTTTTACATTTCAAAATTTCTCATGCCCGGAGCTTGCTTTGGTCCGGTCTGTTCATTTGTAGCTGCGATCATATCATCGATACGCAGAATCATACAGGCAGCTTCTGATGCTGAATCAATAGCCTGAAGCTTTACGCGCAGTGGTTCCACTACACCTGCTTCCAGCATATCTTGAACGCGGTTCTCAAATATATTAAGGCCCGCATTCTTTTCCCCTGCCTCATGTATGCTCTTAAGTTCCACCAGTTTATCAATATAATCAAGACCGCTGTTCTCTGCCAGTGTCTTTGGTATTATCTCAATAGCTTCAGCGAACTTGGTCACAGCCAGCTGCTCCCTGCCCATTAAGGAGGCAGCATATTCCCGCAGACGCAATGACAGTTCAACTTCAGGTGAGCCTCCGCCAGCTACCACGCGGCCGTCTTCTATTACAACACCGACAACCCTCAGGGCATCATTCATAGCCCGGGCCAGGTTTTCTACCACATGTTCAGTTCCGCCTCTTAGAATAATTGATACAACATTGGATTTTGGAAGTTCACGGATAAATATCATCTCTGAATTTCCTACCATGACCTCTTCAACTATTCCTGCTGTGCCTAGATCGTCAGGAGTGAGTTCATCCAGGTTAGTTACTATTTTCCCGTTGGAAGATTCTGCCAGATGTTCCAGGTCCCGTACCTTGACCCTGTGGATCACGAATATACCTGCTTTGGCCAGATAATGACGGGCCAGGTCATCCACGCCTTTTTTACAGAATACCGCATTTGCCCCGCTGTTTATCACCTTGTCCACAACTTCCTTGATCATATGCTCTTCCTGATCAATGAAAGCTCTGCGCTGGTTTGGAGAAGTAAATGATATTTCATTCTTAAACTCCATTGACCTTACTTCAATTGGAGTGGCAAGAATCGCGATCTTTGCATTTACGACTTTTTTCGGCATACTCTGGTGGGTCCTCTCCCTATCTATGATGATTCCCTCAACCAGTTCACTGTCCTCGATACTACCTTCCACCCTGCGCTCCATCAGCACATCCTTGATGTTCACTGTCTTTTTCCCATCAGATCCTTCTTTGGCTATGGATTTGACAGCTTTGACCACCAGGTGTCCCAATGTATCTTTGGCAGATTCTGCGCCTTTGCCTGTCAGGGCCGTAGCAGCGATCTTCATAAGCATATCCTCATCAGTGTCAGATACTTTAACAGACATACCTTCAAGTATCTCCTGTGCCTTATTTGCAGCCGCCAGGTACCCGGCCGTGATGGTCGTGGAATGAACGTTCAGTTCCAACAATTCTTCTGCTTTTGCCAGCAGTTCTCCTGCCAGTACTGCAGCCGTGGTTGTGCCGTCTCCCACTTCATCATCCTGGGTCTTTGCGACTTCCACTATCATTTTAGCTGCCGGGTGCTTGATGTCCATCTCATCTAGAATGGTAGCCCCGTCATTGGTAATTGTTACCTGACCAGCCGAATTTACCAGCATCTTATCCATGCCTTTCGGGCCCAGGGTGGTACGCACAGCAGCTGCTACTGCCTTTGCTGCCATAATATTGCCTCTTTGAGCTTCACTGCCTGTTGTTCTTTGGGTTCCTTGCCTAAGAATAACCATTGGCTGACTGCCTAACTGTCCTGCCATTAAAATCCTCCTTCCATAAATAATATTAATATATAGTTAATTCATTAATAACGAGATTCCCTTTTCGTATGTTTAAACTTCTATATTTAGGTTATGGTAGTTCTATCTCTACACCATATACTTTTTCCGGATTCTCTTTATGAATTTTCCAGAATATCTCATCACCCCATTCTTCTGCCAAAGTCAGGGTTTTGCGAGGTATCGTCTTTGGGCCAAGCACTGCTCCCGGACGTTCAGGGTCATCTATATAATCAGTCTCCATCATGAATCGATCCCCCTGGCTTAGGGCTTCTTCTATCATACCTTTTCCTGCCAGCACCCCGGGCCACATTCCGCATTTCTCGAATTCCTGTATCATGGGTGGCGCAAAATGTTTAATCACTTTTTCAGGGGAGAGACCAACCTTTTTAGCCATACCTGCGATATCATTGATGTTCTCCAGTGTAGCAGTTTCAGTATGTAATTGCAATGGACACCCTGCATCCCTGGCAAGTTCCATAGCATGTAATAATAACTCATTAGATGCGTCCCACAGCACAGGTTCCACTTCATAATGGGGACGGCCGGATTTCAAGCCTACAGCCAGTCCTTCTTCCACATATTTTGCTGCCATGTCCAGGCCTGCTCTCATCAGGTCAATGGTTTTGTCAAGTCCCACCCGGCCGTACATTTTAGTGATGGCTGCAGGATGGACCCCCAATACAGGAAAAGCAGTTACGCCTGCTTTTTTAACTTCTTCTGCCATTTTGACTGTTTCGTCAAATACCAGCCTGTAATCTCCAGGTTGGTTGATGGTAATACCAATGGTCCATGAAGGTTTGGAAACTAAAAAAATATGTGTGCCGCCAGCACGCTGGAACGCCTTGGCGGCTTCGACCCCCTGAAACCGGGGGTCCAAATGCATATGATGGTCAGTTATTGGAAAAACAGACATTTACGTTTATAGCAGTCCCAGGCCGTCCAGTTCTTCAACGATCTTATCAACTGCTGCATCTGCATCTTCAGGTTTTTTACCGCCTGTAACAACCAGTTTACCTGAACCGAACAATAGCATTACTACTTTTGGGACAGCAAGCCTGTACACCAGTCCAGGGAACTGTTCTGGTTCGTATTCGATATTTTCCAGGCCGAGTCCGATGGCAATTGCATTCAGGTTAAGCACAGTACCCAGATCAGCTGAAGCAACAATGTTCTGGACAATTATCTCGGGATTTTCCATAACTTCGACATCCATATCCCGCAGTTCTTGAAACACTTTTTTCAGGCCGTTGTGTACATCAGCAATACTTTTGGCGCCTGTGCATACGATCTTGCCACTTCCAAATATCAAGGCTGCGGTCTTAGGATCTTTTGTCCTGTACACTACACCAGGGAACCGTGCTTTGTTATAATCAGCACCTTCTAACTTCAGAGTAATCTTCACGAGGTCGAGAGTAGTACCAATGGCAGTAGAGGCAACAACATTCTCGATTTTAATAGTTTTTTTAGGATCGTCAATTTTAGGCATAATTCTCACTACTTATAAGGGCATTTAAACCTTTATATACTTTAAGTAGAATTTGAAAAATTCTGCCATGGGAAATAACATTTATGCAAAATTAATTACACAATCATACAGAATATTTCCTGTAACCCATAGCATCAAATCGGTTTGTTTCAAGCATATCAGTTAGCATTTTCAAATCCTCGGAAGAGGGCTGGGACTTTGAAGCAGGCGGCATGACTTTTATGTCAGCTTTTACAAAGACAGCCCCACCGCGCATGTTGGCACACATGTACCCTTTTGTTTTTCCTGTGATGATCAGATTACCGGAGCGCATATCTGCTGCTCCGAATTCATCGGTACTGCCTCTCACCACCACAGTACCGCCTGAGAGCAATGTTGCTGTGTTCATGCCTGCATTTCCGTCCACTTCGATAACACCTTTTTGCATCAGGATCCCTGTGCTGAGGCTTACATCCCCTTCCACTTTAATAATAGCATCCCTGGCGCATCTTGCCCCGATAGTATCTCTTAGAATGCTGTCAGCAAGCGCTAGCACTGGAGTCTCACCATCCTGGTAAGAATTTCTACTATCATATAATTCATTTGCATTTAGTCCATTATGCAGAATGTCAGTAATTGACCTGAAGCATCGATAACCGCTTGTGTCTGAATTTACCTCGACAATATTACCCATCGGTTCAGATACAATGCCTGAGACATATATCCTGCCTGCCACCATGCTGATACCCATACGGGTTCCCACATCTCCATCAATGTATATGCTGCCAACATCTATCGCTTGTCCGTTACCGCCAAAGTATTTCAGATCCACACCCAGGCTGGAAGCAAGTCTACTGCCCACATTGCCTGTTATATGGACATCGTAACCGTATCTTAGATGTTCCACTAAGTCCCTGTAGGTATAATTACTGTTCACCTGTTCCTTAATAGGGGCATCAGGATCAAGTTCTGAACCTTTATGCTGCCAGTAAAAATTATATGTGAAATCGCAGAGGCAATCTATCCGGGATCGGATCTCCAGGATCTGGGGATTTTTCATCCTTATATAATAATTCTGGCATATTTAACTATTTATCTAAACCCTTTTTATGAGACCGTTAGAATTCGTGTTAGCGGATAAGATAAAACCGCAGATAAACGCAAATGAACGCAGATTTTCAGGTGGCGTATCCGCGTTTATCTGCGTTTATCTGCGTTTAATTTCATCGTGCCAACATGTAATGTAACGGTCTCCTTTTTATCATGCCATGACATCATGTATCCCATGAGATTATGGGCCGTAAAAGTGTCGAGGACATCAGCAGAAAATACCAGGAGATTACTGCTCGAAACGGACGCGATCCACGCACATGCACAGATACATAAGGATGGTGAGGATATTATTATCCCACTCAAAAGCCAGCCAGGCACTGCTGATCTGGAAATACTGTTTAATGAAACGTCACTGAAAGATAATATTACTATTATTGAAACTGAATTCGAACCCAAGATCCATAAACCAACTTTGGAGGATATGCTTGGTTTTTCACCCACATTTGATGTGATCGGAGACATTGCGGTAATGGATGCTGACGAACCGGAAGCAAGAAAAGTTGCTAGAGCATTGATGGATTTCAGGAAAAGCCTTAAAGTGGTACTGGGAGCAACAGGTCCGGTTTCAGGTGAGTACAGAATTCGGGAATTTGTTGTGCTGGCTGGAGAAAATAGAACGCATACCATTCATACCGAATACGGCTGCCGTTATAGGGTAGACCTTGCCAAAGCGTATTTTTCACCCAGACTGGCTACTGAGCGAAAGCGGGTTGCAGATATGGTACAGCCCGGGCAGTGTGTGGTAGACCTGTTTGCGGGTGTGGGTCCTTTCAGTATTCTGATCGGGAAGAACGTACCTGGATCAAAGGTGGTGGCAGTTGATAAGAACCCGGCAGCAGTGCAGTTCCTCAATGAGAATATCGGGTTAAATAAGCTGGACAATATTACAGCAGTCGAGGATGATGCCAGACATGCAGCTGAAGCATGGAAGCATTCAGCTGACCATGTCATTATGAACCTGCCCCATTCTGCCATAGACTTCATTGACAGCGGGATACTGGTTGCCAAGAACGGAGGCATGGTGCATTTTTATGATATTACTCCGGAAGCTGATCTATATAATACATCATGGGGACTTATCACTGAAGCGGCTGAAGACATGGGAAAAAAAGTGGAATGTTTTGATAAACGTATTGTCAGGACTTATGCTCCGTATCAGTATAATGTATGTATCGAATTTCTAGTGTTAGACTTGACTTTCAAAGATGTGGTGAAAAACAATAGCAAGCAACCCACCTAATGTATGGCCTATCAAAACATAAGCCCTATTGCTGCCGATTTATCTAATTATCCAGAAATTTCCCCAAATCCAGCAAGGAGAATAATCTGGCTTGCTTTGCCCCCATTTCTTCGACAACCATCTC
>Ga0209979_1002877_pt1 | contig 15842 bp, 10 predicted proteins | sample AnhtaG_FD_183114 | JGI IMG/M metagenome (GOLD analysis project Ga0209979, IMG submission 183114) | Deep subsurface microbial communities from Anholt, Denmark to uncover new lineages of life (NeLLi) - Anholt_01485 metaG (SPAdes) (version 2) | ecosystem: Environmental > Aquatic > Marine > Oceanic...
TCCGTCCTTTTACGGTATGGGCGATTATAAAAGTTGGTTTTCCTTTTATTTGTTTTGCTTCGTCAAGAGCGTTGATAAGCTGAGTGACGGAATGCCCATTTGTCTCAATCACGTGCCAGCCGAAGGCAACCCACTTGTCGTAAAGCGGCTCGAGCGGCATAACCTCCTGGGTTCTGCCGGAGAGGGCAAGTTTATTGTAGTCTATTATCGCGACTAAATTATCAAGCTTGTACTTGGAGGCCGACATTGCCGCTTCCCAGATTTGGCCTTCATTGCACTCGCCGCATCCGACAAGAGCATATACGCGGAAGGTCTTGCCTTTTAGTCTTGCACCGAGGGCCATTCCTACCGCCGTGGATAACCCCTGCCCCAGGGCGCCGGTACTCATTTCAATGCCGGGACATAATCCGCGCTCAGGATGCATCTGTAACGGACTGTCAATCTCGTGGAGGGTCATCAGCATATCTTTAGGGATAAATCCCACCTCGGCGAAGGTGGCATATAAAGCCGGACAGCCATGACCTTTGGACAAAACAAAGCGGTCCCGGTCCTCCCATTCGGGATTCTTCGGGTCTATTTTCATCTCGTGAAAATATAGGACAGCCAGAATCTCGGCGATTGATACCGAACCGCCCAGATGGCCTATGCCCGACTTTGCTATCATTTTAACGACGTTAATCCGGGTCCGATTAGCTATTTCCTCCAGCTTTTTAACATCTACGGTTTTCTCACTCATTATTATTTACTCCGTATTTGTCACTCAGTTCTTCGCAAAGCTCCATTGCAAACAACACGCGCTCGTCCGTAACGTCCACCTCTATGTCGGGCAGCCCGACATCGCAGGGCGCCAGCTCTTCGGCAATCCGCTCAAAGTCACTGCGGATCTGCTCTTGTGACTTGTTCGCTAAGTCCATTGAAGTGTAAAGTATATTCCTGCGCGTATCGGGAAACAAGCGTTTTGCTTTTTTTAAGTCCGATGTTATCCCCATGTCGATATATCCGAGCCTGGGCACGGTCGCATAGGTTTCCATATATGGGTCCACCACCCAGGCGCAGTTGTGAATGCCGAAGTTCTGGAATTCAGCCCTGATTTTCAAGTCGAATGGTAAAATATGCTCTTCATAATGAGCCGAACTTATCATATTCACGACACAGTTGGAAATAGTGGCGAACTTATCATCCACACCGGCTTTCTTTTGCCTTTTATGCAGTTTCTTTATGCCGCCGATCATTGTCCTCGTGACGCACTCAAAGATGTGATGTGCGCGCTCCGGGGTATCAAATAAGTCCATAAAGATTCTCTCTCCTCGCAGGCGAAACGCGGTATTCAGGACTCCCTGCCAATTCAGGTATCCTCTGGCGGTACCTGTCAACTGCTCGATTCGGTCAAGCTGGTCGAGGATTCCCTGAAAGGGTTCGTTATTCTCCAGATCCACCGGGGATAGCGAGTCAGCTTCTTCGTCAGCAAGTGGTTTACTGTGCGGTGCGGGCCACTTGTCTTCAAAGTACTTTACCGACTGGCCAAACATAGCCGGCACTACTGCGCTGCCGTACACGCCGGTAAGCAGATCAGGCGGCTCGTCGTCATTTACGCCACCAATATTACGGCCGGGAAACCGATGTCGAACCTCTTCGCTCATCGCTCGCTGGCATTGCAGCCTGTAATCAGGGTCGCTGTGCCATCGGTGTGAAAAGTCGACCCCGCAGTACTTGTTGAACCAGGATGGGTTGAAACCGACCTCCGGACGCATAAAAGCCTCCGTGCCGTCTGCCGGCGCTCGCGTCGGCGGGGCACTTAGCGCTATGTAGTAGCGAAGTAGGTGACTGTTTATTGCCTTGCGCGAAACCATAAAAGTCAACCTATGTTATCCCATCTCCAGATGTCTGCTCGGTTCCGAAGAACCTGACTTTTTCTGTTAGGGTGGGGCTGTGCCCCACTTGGTTCTTTATCTTTTTGTACAATCCGAAGAATACTTAGGAGCCGGTAGTATCCTGCAAAAAAGGTGTTTTGTCAAAATATTTTTCTTTTCACTTGCAGATTCAGATATGTTCGCATGTACGTTCGTTCATACGCAAGCGGTTTAGATTGCCCCGAGTTTTCGCCACTGTCGGCCGTCAGTTTCAATAAGACTATCAGCCTCTGGGAAGCTGTCACTTCCCGCGGCATATTCATACGGTGAGGTATCATCGCTTTGCCAGGCCTCGATTGCAGGAGTCAGTAAACGCCACGCAATTTCCACGCCGTCATATCTTGTAAACAGCGTTTGGTCGCCGGCCATACAGTCTAAAAGCAATCTCTGGTATGCTTCGGGCATACGAACTCCGAAGATATCTTGATAACTAAAATTCATATTCAGCGTACTCATACAAATCTTTGAGCCCGGCTGCTTGGCCTGAAAGCTCAGTGAAATGCCTTCCTCCGGCTGTATCTGCAAGACAAGAACGTTTGAGGGCATATCACCAAGCCCGGCTGCAAGAAACATTGAATGCGGGATTTTTTTGAAAGTGATGGCTATTTCCGTATCCTTCCTGGAGAGTCTTTTGCCGGTCCGCAGGTAAAAAGGAACACCCTTCCACCGCCAATTATCAATGAACAGCTTTGCAGCCACGAACGTTTCGGTTTTCGATTGCGGGTTTACCTCTGGTTCTGCTCGATAACCCGCAACTTGCTTGCCGTTTATCGACCCGGGCCCATATTGACCGCGAACGATAAACTTGTCCAGCTCGTCGATTTTGAACGGCCGAATTGACCGCAGGAGCTTGACTTTTTCATCACGGAGCCGGTCGGCTTCGAAAGATATCGGCGGCTCCATCGCCGCCAGTGTGAGCATTTGAAGCGTATGATTTTGAAACATATCCCGAAGCGCACCGCTCTTGTCATAATAGCTTGCGCGGTGTTCAACGCCAATCGCCTCGGCTATCGTAATCTGCACGCTGTCGATGTAATTGCGGTTCCAGACTGGTTCAAAAATGGTGTTGGCAAAGCGAAATATCAAGATATTCTGAACGGTTGCTTTGCCCAGATAGTGGTCGATTCGGTATATTTGCGACTCATCAAAGCATCGGTTGATTTTGTTGTTCAATTCAACGGCACTTTGCAAGTCGCTGCCGAAGGGCTTTTCCACAACTAATCTGACCCGCTGTTTCAAACCAGGCTCATCCGTGCAGGACAATCCTGTCGAGCCGAGCCGTTCTACTATTGTGCCGTATAGAAACGGAGGAACAGCAAGGTAGAAAATGTGACTGCCGTCAACTTTATGCTTTTTGTCTAATTCAGCCAGTTTGCTCTTGAGGTTGTCATAAAACCGAGCGTCATCGTAATCGCCACTTATATAGTATAGCCTGCTGATGAAAGGCTCTGTTTCTTTTAGTGATATATCGCCGGAGTGCTCTTGTATTGCTTGTTGTGCGGTTTGACGAAACTGTTCATCTGCAAGCTTTTTTCTCCCCGCACCCAACAGATAGAGCTGTTCGCCGAGCAGGTCACGTTTGTAAAGCTCGAAAAGGCTGATAAGCAGCTTCCTGCGGGTCAGATCCCCGGATGCGCCAAAAACCACCAAAGCGTTAGGTTCGGGCTTCACCTCCGCACATATAATATCCTGTGGTGTTAAGGTTGGTCTGATTTCCTGCATAGCGATTGTCCTGCGTCTCATATAGCTTTCTGTTGCAGAATTTAGTCTTCAACCGGCTCGAACTTATCTTCGCGCCGTAATAATCCGGGCAGAGTTTTACTGTCTCAAGCCCCTCTCAAGGTCCTCAATTATGTCTTCGACATCTTCGCAGCCGACGGCAAGTCTAAAAAGGGTGTCGGTAAGTCCTAACTTGTAACGTTCTTTTCTTGTATAGTCGTAATACGTTACCAATGCAGGATGCGTTATCAATGTTTCGACCCCGCCCAGACTTGGTCCGATGTAGCACAACTTCAGAGCATCCAGGAACCGTTTTGCGGTACTGAGATTGCCCTTTATCTCAAAAGTCACAACCCCGCCCCCGCCGGTCATCTGCTTCTTTGCTACTTCATAATGACGATGACTTTTAAGGAAAGGATAATAGACTTTTCTGATGCGCGGGTGATTTTCAAGAAACTCGGCAATCGTTAAGGCAGATTCATTTTGTTTCTTTACGCGCAGCGGAAATGTTTTAAGCCCTCGCAGCAGAAGATAACAGCAGTGAGGGTCGATAAGGCCGCCCATCGACTTATGTAAATTTCGTATGGTCTCAATCAGGCCTGCTTTTCCAAGCACGGCACCGGCTAAGATGTCATTGTGTCCTGCGAGGTACTTCGTGGCGCTATGCAGAACAAGGTCCATTCCGAACTCGATGGGTCTCTGGTTCAACGGAGTGCTGAATGTGCTGTCTATGAGCGTCAGAACATTGTGCCTGTCTGCAATCTTCTTGATTTTGACAAGGTCAAAGATATTCAAATAGGGATTAGTTGGTGATTCAGAAAAAATAAAACGCGTGTTCTTTTTGATCGCTTTCTCGAGAACTTCATAATCCCCGAATGGAACAATGGTGCACCCAACGCCAAACTGTTTCAGGTACGACCTGCAGAATTCCAGTGTTTTTTTGTAGCTGTCGTCCGTAATGACAATATGGTCGCCCGACTGAACCAGAGTAAGAATGGTCGTGGTTATTGCGCTCATTCCGGAGGAAAAAACAACGCAGTCTTCAGCGCCTTCGAGGTTGGCAAGCCGCTTTTCAGCAATTTTTGCTGTGGGATTGCCGTATCTGCCGTATTCATAACGTTCCTTTCCCTTCTTGGTGTAGTCTTCGATGGCTTTGCTGTCTCTAAATGTAAATGTGGAAGTCTGAACAATTGGGGTTGTCAATGAGTCGGCATATTTCTTCCGCGGCTCGCCGGCGTGTATTGACCTGGTGGATAAGGATTTGCCGCCGCGTTTGGCTCTATTCTTGGCTGATGATTTAGCCATCACCTGTTTTCCCCTTAATAAAGGACTATTTGCTTGTACGTTTAATCTTACCGGATCTTGCCCGTATAAGCTTTGCCCAGTTATACCGCCCAGCGTGTGTCGTTGTCAAAATGATTTACCCAAAAATACAAACACTTCAAGTGATTTTTCTTCACTCTGAATTTCTTCCAAAATGGTTCAAACGCGTCCGTATTGGCAGCATCATAGGCTGGCCCCGTTAGAAATTCCACAAGTGGGCCCGGACCCCCCAAAAGGACCATTTTCTAACGGAGCTGGTCCGTATTTCGCTTTCGTTTGTGGCAGATTAGTGTTACTGTTATTAAAAAGCAGTTAATAGTTAATGGTTCATAGTTCATCGCTATGAACAACGAACAACGAACAATGACCTAAATGTCTTGTTCGGTTTCAAAGTCGGGGTTATGCGATGAGAAAAGTAAATTTTTTCGCAGGTTTTATGCTGGTATGGACTCTGTGTTGCTCCTGCGTCTTTGCGGCTGATGATGGCCTGGCGGCCTGGTGGCGGTTTGATGAGGGAAAGGGCAAAGCGGCGCTGGATAGCACCAGCCGGAACGAAGATTCGATTAGTGGTAATTTCAGGTACATTGAAGGAGTGAGCGGAAGTGCAATAAAGTTTGATGGTTTCACCACACGGGTTGTCCGTAAGGCGCCCGATGCGCCTCGCTTGACAGATTCGTTTACCATCGAGGCCTGGCTTGCTCCGCAGGCATATCCCTGGAACTGGTGCGCCATCGTGAACCACGAAAAGGACCACAAGGCGGGCTATTTTTTTGGTATAGACCAGGTCGGACATGTTGGCCTGCATCTGGCCGTAAACGGCAAGTGGCACGAGTGCACGTCCCAGGATACTATCCCGTTTATGGAGAAATGGTCCCATATTGTCGGCACATTCAGTAAGGATGAGGGAATCACGGTTTATATCGACGGTAAAGCCGCGGCTTCGCTGCCGGTGAAGGGGAAATTAACCTTTGCCGCCGATATGGAGCTTCAAATTGGCCGAAACCACAAGAAAACCCTTCTTGACGCCACGGCATTGGTTCGGCCCGGCGTCAACTTCCCCACTTCGTATTCATTTGACGGAGTCATTGACGAAGTGAAGATTTACAATCGGAGGCTTACGGAAGAGGAGGTTGCTAAGGACTATCATGCAGGCAAACCGAAAGGTCCACCGCCGCTTAAATGGCGCAAACTACCCCAACTGCCGGCGGGCGGGGACCGTTTCGGAGCCGTCTATTGCCGGTTGAAGTTCTGTGAGGAATGGGATGCCCTCTGGCGGGTCAGCAACCATCCGGACGTAGTGGTGACTTTCGACGAGGGACGTTACAAGATGGTCTTCTGGCGGGGCACCAACTATAACATGAATCTTGTGACGGAAAACGGCAAATGGGTAGGGGACCAGAGTGCCGAAGGCGGCGGGCCTGCGGGCTGCGCCGAGCATATGTCGGACAAGCAGTGCCGCTTTGCTCACGTGCGGGTCATCGAAAACCACGATGCCAGGGTGGTTGTCCACTGGCGTTACGCTATCGTTGACGTTATGTACAACAATGGGGCCATCGACCCGGATACCGGCTGGGGCGCCTGGGCCGACGAGTACTATTACATATATCCGGACGGAATAGCGATTCGTAACTTCTTTGTGCATGGGATGAGCGGGTTCAGCGTGACCGAGCCGACCGTTCTCAATTCGCCGGGTGAAAAGGCTGAAGACAATATCGACCTTGCTGCGGTGTCGCTGGCTAACGTAGAGGGTGAAACGCGTACATACACCTGGGAGACCTGGCCGGGCGATGACCGAGGTCGGTTCAAGAATGCGGTGCCGAACGCGAATATCTGCATTGTTAATCTGAAGTCGCGGTTCAAACCGTGCTACGTTTATGAGCCTCGCAGCCGGATTACGCCGTACGGCTGGGCGCCGGAGCTGCGGCCGGAATATTCGCATTTTCCGACCTGGAACCACTGGCCGGTTTCACAGGCCCCTTCGGACGGCCGGTACGCCCTTGCACCCGACCGGGTTTCAAGTTCGGCGATAACGTCGCCCCGTGTGCCGGAGCCGCGTACGTACCCGGGCAGTATCACAAGGACAGGACGGTTTATTATGGGTTTGAGCGATAAACCTATTGAGCAGTTGATTACAGTGGCCCATTCCTGGCTGCGGCCCCCGGAACTTAGAGTTGTCAGCAAGGGCTTTGGCAGCGAAGGCTACAGCCGGGACCAGCGGGCGTTTCTACTAAGCAAACAGGTGCCGGGAGCAGCGAATCTTGAATTCGGACTGGCAGCAAGTGAGCAATCACCTGTCGTTAACCCGGCTTTTGTCGTCAAAGGCTGGGGTGAGGCGGATGTCACGCTGAAAATCAACGGCCAATATGTCAAACGCGGCAGAAATTTCCGTTTCGGCCGCCGCCACACCTTGGAAAGCAGCGATCTGATTGTCTGGCTCTTTGCCGAATCAGTCAGACCCATCAGGATTTCACTTTCGCCGGCAGCGGATTAGTATTATACTCCTGGCTTACCGTTTGGAACGCTTTATTTAGTTTCAACAAGGAGATTTGATAATGCGAAAAGTCATTTGTTTAACAGGGTTTATGTTAGCATGGGCGATGTGCTCTTTCTCCACTTTTGCGGCTGATGAAGGTCCGGTAGCCTGGTGGAAGTTTGACCAGGAAAAGGACAAGGTTGTAACGGACAGCGCAGCTCATATAGACGATGCCGTAAAGGGCGATTTAGGATATGTACAGGGGGCCAGCGGAAAGGCCGCCAGGTTCGACGGTTATACAACGTATGTTACGCGCAAGGCTGGTGATGCGCCGCGCCTGGTCGAGGCCTTTACCATCGAGGCCTGGATTGCGCCGCAGACCTATTCCTGGAACTGGACGGGCATTGTCGACCAGGCCGGTGACGTGGTTGGTGAGAAACCGCAGGTCGGCGAGCTCCAATTAGTGCCCGGCCTAATCGGCGCAAAGTACAATGAGCCCGATTTTAGCAACCCCGACGGAACGGACGTGCTCAAGCACGTCAACCATGAGTGGACGGGGGGATACAATGACTGGTCGGCCCGATGGCGCGGATACATCGAGGGCCCCTTTACGGGCGAGGTGACTTTCAGCGCTGAAGTTGACAACGGGCTGAAGCTGGAAATCAATAAAAAGGTCGTGATAGATGGCTGGGGCCGGCGCAAGGCCCGCTCCGGTAAAATATCAATGGAAGAAGGAAAAAAGTACCCGATCGTTCTTTCCTATTTCCAGGACGGTGACCCGTCTTTCCTGCGTCTTTACTGGAGCTGGGCGGGCCGGCCCAAGACACTGGTAGATGGCTCGGCTTTGAGACACGCCGAGAAAGACGAGACTTATGTCAGAATACAGGAATTAGGCTATAAACCGGCGCCGAAAGAGCGAAACCAGCGTATATTTCTCGGAATCGACTCCGAGGGACATGTCGGCATTAAATTGATGGTCAACGGCCAACTTCAGGAGTGCATCTCGGAGGTCGCGGTACCGCTGTTGAAGTGGTCTCACGTGGCCGGGACTTTTGACAAAGACAGCGGTATGAGTCTTTACATTAACGGCATACGCGTTGGTTCAACGGCGGTCAATGGTGTTGTGACGCCTGCGGTCGGATATAACCTGCTGATAGGTAAGAGCCATAAGAAGATGTCGCCTGCCAATACCGAACGGGGGCCGAGCCGTAAATTACTTTCGCATATGGTCTTTGACGGACTTATCGACGAGGTGAAGATTTACAACCATGCCCTTTCCGCCGGGCAAATCAGCCAATCCTACGCGGCGGTAAAACCGGAAAAGGCCCAGCCTCTCGCCTGGCGGGTGATGCCCTCCGGGCCGAAAGACCTCACGCCTCGTTTCGGCGCCGCTTATTGCCGCTTGCGATACAGCGATGAATGGGAAAGTCTCTATCGTGTCGGGCCTCATCCCGATATTTTGGTGCGTTTTGACGAATCTCCCGTTAGGATGCTGTTCTGGCGGGGAACCGCCTATGGTGCCGTCTGGGTGACTGAAAACAGCCGCTGGATGGGTGACCAGAGCCTCGAGCGAACCGGCGGAGGCTCCCCATACGGCTGTGCCGAGCATATGTCCGACAAACAGAACCGCTATTCACATGTGCGGATTATCGAAAACCACGATGCCAGGGTCGTTGTTCACTGGCGTTATGCCGTTTCTGATATTGTGTACGGTATCTTCGGCGCAGACCAGGATGGCTGGGGCGAGTGGACCGACGAGTATTATTATATCTACCCGGACGCGGTTTCGACTCGAAAGCAGATACTGCACAGCAATCACCTGCACCATGAGTGGCAGGAGACAATTGTGTTGCACCAGCCCGGCACGCGTCCTGAAGATAATATGGAGCTTGAGGCTCTGACCTGGGGCAATATGGACGGCGAATCGAAGACATATACATGGGAGAGGGGTGACCGCGATGATCGCAAGCTCCGCAACGCCACGATTCAGATTGTCAACCTCAAATCGAAGAATAGGCCGTTTATTATTTTGCAACCCAACAGCCGTCCGAAGCTGATGCGATGCTGTGTTGAGGAGCAATGGTCACATTTTCCGTGGTGGAACCATTGGCCGGTTGGACAATTGCCTAACGATGGAAGAAGAACCGGCGTCCCTGACAGGCCGGCCCACTCCTCTCTTGCCCAGTCCATCGAGGATTCCCAGATTATCAAACACGATAAAGAAAACGGCACCTTTACCGCTGTGTCTCTCTGCGGCATGTCCGAAAAATCAGTGGAACAACTCGTGCCTTTAGCCAGGTCGTGGAATCATCCGGCTAAACTGAATCTGCTCGGTACCGGTTTCAGCAGCAAAGGCTACGACAGGTATCAGCGTGCCTATCTGCTTACCTGCGCCAGTAAGAGTAATCCATCAACCTTGAGATTCGAACTGGCCGCCAGTGAAAACTCACCTGTGGTTAATCCCGCTCTTGTCATCGAAGACTGGGGCGAGACCGGTGCCAGATTAGGGGTTGATGGTAAACAAGTTAAACGCGGCGAGAGTTTTCGCTTTGGCCACAGCCATACCCTTGAGGGCAGTGACTTGATTGTCTGGATTAAGAAAGAATCGACCAGGCCCATCATGATATCGCTTTTACCAGTGGCGGATTAGTGCCAATGGTGCTGATTGGAAATGTTCTATTCGAAAGTTGAGTTTACATAATGAAAAGAGTAAATGGAGATTATGCAATGCGAAGAATAGTGTTATTGACAGGCTTCATTTTAGCTGTGGCTTTATGCTCCCTTTCCCCTTGTCTGGCAGGTCTTGACAGCCTCCGCAGCAAGATTGAATTTGTGCGAGAAGAGATGGCCTATCTGGATCCGGAACACTCCCCGCAGGACAAGAAGTGGCGCAATTACAAGCGTGATGCCGAAGCTCTGATCAAGGACTGCGAGAAGGCGATGGAGGACCTGCCCACCGCTGATGAGGCCTCACTGAACAATCTGGAGAAGAAGTTGGATGAGTTGAGCAGTCGTGTACCCCTGCGGCTTCCCTCAGGCCCGAAAGGGACGGGCCGGTTTGGGGCCTATTATGCCAGGCTCAAGTACAGCCTCACCTGGGACAAACTCTGGAAGGTAAGTCAGCATCCCGACGTCGTTGTCCGATTCGACGAATTTGATCATCGCTTCGTATTCTGGCGCGGCACCAGCTACATTCCGCACTGGGCCACCTATGACGGCGCATGGTACACCAATGAGTTCTTCGAGCGCCGCGGCCATCTCGGAGGCTGCGATAGTATGTGTGAGCCTATGTCGGACAAACAGTGCCGCTATTCGCATGTTCGTATTGTCGAAAGCACCGATGCGCGCGTGGTCGTTCACTGGCGCTACTCGCCGACCGACTTGTACTACCAGTTGCCCTATCGTCACGAGATGACCGGCTGGGCCGACTGGGTCGACGAATACTACACTATATACCCTGACTCCGTCGGCGTTCGTAAAGCAACGATACATACCGGCTCACCTCAGAAGGATTGGATAGAATATCAGGAAGCCATCGTAATCAATCAGCCGGGCACGATGCCGGAAGAGAATATCAACTATGATGCGGTGACTTTTGCCAATTTGAAAGGCGAGAGCAAGACTTTTATCTGGACTGAAGAAGGCGGCCCCGACTTTGATGGCGCCCCCAAGCAGCCCTGTATTCAGCTAATAAACTTTAAGAACCCTTACAAGCCGTTCTTTGTTGTGAATCCCGATGGCGTTAGAATTAAGCCTTATAGTGGTCAGGACAGGAATTCGCACTTTCACTGGTGGAGTCATTGGCCGGTGGCCCAGGAAAAGTCGGATACCACGGTTGCTGAATCCGCCGGCAAGCCTTCGCACTCGTCGCTTAGTCACATGACGTGGAAGCAGCATTCCCAGGAAGGGATATCGAGGACCTGGATAATGTTGAACGGCATGACTGACAAACCCGCCGCACAACTGGCGCCGCTGGCCAAATCCTGGCTTTATCCTCCTCAGTTGAAATTGAGCGGCAGCACTTACAGCAGCGATGGTTTCGACCAGACCCAGCGGGCATACCTGCTGAGCTGCAAAGATAATGGCAGACCTTCACCTTTGGAATTTGACCTGGCGGCAAATGAGAACTCGCCTGTTGTCAATCCGGCTCTTATCGTCAGGAACTGGGGCCGCTCCGGTGCATCTTTGAAGGTCAATGGCAAAAATATGGCCCATGGCAGGAACTTCCGCCTTGGACACCGCCGTACGCTTGAAGGCAGCGACCTTATTGTCTGGTTCAGGACCGAATCGACGCAGCCGACCAGGATTTCGCTTTCACCGACAGCGGATTAGTGATGTTGACAGCGACAAATTTCACTGGACAGCGGTCGGAGCCTGTGTTAAGAATACGCCAAAATCGAAACCTTGCAGAGGGTTGTGAGCCGAGCAGCCACGTCGTACGGTAAGCTCGGGTAATTTGCATAATAGGGTTTTTCTGTGTTTATTTAAGGAAAGGGCGGACTTATGCTGTTAGCGAAAATGGCAATCTCCAGACTTGACCTGATGGTTATTATCGTCTACCTGCTTGGCATTATGATTATCGGTATATGGGTGGGCTACAGAAGGCATGCCTCCAGCCAGCAGTACTTCCTTGCCGGAAAGTCACTGGGCTGGTTCAGCATTGGAGCGGCGCTTTTTGCCTCCAACATCTCAACCATTCACCTGGTAGGCCTGGCGGCGGCCGGCGCCGACGTCGGTATGGTCATGGGAAACTTCGAGTGGATGGCCTCTTTCTGTCTGATTATCCTGGGATTGGTTTTTGCTCCCTTCTACTTCAAGAGCCGGATTTCCACGCTGCCTGAGTTCCTGGAAAGACGCTACAGTCCGCAGGCGCGGACCTGCCTGGCGTTCGTGGCCATTACCGGCGCATTGCTCATCCATATCGGAATCAGCATCTTTGCCGGCGCCAAGCTGTTTGAAAGTTTCCTTGGGATTGATGTTATGTGGTCAATCCTGATTATATCGGTGGTGACTGTGATCTACACGGCACTCGGTGGCCTCAAAGCCGTGGTTGTCACCGAGACCATTCAAACGTTTCTGCTGTTAGGCGGCGCCATCCTGGTGACCGTGCTGGGCATATATTACCTGCCCAAGTGTGGTATAGAGAGCTTCGCTGATTTCAGGGCGGCTATTAAGCCCAATCAGATGAGCATGATTCACACGCTCCGCAACCAGGCCGGACATCTGAACGAATACTCATGGCTGGCGGTACTGCTGGGCTATCCGGTCCTCGGTATCTGGTACTGGTGCAGCGACCAGACCATCGTTCAGCGCGTGCTTGGTTCAAAAAGCCAGAGCGATTCCCAAAACGGCGCCCTCTTTGCCGGATTCCTCAAAATCCTGCCGGTCTTCCTCATGGTCTTCCCCGGTGTTATCGGCTACCTGATGTACAAAAATGGTGCTTTCACGCTGCCCCTCCTGGACAACGGGCAGCTTGATTATAATTTGACGTTAGCCCAGATGATCGACAAGCTTGTGCCGCTTGGCATAAAGGGCCTTCTTGCCGCCGGGCTGCTGGCGGCACTGATGAGTACCATTGCCGCCGCCCTCAACAGTTGTGCCACGCTTATCTCAGTGGATGTTATCAAGCGTATGAAGCCGGACATAAAAGATGAAACACAGGTTACAATTGGCAGGTTCAGCGCTGCGGTCGTAATGGTCCTGGCCATGCTCTGGTCCACACAGGGTGACCAGTTCGGCACTATCTTTGAGGCCATCAACAAAATCCCTATGATCTTCGCACCCGCGGTGACCACCGTCTTTCTGCTCGGTGTTTTCTGGAGGCGAGGCACCAACAAGGCCGCCTTGACAACTTTTGCAGTTGGTTGCGCAGTTGGGCTGGTATATTTTGTTATGGATATGCCCGTAATAGGCAAAGCCCTTCTGGCCAGCCCAAGAGAAGGCTTTGCCGGACTGGTAACCGACCCCCTTCAGGGGCTTGGACTGCCGTTTATGATTGTAGGCCCTATACTTTGCGCAATGTGTATAGTGATTTATGTAATCGTCAGTCTCGCCACGCCGGCCCCCGACCCGGCGAAGCTCGAAAACGTCTGCTGGGAGCATCCTCTAAAGGCTATTACCTACGGCAGGGTTGAACGCATAGGCGATCCGCGAATTATTGCCGGCTTCTTGTTTATCGTGATGGTTGTGTTGTATTATCTGTTCCGCGCCTAATTGGCTCTCATTGACAGATTCAAGATGAAAAAGCGGAAGCTGCATAGGAGTTGAAATATGCTAAAAGGCATTTCACCTTTGCTCGGTCCGGAGCTGCTGGCGGTGCTTACCCGCATGGGCCACGGCGACGAAATAGTCTTGGCCGATGCCCATTTCCCCGGCGAAAAGTATAACGATTACGTGCTCCGCGCCGATGGCGTCCGAATTGCCGATTTGCTCGATGCGATACTGCCGCTGTTTGTGCTGGACGACTACGTTGACAGTCCCCTGATTATGATGGCGGCCGAGCCTCGAGACACTCTCGACCCCCAGGTGGAAAAGGCGTACCGTGTCCCCATTGATAAGCACGCTCCCGGCACGCCAGCCATCGCTCGCATTGGACGTTTCGATTTTTATGAGCGGACCAAAGACGCCTTCGCCGTTGTTATGACCGGCGAGGTGGCCAAGTACGGCAATATTATTTTGAAGAAGGGTGTTACTCCCTGCTGACCGAAAAGAGCTGGCTCAACGGGAACCCCGACAGTGCTTTGAGGACATGCAATACACAAGTTTTGAACGTGTCAAGACTGTCTTAGCGCACAAAGAGCCCGACCGCATCCCTTTTGATATCGGCGGCACAATGGTCACCGGTATAAACGTAAATGCCCTGAAGGCCTTGCGAAAACACCTCGGACTATCTCAGGACGTCCGGATACGCGACAAAGTCACCCAAATGGCCGACACCGGCGATGAGATTATCGAAAAACTCAAAATTGATATCAAAAACGTCTCTCCCGACACCCCCTCAAAGCCCGGCCTTGCGCAGGATTTGGGTCTGCAGGGTGAGCATTACAGATTGGTCGATGAGTTTGGAATGCGCTGGCAAATGCCTGTAAAGGGCGGTCATTACTATGATTTGTATCACAGCCCGCTCAAGGATGCCGAGACAGTCAAAGACATTGAAGATTATCCCTGGCCCGACCCCCTTGACCCGGCAAGGTACGCGAATCTTAAAGCCGCTGCCGACCATATCGTTCACAGCGAGAAAAAGGCCTACGTCCTCGGCAGAATGAATTCCGGAATGTGGGAAACCGCGATGTGGATGGCAGGCTACGAAAAATTCTATGCAGATATGATACTGAACAAAAAGCTCGTCCACGCCATTATGAGCAGGATGCTGGAAATAAAGATGCGATACTGGCAAAAGGCCCTTGAAACCGTCGGCGAGAACGTCCTGGTTGTTTCAACCGCTGATGACCTCGGCTGCCAAACGGGATTGTTGGTTTCCCTGGAACTTTACAAGGAGATGATCTGGCCGTATCACAAAAAACTCTTCGAATTCATTAAGAAAAAAGCGAAGTCGCAGGTTTACATATTTTTCCATAATGATGGCGCTATTTGGGAAACGCTTCCGTTGCTGATTGAGGCCGGTGTTGACATTATGAACCCCTGGCAGGTAAACTGTAGCCGAATGGATGATACCAAAAAACTCAAGAAAGAATACGCAAAGGACCTTACCATCTGGGGCGGCAGTTGTGATACGCAATTTGTACTGCCCTTCGGTACACCGCAGCAGGTAAGGGACGAGACCAAAAGAAGAATTGAGGATTTGGCGCCGGGCGGCGGCTTCATCTTTGCGCCGATACACGTCATTCAGGAAGGCGTGCCGCCCGAAAACATTATGGCATGGTGGGAAACCTTACAGGAGTATGGAGTATATCAATAATCAGCTTTCAGAATTCAAGGAGACAAAAATATGCGACAGGCAGTAATGACAGAACCGGGTAAAATCAAATTTGGTGACGTTCCTGAGCCTAAGGTCGGCCCGGGCCGGATACTTTTGCGCGTCAAGCAGATAGGCGTCTGCGGCTCCGACGTTCACGTCAATCACGGCAAACACCCGTTCACTTCCTACCCTGTCGTCCAGGGCCACGAGTTCTCCGCCCAGGTCGAAGCCGTTGGCGAGGGAGTTACCAGGGTCAAGGTTGGCAATAAAGCTACAGCCCGCCCCCAGCTCGTCTGCGGCAAGTGTCGCCCGTGCCGGCGGGGCGATTACAACATCTGTGACGTACTGCGGGTCGAAGGTTTCCAGGCCCCCGGCTGCGCACAGGATTTGTTTGTCACCACTGAAGATAAGATTGTGCCGCTGCCCGATTCCTTGACCTATGAGCAGGGGGCTTTGATAGAACCGACTGCTGTCGGTGTGCATTCAACCGGCAGAGGTG
>Ga0209979_1002878_pt1 | contig 15838 bp, 11 predicted proteins | sample AnhtaG_FD_183114 | JGI IMG/M metagenome (GOLD analysis project Ga0209979, IMG submission 183114) | Deep subsurface microbial communities from Anholt, Denmark to uncover new lineages of life (NeLLi) - Anholt_01485 metaG (SPAdes) (version 2) | ecosystem: Environmental > Aquatic > Marine > Oceanic...
ACCGGACATTGATGGTAAAGGTCACTTATTTCTGGCGCAAGTGACACTACCCGAAGATTTCAACTGCACAGAGAAAGATTTGCCAGTTTTTTATTCATACCGCAGCGAATCCACCGGATTGGCCGTGGCAGCTTTAGTTGACGCCAGTCATTTTGGGGAGTCAGACGCTGCTTCTGATACCCCGCTTGAGAATAAAAGAATGGATCGAGCGTTATGTTTTACGAAAGAAGAATCAAAAAAATGAATAAAAGTATTGACAATGGTATAAATAATGGTCATACTAATTGTATGAAAACTGCAATTTCCATACCTGATCATATCTTCGAAGAAGTGAACAAACTTTCCCAAGAAAACAAAACGTCAAGAAGTCAGATTTTTTGTGCTGCCGTCGAGGAATATTTAAAAAAAATAAAAGCTCATAAACTGCTTGAAGCTCTAAATTCAATCTATGCGGATGAAGCAACTCCTGAAGAAATGCTTATCCGTGCAAAAACCAAAGAATATTATGAACGCAAGGTACTCGAAAAGAATAAACCGTGATAATCAGACAAGGCGATATTTTTTGGGTGAATTTGGGCTCTCCCAAGGGCTCAGAGCCCGGCTATCGTCATCCCCATGTAGTGATACAAAATGACGTTTTTAATGCGAGCCGCATCAGCACTGTGGTTGTCTGTGCCTTGACAACAAATCTGAAACGTGCCCAAGCTCCGGGAAATGTCACTTTAAACAAAGGAGAGGCCAATCTTGCAAAAAAAAGTGTGGTCAACATTTCTCAGGTTGTGACGGTCAACAAGTCAGATTTTATAGATAAAATCGGTTCTTTATCTTCTAAAAGGACTAAAGAGATTATTGAGGGAATAAAGCTTCTGGTTGAGCTGTTGCCAGATCCGAGGTCTTGAAGTGGATGCCGATTTCCTTGGTGCGCCGCTCGGCTGACCTGTCCCCCCTGATATCGATCCACAGGACACTTTCCTCTCTGAGCAAAGGAATCCAATGGGACAGTAAAGAAACTCTTTATTTTACCTCTGCCAAGAAAGGGATCGGGCGGCACGCAATTTCATGGAATGCCAGGTATACCATTCTTTGTGAATGCTAGTTATGGAACAAAACCGATAATCGTCAGTTATTTCTTTTATATTTTTTTATCAGATTGGCGGACTCTTGATAATCCAAAAAGAATGTGCATATTCCAGTGTCATTACAAACATGCCATGACATTCTCAATCGGAGGAGGGAAATCGGATCTCCTTCTGTTTTGCTTTCTCCATTTTCGCCCGACATTTTGACGCAGACTTCCTGTCTTTCAGCTCTTCCCATAGTATGAGTGCTTTGTCAAACTCTCCCAACTTTTCCAGTGTCCTGGCGATCTTCCTTCTGTTGGGAGGTCTCTGTCTTTGGTACATCTTGAGGGCAGCATGGTAGTCGCCTAGCTTGTAGAAGGCATCGCCAGCCACGGCGAATCTCTTCAGCCGGCTGTAAAGATCAGCGGCCTTATCGAATTGACGGGCGTAAAAATAGTAATCGGCCGCCTTGCTCAGCTTCCCGACCTTCTCAAATATTTCTGCCGTCCTCTCATAGTTCCCCATCATGGGGAAAAACTCAACAGCCTCCTCTAGAAGATTGTTCTTCGAGCACCAGGTTAGGCCTTTTCTGTAAAACTTGTCCTCACCGACCAGGAATAAGAGATAGTTATGGGCCGTTATCTTTATCCTCGGGAGAGTTCGGTTAAAATCGTCGGCTCTCTCGAGGATATAGTATCTGAAAGCCAGTGCTTCCGAGTCTTCCAACCTCACCAACTTGGGGATATCCGACTTGAATCTTGCTTTAGCCGCTCGAAATCGTTCCTCCTCCAAAAGCTTTAGCATCCTGAAGTAGTCGAGGAGGGAATTATATCCCCTGCTCCTTTCCAGGAAGGGTAAGATTTTCTCCCAGATGACCCCACGCGTGTCAAGATCGCATAAAAAATTCCCCCAGGAGCGCATCTCATCCGGATGCGGATCCTTAGAAAAATGCATATCGAAGAGGTTGACCACCTTGTTATTTTCAAGACGCTGCCCGGGCGTCCATTTGATTTCGGATAAGACCTGATTCTGATGCTTCAAAAAGAATTTCGCCGCAACTCCAACAGCATTCGAGTAGATGCACATTTCGGCAAGCCGATCATAATCGCCATAAATTTTGCACCTCGCCCAGGCCCGGAAGGCCTTCTCTTCCTCTCCCAGCATCGCGTAACAGATCCCGACCTCTGGATAGGCATTGCTGAATACGGAAAACAACACAGACGCTTCGCGGTATCTTTTCCTGTCGAAAATATCCTTGCCCATCTGATAAATCCAGCGGTTATCGGGTATTTTCCGCGCCGTCCTCCTGGCAAAAGGAAAGCCGTTTTCTCTGTCTTCCTCTGAGTCCAGGTAATTCTCGAGTGCGCTTTTGAATTCTTTATTTCTTTCACAGACCTTCCCCGCCGAATAAAAATCCCCGGCAGACCTGAAATGTCTGACTGCCTCCTCGTAGTTCTTCAGGCGGAGGTGACACTCCGCTGTCCTTTTGTGATCTTCCAGGACAAAGAACCGTGTCAGCGCCTGGAAATATTTTCTTTGGCCGAAAAGCTTTTCGGCATCCCGGGCGAGGCGTGATTTATCTTTATAGGCTCGCAGACATCTCGTTATCTTTTCAAAGTCTTTCTGTTTCTCGTAGATGGAGAGCAGTTTTTCATTCTGACCGGTTTTCTGGTACAGCTCAATCAGCCTTCGATTATTCCCTGTCTTCCTCCATAAGGCCTCGGCTTTGGAGTAGTTCTCGCCCTTCCAGTAGAGTTCGGCCGCCTTCTCGGAAGACTTCAGACGGGCGTAAAGCCCTGCAGCCCTCTCGTAATCATGGGCCTGTTCCAGGCAGGCCGCAGCTTCCCTGATATTGTTCAGATGGTCCATGTAGATCTCAGCAAGCTTGATGAATTCTCCCGATTTCCTGAAACACTGGACAGCTTCCTTGTACATCCCTTTTTCCAGGTAAAGATCTCCGGCTTTGTGATGATCTCCTTCCTTCTTATAGAGTTCAACCTGACAGCGGAACGCTCTTTCCTTGTTTTTCAACTTTTCCCATAAAGACAGAGCTTTTCGAAAATCACCGGCCTTCTCATAATTATGGGCAGCCCTCTCACTCTCTCCGATTTTTTCGAAATTGAGGGCAGCCGCCAGATATTTCTCTGCCTTCTCGAAGGCATGAGCAGAGGCTTTATGGAAAAGCTCCGTGTCTCCCCCGTTTTTGTAACACTCCATCGCTGCCCGATAATATTCCTTCTCAAAAAAATAGTTTCCCTGCTCGATCCATTCTTCAGGTGTGGTAAGGACATTCCAGATGCCGTCGATAAAGCTCCGGTCGTCGGTAACATAGACGTGGTTCCTGAAATGCTGGTTCTCCCAAATCAGGGAGGGGTGTCTCCCATCATAGACGATCAAATCATTCTGCGATCGTGTAATCCCCACATACAGAAGGTTGATTTCATGCCTGATCTTTGCCTCGTGGGTAGATCTTTTGCTTAGGTCAAGGATGATTTTCCAGACATCCTTGACAAGCTCATCTTCGCAAAATTTCCAGAGGACCACAGTATCGAACTCGAGACCTTTGGCCTCGGCAATGGTGAAGACTAGCTTTGTCTCCAGAAGGCTCTGGAGCCTTCTCTTCTCCCTTTCCGTCCGCACAAGGACGGTCCTCCGGGCTCCTGCCACACGAAGAATTTCCAGCATGTCCGGCTCTTCGATCTTCGAAATGACGGTTACCGGCCTGCCTTTATACCTCCAGTCTTCAGGGACTTCCTCCGCTTTGAGCCCCAAGTATTTCCCTTTTAACTCGAGAAGGATGTTGGAAAATTCGACTATGCTCCCCGAGCTGCGAAAATTCAGGGTCAGAAAACGCAGCTCCGGAACCTCCAGTCCTCTCTCGTAGAAATGCCTCTTGATTTCCTCCCACCTGAACCCGCTGGGATTGATCACCTGTTTTGTGTCCCCCGCAAAAAAGATATTCATCGGATTGTTGACGAATTCAAGCAGGAGACTGATCTGTATGTCCGTTAAATCCTGGACTTCATCACAGGCAAGCATATCATAGGTGTAATCCTGGAGATCTCTCTCTGAAAAGATCCTGAGAACCTCCCGTGTCAGGTCGAGCTCATCCCACAGGCCGCTCCTTTCGAGCCTGTCCTGGTACCATTCAAAAATGTGGTAGATTTCCTTCCGGTTGAATCGGAAGTTCGGCGCCTTCTTCTTCCCCAGGAGTTCATACTCGAGGAAGGACAGGTATTTTTTATGGACAATTTCTTTTTGCTTTTTCAACACGTGCAGAGTTCTCTCCAGGATGGACAGGACTCTCTCATGAGACGTCTCGTCCTTCAGATACCGGTCCATGTGCGTGGAAAATGAGGAAATGCTTGTCTTCAAATATTTTTCCACGAGATTCCCGACGACCTTCAAGGACTCCAGCTTGGAAAAGAGGATGAACTGGTGTTGAAGCCGCTTGATAAGACCCTGGTCAATCCCTTTCTTCATGATCGCCTGATGGGCGCGCTCAAGGACAGATATGTTAACCTGGGGAAGGGCACCTTTGATGATCGAGCGAATCTCTTCCCAGACGAGGGCCGAATCAAATTTCTGGTGCAGGGGATGGGAGGCAAACATCTTGCTGAACCGATTGAAATCGACTTCTTTTTCAGGCAAAAAGGTTTTGCCGAAGCGGTGAGCAATATCCAGGATGAACTGTTTGAACACATGAAAATCAGGGATTAAAAAGTCTTGCCTTCCCTTGGCTTCATTCAGCAGCCCGTTGCAGAGTCTCTCGGCAAAGTTCTTGAGTGAGGGATTGTAAGTGATGAAGATCTTTTTCATCCTGTGCAGTTCGCTCTTCAGCAGATAATACACGGACAGCGTGGTCTTCCCGCTGCCTGCTGTGCCAGAGACAAGAATGGGGGGAGGGGATTTAAGGACTTCTCTTTGCCCGGGAGTGAGATATAGGGGAAGCTCAAAGTCATCCATTGTGTAGTTCCGGATCCTTCTCCATTCAGGCTCATCGACGGCAAACCACCTCTGGCTGCCCGATTCCTCTCCGGTTTTTTCTGTGATCTGTTCCTGGGTGAAGCAGAATGGCTCTAGCTCTTCCAGATCGATGTCTTCCAGGATCATCTCATCAAAGTCATGAAATTCGAGAAAAGGCGCATTTTCAGGAACGATGTTCCGGCTTTTTTTAGAGAGCTCATCGTGGGAGGCTACTCCCCAGACGTATATAATGAGGTTTTTTCCAGATGCCCCTCCGTATTTTCCGAGGGTGAACAGGAGCCTGTTGTTTTTGTCGACCGGGGCCTCGAAAACGCATTTCGACGAGATATTTCTCAACTTCTTTGTCCGAAGCTTTCCTTCCCAGATCCCTGTCTCAAGAAATTCGAACTTCTCCCTGATCCTCTCCCGTAAATTCACAGGCTGACTGAGAAGATATTTCTTAACCGCGTTGTTGATCAGGACGGTAGCCATTGTATTTTTAGGTCATGATAACATAAAATGGTCAAGCTAGCATTTTAGATCCGAAACAACATTCTCCTTCTATAAAGTTGTAAACCTTCCTTTTTCCGCAGTATATGGTGCTCTTGATTTTGTGAGGAAATTGCTGATAGCAAGGCTCACATCACGATCTTTGACCGAGGAGATAAAAAAAGTGAAAAGGATCATCGCCCGTATCGAAAGGAAGCACCCTCCTTCTGAACTGGAGGACTTCTATTCCCCGGGCGATGAGAGTGAGGCCATCCTCTGTTTAGAGGAGATTGGTCCAGCCTGGCGAAAACATCCGGAAGCGATCGAATGGCTGAAGTCCCTTCAGTGAATGTCCTCCCCTTTTTAATTCCATATTCTGACCTGAATTACTACCTGGAAAATGCGCCCTCGAACCATTCGGCAGTCAGCGTGGCATTATATTTCTTCTATGTGCCGATCTACTTGCAACCGGAGAAGCAAGAACTATCGAAACTGCGAGGATTTTATATGAAAAAGAAATTGATAGAATTGTCAGGGAAGATTGACAATTCCCTTTTTCATTATAGGCGCATCTGCCAGAGATATGCTTATGGCTGCACATAATATTCCAATTTATCGAGCGACACTCGATATAGACATTATTCCCTTTGGCGCCATTTCAGACAAAAACCACCTTATCGAATGGCCGTCTCAAGAAACTGTCATGCATGTTATCGGATTTGAAGAAACATACAAACACGCACAAATCGTGAGACTGAGGTCAAAACCTGTCCTCGATGTCAAACTGGTAACATTACCGGGATTAGCCGTTATGAAAATATTTTCTTGGAACGATAAATATCCTAAGCGGAAAAAAGATGCAACAGATCTTTTTTTGGTTATTCGTTATTATTCAGATGCAGGAAATTTCGAACGCATTCCCGATGAACGGATAATTAATTATTTAACGCCACTTTATCCAAAACCAGATATTGATGGTAGCCAAAGAGAGGATTGATCCAGTTGGTTTTTTGCGGAAAGTCTTCCACTGCTTCTCAGTTCACTGGCTTGTTCCCATACATTTTGATATATATCGTACTGGCATTTGAGTGCTTAATCAACTCTCCAAGCCGGGCCGGTGGTCCTGGTGGATGTTTAGGAGAAAAAATATTAAAAAAGTTTTATCTGACTGGAAATTAGCTCATTCCTTCCATACCTATATGGCTAGGGTCCTCTTCATTACTGCTATCGCAAGCGCTATTTTCGCGTTGTGGCTCTTGTGGCTCGGCATCCTGCCAGCCCTCATTGTGATTATGACACTCCTATCCATTCTTCCTCTCCACGATGCAGCTGAGATTATCGTCTGCAAGTTCATAATGATATTCTCCAAACCGCATCTCTTGCCAGAGATGAACTTCACTACAGGTGTTCCTGATGAGTATAAAACACTGGTTGTGTATGCCTCGCTGCTGTCGGATAAGGTAGCGTTAGCCAGGACTCTCGATCACATGGAGAAAACATACCTAGCCAACACAGACAAAAATCTTCCAATCGCTATCCTTACCCATTTCAAGGATTCTCTCCAGGAGGGCGTGACAGATGAAGAATCGCAATTTCTGAATTTTGCTGCAGCAGCAGTAGAATCTCTTAACGATAAGTATGGCAGAGACCATTTCTTTCTTTTTCACCGAAATAGAAAATGGAACTCTGTTTCCCGAAAGTGGGTTGGCTGGGAGAGGAAACGAGGTGGCGTGGAAAAACTGAACAAATGGCTCTTGGGAAAGATTGAAGGAGAGAGGTACCGAGAGCACGGCCTTGGCAAAACATTCAGTCGGATAGCTGGAAATATTGACACTTTGGGCCAGATCAGCAAAGTCATCCTGCTTGACAGCGACAACATATTACCACCCGGCAGTGCTAAACGTCTTGTGGCAAAGGCTGTGCATCCGAACAACCAACCCATGGTCAGTGAAACCGACGAGATCGTATCCCAGGGATATGGCGTTCTTCAACCTTTCCCTGTACCGTCTAAGGAGAGCTGTAAACGATCATTCTATGCCCGGATGGAAGGTTGGCACCGCAGGCTCGATGGCCCACACCACTACATCCTTCAGGCTCTTCAGAACCTCTGCAGAGAAGGCACATACATTGGAAAAGGAATATATGATGTAGCAATCCATGAGAGAGTTCTTTCGGATCGCTTTCCTGACAATCAGCTCCTGAGCCACGATAAGGCTGAGAGCGGATTCTTGCGAGCTGCTTTAGTACCAGATGTCGTTGTTCTGGAGGATGCTCTCGACAACTTCCTCGCCGGAATGCTTCAAATTGGAAGATGGCTTAAGGGCGACAAGCAGGCTCTTCACTGGGTACTGCCTTTAATTCCCAATAAAAAGAGAGAACGCGTAAGAAATCCGCTGCCGCTTTTTAGCAGATGGAATCTAATATGGCCGATAAAAAAACAGCTCAGCATCCCTTCACTATTAACTCTCTGTATAATGGGTTGGTTCGTGCCGGAGCTATCCTCGATATGGTGCTCACTTATTTTGGTGGGTATGATAGCTCTCCCCTATCTTGTCGTGCCCCTCAGTCTAAGACGGCCCGTTTTTTCCTTAGTTGGAATAGCCAGAGGAATTGTATCTACTGTTGTGTATTTATCTTTTTCTCTCCATAGAGCTGTTTCGATCTTGACAGCAATGATGAGCGTAACTTTCCAATTTCCAGGGAGGAAGTCCTTAAGTGAGATACTAAGTAGAGTGAAAGAAGCTAAAAATACCTCAGTTTTTCGGAAGATTACAAAAACTTTGCGCCTATTAATCAAGTCTCTGCTCAAAAGTCCTAACATAGAATGGGTCACTGCTGGCGAAGTGAAAAGGCAAAGAAAAATATATAGTCTTCTAGGCATATATACCTTAATGCTTCCATCGCTTCTGATCTGTATTGCTCTGGGTATTAGTTCTTTTTTGCTTATCGAAGGGCTTATCTATGTATTTCCCATCCTTGGATTTTGGTTCCTTGCTCCCTTGATTGTGTATATCACGAGTGGCAAAAAATAGAGTGAATCACCAGAAATACAACAACCATGATGGCTGTAGGTATGTCAGACCCTCCTGACTTCAATCGATAGCTCATTATTGTTCATTCACCGCCTCCAACCGGTCAGTGAAACAATGGGTCCATTTGACACTCATCGGAATCGGTGGCCGGAATTTGCATTTATAGAACTAATATTGGCTTAAATGTTAAGGAGCCATTTCCAGACTGGTCTTACTTCTATTTCAGAGCCGTTATGCTGTATTATCTCCTCTGCTTCATAGGTCAGAATCAGCCCTTTATTCATACCAAAATGCTTCATCCCTTTTCTCAAAGCTTGGATTTCTCTTTCTCTCGTATCTGGTTGGGATATATCAACGCTCACTTGAATAAGCTGCGTTGCCACACCTTTTTCCATGAGCACGAAATCAATCTCTTCACCTTTGCTACTCTTCCAATAGAAGAATTCATGACCTCTTCTTTTTAATTCAACAGCAACAATATTTTCTAAGACTCGGCTCTCTCCAGGGCGGAGAGCTAAGTATTTCAAAAAACCATTGTCAATAATATAGATTTTTCTAGGATATTGCATTTGGTCTTTCACATTCCGAGAATAATACATAACCTGAAAAAGAAAGAACGACTTTTCCAGATATGAGATATAGTTGGAAATGGTATTTTTGCTGCACCTGTATCCCATGCTTTGAAGAGTTTTTGTCATTTTAGAGATAGAAACTGTTAGAGAATTCAACAGCAATTTGACCGTATCATTTAAGAGGGCATCTTCTCTTATGTTAAATCTTTCTATCAGATCTCTCTGAACCAAAGTCCTGAAATATTCTTGAATGACCTCCTTTCTCTCGATTTCATCGGAATCGTATATTTCAGGGAATCCACCAAAAGTGAGATATTCTCGGAAGATCCTTTTAATTTCAATTTCTTTTAAGGCTAAAAGTCTGTCCATTTCCACTTCTTTGAAGTTCAGATATTCTTGGAAACTTAAGGGAAAAAGTGTGTAATTTATAGTTCTGCCCCTAAGTTCGGTCGGGATTTCTTTCAATCCAAGTTTGGAACTTGAACCTGTTACAAAGATTTTATACCCCTTATCCTGTATTCTGCGCAAAAATTTTCCCCATCCGGGAATGATATGAATCTCATCAAAAAAAAGATAAGAGGGCTGTTTATTATACAATTCCTCCATTGCATAAATGAGCTCAGTTAAAACCTCTGTTGTTTCTGGAATTCTTTCATCTTCAAAATTAAAATAGACAAAGAACTCATTTTTTATTTTTTCCATCAACAGGAAAAGAAGATAAGTTTTGCCAACTCGTCTGAATCCGGTCAAGGTTATGATTTTATTCAGTTTTTTTTGAATCAGAGAATCGATATCAAAATCTCTGTCCTTTAGATCTCTGATGCTAACGTTCTCATTTTCTTTTAAGATGTTTTTGATAACCGATCTTACGTCCATTATTTCACACCTATTATACGATTATTGTCATAATTGTATAATAGATATGTTATTTTGTCAATTTATTATTTGCTTGCCATTTGCTGTATTACGAGATCGCCACGTTTCGCCTATGATGACAATTGCAACAAAGCCAATGTAATAAGGTTGGCTCGCCCCTATGGTTTCATCATAAGCATGGAGCTTATTTTACATTCCAGATGAAATATTTCTCGAAAAGAGGTGTGGTTTTTACAAAAAGTCTGTCAGAAAAAGAGCCTTTTTTCCTTTCACGCCGGGCTGTCACAAATCCAAAATACTCACAGAAGTTTTCCAGGAACCGATAAGAATAGCAGTGGGTTATGTATTCCACGGCACTGGTATAGGTCGCATCCACCTCAAGTGCGATTTCGGGAAAAGCCTTTATGAATGCACGGGAGATGACAATATCTTCTTTTCTAAATTTTATTCCTCTGACTATTTTTCTCTCTAATGAAAAATGGTCTTGACTATTTTTCATTAAAGTGAATAATAGTCAATATGGAAGAAAGAAAGCTTTATCTTAAGGTATGGGATGAGCTCGCCCAAGAGAAAAGCATGGTTTTTATGGTAGGCCCCCGTCAGGCAGGCAAAACAACTCTAGCTCAAATCATTTCACGGTCATTTACCAACAGTCTGTACTTCAACTGGGATATTCCTGACCACAGGACAAAATTCTTTGATAATCCTAATTTTTTTGAGGATGTCACTCGAAAGGATGCTTCAAAACCCCTAATTGTCCTTGATGAAATCCATAAGTTCAAAGACTGGAAGAATTACTTGAAAGGAACTTATGACCAGTTCCACGATCAATATCAATTCCTCGTTTCAGGAAGCGGGAGGCTCGACATCTACCAAAAAGGAGGAGATTCTCTGGCGGGGCGCTATTACTTATTTCACCTTTGGCCCTTTACTATTGCAGAGCTTGGAGAGAAAAATCTCGATATCGAAGAATTTCTAAAAAATCCTCTGGAAATCCGAATTGTTAAAAGTGAACAACTAAGGGAAAAGTGGAACAGATTATCAGGACTAAGCGGTTTTCCGGAGCCGTTTCTCGTCAACAAAAGGGCGTCCTATCGCCGGTGGTCAAACACTTATTCCAATCAGCTGATCCGGGAGGATATCCGGGACTTGACGGCCGTTAAGTCTGTCAGGGAAATGGAGACTCTTTACTACCTATTGCCTTCAAAGGTCGGAAGCCCGCTATCTATTCCATCCATCGCCTCAGACCTTCGTGTGACCTATAATTCCATCCGGAATTGGCTGTCCGTATTTGAGTTGTTTTTTTTGGTTTTCAGTGTTTATCCCTGGACAAAAAAAATCTCACGGGCGATTCAAAAGGAACGCAAGGTTTATCTCTGGGATACCCCAAGAATAGAAGACGAATCCCGTCGATTCGAAAACATGGTGGCAGCCGAACTCTGGCGGGCAGTCACACAGTGGAATGATCTTGGGTTTGGAAAATTCTCCTTGCATTTCATAAGGAACAAAGAAAAACAGGAAGTAGACTTTTTGATAACCAACGGAGGAATGCCGTTTTTGCTTGTAGAGGCAAAAATCTCAGAAACACAGCCATCGCCTGCCTTGAAAAAGTTTCAAACGGCTTTGAATATTCCTGCCGTTCAACTCCTCCAGGAACATGAAGGCTATAAATTGATCTCTAATAACGGCCAAAATATTCTCGTTGCACCTGCCTATCAATGGCTAAGCCAGCTTCCGTGATGGTTCACTGTGAAAGCATGCACATCCCAGTTTATCTTAGGTCATCTCAAGTTCTATTCGTTTGATATGGATAATATACAGTCTATGTTAACTAATGTAAACAGTTTGGAATGTATGACTTAGGGACCGGAAAAATACAGGCAATTTTTCCAGAACTTGATCCCTAAAGGCCATTGACCTGACTATTTTTCCTCTTCCAGAAGCCATTGCCAGAGAGGCACGAGTCGAATGGCTTTTCCTCTGAATTTTTCAATCCCGCTTCTCTCCGAAGTGATGACGAGAAATTCGGAGCATTTGAACTCCTTGCCCGATCTCACGAGGGATTTGAACTCCCTGGCCCGAACATCATAGTCCTCCAGGTCCAAGCACACCTGGATCAGCTCGACGGCCGCCGGCCCTTTCTTCAGCACGAAATCAACTTCCCGGCCGGAATAATCCTGCCAGTAATAGATCTCGAGATCGGGCTCGCGGCCCCTCCGTCTTAAAAGTTCCACGGCGACAATGTTCTCGTAAAACCGGCCCCTATCGGCGGAAACCCGGCCTGGCAAGCTGTGAACCAGGCCCGTGTCGATTGCATAGACCTTGCGGGGGGCCGTGCTTTTTTCCTTGACTTTGAAGGAGAATTTTTCGATCTGAAAGATGAGATAACTTTCTTCCAAAAAGGAAAAATAATTCTGAGCAGTATGAACGCTCTTGAATCCGAAGATGTTTTTCAGTTTGGTGGACGTCATCCGGCAGGAAAAATTGGTGAGGAGATAATGGGACAACTCGCGGAGGGCCTTGATGTACTTGACGCGATGGCGAAGCAGAATGTCGCGGGTAAGGATCGATGAATAGAGAGAGGAAAGATATCTCTTGGGATCCGGTTCCTTGTAGGTCTCGGGAAAGCCTCCGATAGAGATGTACCTTTCGAGCTCTCTCATGATGAGTGCCTTCTTCTCGGTTGTCAGAAAAGCGTTCCCATGATCGAATCCGGAATAATCCAGGAACTCGCGGAAGGAAAAAGGGAAAAGCTCGAGTGCGAAGTGGCGCTCCGTCAAATGCGTCGCCAGCTCCTGGCTCAGGAGCCGGGCGTTGCTCCCCGTGACGATGATGTTGAACCCGGATCTTTTCAAACGGTTGACGAAAAGTTCCCATCCCTCGATGTTCTGGACCTCATCAAGGAACAGATATTCCGGTTTCCCATGGATCTCGTAGAAAGCCTGAAGGACGAGGTTCAAATCTTCCATTTTCAAGCCCGCCAGATTTTCAGCGTCAAAATTGATATAGGCGAATTCCCTGCCCTGGAGAAGCTGGAGGCAGAATACCGACTTTCCCGCCCGCCTGGGGCCGGTGATGACTTTGATCTGGTCCGAATCCAGGAGTTTCCCGTAGATTTCCAGGTTCTCTCTGGGAACGATCTTCTCGGAGAGAAAGACGTTTTCGAGTTCGGCCTTCTGGTCGATGACTGCCTGTCTGATCCTTAAATAATCCATTTTACTGCACAATATTCACTATTTTTATGCAGTATAATTAATAATTTTATGTAAGTCAAGCCTCTCGTGGCTCAAGAACTGATTCGTAAAGTCTACCATAAAATGAACCCAATCTTCGGACGTGCGGAAGTCACATTGTCTAATCTCTTTCTCATGGAGTATGAGGTGGCCAATTTCATAACCTTGGCATCTATTCTTCTTTCATAATCCTTATGAGCTCTTCCAGTTCCTTACGGCTTGGTTTTTCTCCACGAATTGTTCGGAAAAATACAGGCAATTTGTCCAAAACTTGTTCATCAGACAAAAGACCAGTGGGAATATGGCGATCCCTTGGAGGACAACTTTCCTACCCCATTTAATAAACGCAGATTAAACGTTATTCTTCTCATCTAGAGATAGAAACTCCCGCGAAGCTTCATCAATAAAGGCTATAGCTTCATTTATTAAATCGACCTCACTCCGCAAAATCTTCTCTTGGTCCTCTGTGAAGATTCAAGTTATCACGACCGCTATAAATTTCGTCCCGAGGATGTGAAGATTTAAAACACTGAATTATCGGTCAGCCTTCAAGAAGCTTAAAATATTCCTCTCTGCTCAAATGAGCGCTTCTCGTAGGTTTTCTGTTGCCTCTGTTCTTGTTTCGCCCTGGGACCACACATCCAGCACAGGACAACATGAGACATAACATTCTTTCTTCTTTGTGATTTTTATGGGCAAAGATGCATGGAAAGTCACCGATGTTTTCATATTTCGAATCCGTCTTTCTAACATTTTTATAATCCTTCAAGGTAGGTTTGTCAATCAATCTCCTCTTAGTCCTCTCCAATGCCTCCAGTTACCGCGATCGCCACACGATTTCACCGGAGGATGTGGAAATTCTTAGGATAATATCAGTTGGAATGGTCAACTACCTTTCTAATACAATGCCTGATTATTTAGAAAAATTCTTGATCGCTGTTTCCTCATCATCAACTATCTCGAAGACCTTTATCAGTCCTGTGACCTCCAACATGAGACGGATTTTTGGCACCAAGTTTATGAGTTTGAGCTTGCCTCCACGGTTGGAAATAGATATTAGGCATGCGACTATCTCCCCGAGCCCAAGGCTTTCCAGAAATGAGACATCTTTAAGATTAAAGAGAAAATGTCTTTTTCCTTTGTTTAACTGCCTTTTCACGTCTTCATGAAGCATGATGGGTATATCTTTAATTATCTCGAATTCCCATTTGATGTCATAAATGACAATATCATTTATCTCTCGTATTTTAAATTCCATCTAGCTCTCCCAAAAAAGGTCAAACTGTGCTTTTTGCTTTCTTACTCATATCAATATCAAATGAAAATATGTAAGTCAATTCAAAAGGGGAATACAAGAATAGCGTTTGCGGTCCACATAACGTTAGACCATCATCCTCTAACTGTCCAGAAATTCTACGGATTGATGTGTTCCTTCATGATTTTACCCCTGCCACGAAAGGGATCGGGCGGAGTGAGGGACGTACCAAAGTCAAACTTATGACAATTTTTCGCTGAAATTTACAGCTGGAACTTTGACAGGAGCCAAATCAGAAAGGCGATAATCTAGATACTTATTTTTTCTTTCCGGATTCTCTTTTGAACGACAATTGGAGACACCTGGAATCTATCACATATCAATCTTGGTGGTTCAAGAAAAATGCGATGTCTTTTTGACCTTGGCATTTATTCTTCTTTCATGATCCTTATAAGCTCTTCCAGTTCCTTACGGCTTGGCTTCTCTCCACGAATTGTTCGAAAAAATACAGGCATCGATTTTGAAACTTTTTTTGAAATTCTAAGGTTTCTATAATAGGATTTAATTTAAATCCATTGAAAAGATTTAGTGCTTCATGGATTAGGAGGGAGAAATGAGTCACAAGAGATATGCTTTTTTTGCTTTTTTAATCCTATTCTTAGCAAACCAATCTGTACCTGTTTTTGCTGTCCCTGAGGATAATCTCCAAAACAAGGTGGACAGTTATGTCCGCACTGCGGTTGAGGCAGGATTTTCAGGTGCTGTACTGGTCGCCACAGGAGGAAAAGTGATCCTCCATAAAGGATATGGATTGGCTGACAGAGAAAAAAATATTCCGGTTAGAGCAGAAACGGTATTCGATATCGGGTCCATCACCAAACGATTCACCAGGGCCGCTATCTTAAAATTGGAAGAGCAGGGAAAACTCAAAAGAAGCGATCCTCTCAGTAAATTTTTTGATGATATCCCTGAGGATAAGGCTGGGATCACTTTAGAACAGGTTCTTGAGCACACGGCTGGCTTTCACGAATACCATGACACAACTGGCGATTTCGAAGAAATGGACATGGAGCAAGCATTAAAAACGATACTCAACCAGAAGCTTCGCTTTAAGCCTGGAGAGCGTCAGGCCTATTCCAACTCTGGCTACGGTCTGCTGGCAGTTATTATTGAAGTAGTTTCAGAACAATCTTACCAATCCTTTCTTAAGGAATATTTGTTTAAAACTGCCGGAATGAACCGGACCGGATTCTACCGGGATCCCCTGTGGAAAGAGGACGAGGTGGCTGTAGGTTATGAAGGCAGGACGATCGGTGAAAAAAATTCTCCCTATTACTGGCCGCATATGACCTGG
>Ga0209979_1002879_pt1 | contig 15830 bp, 13 predicted proteins | sample AnhtaG_FD_183114 | JGI IMG/M metagenome (GOLD analysis project Ga0209979, IMG submission 183114) | Deep subsurface microbial communities from Anholt, Denmark to uncover new lineages of life (NeLLi) - Anholt_01485 metaG (SPAdes) (version 2) | ecosystem: Environmental > Aquatic > Marine > Oceanic...
AGCTTCTGAGAAAGTCTCTCTACCTCTACATAGGTAAAATAATCCTCTGGATATATGTCTTTCACCTTTGGAATAAAGAGAATGTCACATCCTGCCTTCTGGAGTAATTTTTTGTCCCTTTTCAAATCTCTGGGGTATCTTTGAAAATCCTCTCCGGGCCCAAACTGGGTGGGATTGACGAAAATACTTACCACCACAAAATCCCCTAATTTTCTGGCTTTTTCAACCAAACTTAAATGCCCCGCATGAAAATACCCCATCGTAGGGACAAAGGAGATTTTTTTACCTTTTCGCTTAAGAAAAAGAGCAAATTGTTGCATCTTTTTAAGGGAGGTGATTAAGTGCATAAGGTTTAATACATTAAAAATGGGAAAAACATTATGTGGATTCTATATTTTGTACTTTGAGAAAACAATTTATTTCTTGTCCAAAACCTAATCCTCCAAAGTATGAACATTCTATGCAATCATCAAAGCTTATACCTCTTATTTTCTCTCCATCTTCATCGTATCCTTTATATTTCTCAAATTTGTCTTCTAAGGGGCAATCAATCACAATTGAGGGAATGCCATAACCATCAGATAATATATAAGAGAAATCAATTTCTGTCTCAAACTTATTTATTTTTTTATGCATTACAATTCTATGTGGTGTATTATTGGTCATACTTTTATTTGTCGAAGTGATATATCGTTATCTCTTACTTCATACTTATAAAACTTTATACCCCTTTCGCTAAAATCACTATCTCTTGCTTTTTCCTTCGCTCTGTTATTAAAATCAAAGGCTATCAAAATGGGTTGAACTGTTTCAATTTCACTTCCCGCAAGTCTCCCCGCAACCCATTTAGAATATTCAATAACCTGAGAAACATCGTTATCATTGGCAACATCACGTTTTAATTCTACTATACTGAATTTATATCTTAAGGGAAAACCTGTATATTTGATATTTTTGTGGTAGCAAAGAATATCAATATTTTTCCTCGTAACATGATAGGGAACATTATTAGCAAACCATTCTAAATCTTCAACTGGTCCAAAAATTTCTATTAGGTCTTTTCGATTAGGATCATCAATGTTTGCAATTAGCCATGCCCTTAATATATCTTCCAAGTAGACTCTTCCATTACGATCAAGCGGTAATGTAATTTCTCTTTTATTTTTTGAAAGGTATGGCTTAATTTGAGATGGTTTTTTTATAGCATTCCCATTTATTTTGACAAGTAACTCTATAAGAGCCTCTGCTGCTTCAGGGTTAATAGTATTAATACCTCTTGCTCCTTGTATTTTTCTATAAAACCACCCCCAAAATCTTGATTCGTATTCTTTAGTTAAAAATAGATAATCTTCAGGGACTGGTTGAGGGAAATAATTTAAGCATTCAATTTCTACCCTTATTGGCCAGGTTTCATCAACACAGCCAATAGACGTGGGGTCAAAAAATGGTTTACTGATAATTTTATATATACCGTGAAACCCAACTTGACGTTCGTAGAGAAAAACTATATCGCCTACTCGCGTACCTAAAACATCCCCTATCATTCCGAAATATGGCTTTTTACCATTCTCTAAATTCTCCTCAATTAATTTAGCTAGAGTATTCGGAATTCCTTTAACTCCTACACCCCAAAAACTGTTATTTCTAACAACCGCAAAAGTATCCTTGTTGGTAATAAAAACGTGCGCTCTCATGGTATAAATCCTTTAGGATATAAAATATCATATTTAATAACTTTTCTTATATCTTTCCTAATACTACTTTGATGAAGGTTCGATATACTTATAGCATATGGTTTATCATAAACAAGATTGCAATTACTATCATAAATTTGTAAGTAGCAAAGACCACCATCATATTCACCTATATCAAAAGAGAAACTAAAATAAAAATTTTCCTCCTCTACCAAAAATTTTTTAAATTTAGTAAACCTATTAATACCCATAAGAGTAGATGTTACCTAAAGCCTCAATCTCATCTAATACTTGGACAAACTTATCTTTGTTTAAAATGATAGACCCTTTAGCCAAAGGTGTTGCTTCTAGATTATCAATCTGCAAGTTTATATTGCTGTCGGTCTTCATATTCTTTAATTTAGTATTCACTCAGAAACTATGCTTTCAGATAACCTAAGCTCAGTAACTCTCTTCTTCCGAAGGATACTTTTGAGCTTTCACATCCTCAATAAAATTTTTACAGGCTTTTCTTATCTCTTTAGAAAGTTCTGCATATCTTCTTACAAATTTAGGTTTAAATTCTTCGAAAAATCCTAAGACATCATTTATCACCAGAACCTGGCCATCACAATCTGGGCCTGCTCCAATCCCTATGCTTGGAATTTTCAAAGAAGAGGTAATCTTTTTAGCAAGCTCTTTGGGAATACATTCTAAAACTATAGAGAAACAGCCTGTCTCTTCTAAGGCTTTAGCACTTTCCAAAAGGTACTGAGCCTCTTTTTCATCTTTTCCCTGAACGGAATAACCACCAAATTTACTAATCGATTGAGGGACCATCCCGATATGACCCATCACCGGAATCCCGACCTCTATAAGTCTTCTCACCGTTTCTGCCATCTCTATGCCACCTTCGATTTTTACCCCTTGGGCTCCTCCCTCTTTCAAAAATCTACCGGCATTCAAAATAGCCTCTGAGATCGAGGTCTGATAGGATAAAAAAGGCATATCCCCTATTACTAACGCTCTTTTTGTCGCTTTTGAGACTGCCTGGGTATGATAGAGCATCTGTTCTAAACTGATGGAAAGGGTATCCTTAGCTCCGTAAAAGACCATATTAGCTGAATCGCCCACTAAGATAGAATCTATTCCCAGCTCATCTAAGATTTTGGCAGTGAAATAATCATAAGCGGTTAAGATGGCTATTTTCTCACCTTTCTCTTTCATTTTCTGGAAAGTTTTAACTGTAACTTTTTCTTTTGGCATAATAATCACCCTTCAACTGCTGGCACATAGTATCTGGTCCCCTCCTTTTGTTCCTTAATTATATTTATGAGGTCCTCCAATTGATCTGGATTGTGCTGAAAGTCTAAATTATCGTTTTTCACCACCAAAAGAGGGCTTAAATTGTAATGGAAAAAGAAATGGTTGTAGGATTCTACTAAAAGAGAGAGGTATTCTAAATCTAAACTTTTCTCAAAATCTCTTCCCCGTTCTTTTATCCTTCTGTGTAAAATCTCTGCACTGTTCTGTAGATAAACTACCAGATCAGGCCGGGGGATATTCTTCTCTAATATCGGCAATACCCTCTCATATAAATAAAGCTCTTTCTGGCTTAAGGTTATGGAGGCGAAGATGCGGTCTTTCCAGAAAAGGTAATCGCTTATCACCTTGGAGTAGAAAAGGTCTATTTCCAATAAACCCTGTTGCTGTCTAAACCTGGAAAGAAGGAAATAAACTTGTGTCTGAAAAGCAAACCTTTTGCGGTCTTTATAGAAATCAAACAAGAATGGGTTTTCCTCCACTTGCTCCAATATCAGGGAAGCTCCAAATCTTTCAGCCAGAAGCTGGGCTAAGCTGGTCTTCCCAGCAGCCACAGGCCCTTCTACCACTATATAGTTTAGCTCTGCCATTTTTTTCCGAATAATCTTATCTCTTGACCCTTCTTTATATTCTCTAAGAGTTCCTTAGGAGTCAAGTTCAAAACCGGATGTTTCAATCTTGGGTCTAACTCTATTAAAGGTATTAAGACAAATCTTCTTTTGTGCATCTGCGGATGGGGTAGAATGAGTTTATCCTCATTCATAATTGCTCTGGCATGAAGGAGGATATCAAGGTCTATTTTTCTGGGGCCCCATCTTTCTCCTTTCCTTCTGCCCAACCTTCTTTCTATTCCCTGAAGAAGATAGAACAAAGATAAAGGGGGAAGTTTAGTTTTGATTTTAATCACTGCATTTAAAAACCAGGGTTGATCTTTAAAACCAACCGGCTCTGACTCATACATAGAGGAGCTCTTCATTACTTTAACAGATTTTAAATTCTTGAGCTCTTTTAATGCCCGCTTTAAATTTTTTTCTCTATCTCCTAAATTTGAGCCCAAGCCAAGATAAACGATGGCCAATTCCTTCACATCCTTCAGGCTAATCCGCCTGAGGCGGATTTCCTTTCGATCTCCACTTCGATATCATCTAAATTCCCCGGCACCGGGGGTATCTTTTTCCTGACCCTGACCTTTACCAGATCAGGTTTGAATTTCTTTAATACGGTATCAGCTATACGGCTGGCAACTTTTTCTAAAAGGGAAAAACGCTCCCCGGTTATAATTTCATAAACTGTCTGGTAGACCTCCTTATAGTTTATTGTATCTTTCAGTCTATCGCTTTGCTCAGCTTTGGACAGATCTAAGGAGAGTTCTAAATCCACCTCAAATCTCCTGCCGGTCTCCTTTTCTGCAGGTGAGATCCCGTGAAAGCCATAGAAGACCATATTATGCAGTCTGATTATACCCATCCTAATGGATCCATTCTGGATAAGTTTAGCTCCGATACCTCTTCTGCCAGATATGGGAATGATCCCTTATCCTCTCCCCCGCCTGTTTAAGTTTTTCTATAGGCTGATTTAAGCTTAGGCGGATAAAACCCTCCCCATATCCTCCATATTCTATCCCCGGAGAAGCCAAGACCCCGGTTCTCCTCAAAAGCATCCGGCAAAAACCTAAGGAAGAATACCTGCCGGGTATTTGAGCCCAGAAAAAAGGTGTGGCTTTGGGTTTCCTGGACCTCCAGCCCAAACCTAAGAGGAGCTCCATCATCACATCCCTCCTGACTTTATATTCTTCCCTGTTCCGGTCTATTATCACCTCGTATTCTTCTAAAAGAGCTTCAACCAGTTTGAGTATGAACCTATTTTGCCGTTGGTTGAAAAGTTTACTCTGGGACTCCAGGCCAAAGATAATCTCCTTGTTCCCGACTAAAAAACCACAATCTATCCCTGAAAGCCCTGTGCCTGTGGAAAGGGAATGTAATTCCACCCCTACCCTTTTCCCACCTTCTACCTGCAAAAGGCTTTGAGGCTGGTACTCTTCAAAATAGATCTCGTTATAGGAAGCATCCTGCACTACCCGGATATTATTTTTTAAAGCTACCTCTACTAACTCTTTATAGAAAAAAAGGTCAGCTAAAGAGCCGGTGGGGTTATGAGGATAGTTCAAGAAGAAAAACTTCCCTCTATCTTTGTTCTTATCCTTCAGAAGGTTTAAGTTAGGGAGGTAATCGTTCCTTTCCAGAAGAGGCAAGATCTCTATCTCCCCATCAGCTAATAGGGCACAACCTTTATAAAGCTGAAGGGATGGCTCAGCTACGTAAACCTTATCCCCGGGGTTGATGAAAAAAAGGGCGAGTTGAGCCAGGGTCTGCCTTTTGCCAGAATAGAAGTAGATCTCGGTTTTAGGATTTAAGAAAATTCCGTATCTTTTTTTGAACCAAAAAGAAAAAAGCTCCTTTAATTTTAAAATCTCTTCAGCCTCCGGATAGCCGAATATTTCTTTATCTTGTGCGAATGTCGAATTTGACCTTGAGGCATCTTGAGAGAACAAAGGAAAGATCTTTTGAACAGAATCAGGCAAAGGCAGGGCAGGGTCAAAGCGGCCTAAATCGATTATCTCCACCCCCTTTTTATCCAGCCTTTTTAAAGCTCTATCAATGTCGAATAAAGGATGGGGTGGAATCTTCTCCAGCCTCTCAGCTTTTTCCACTAATACTTTTCTCATATCTTTTTCAACTTTTCTAACTTATCCAAAGATTTTGAAGGAAGCTCTTCGAGTTTGCCTAAAATTCTACATAATAGATTAACCTTAGCCAAATGCTCTACCATCTCCAGACGGCTATAAGCTTCAAATATATCCTTCCCCAGGGCTAAAACCCCATGATTTTCAAGCAGGAAAGCGTTATGCTCTTCTATAAATGGAGAAAGGGATAAAGGCACCTCCTCAGTTGTAGGAGTAGCATAAGAAGCTAAGGGGATTTTTCCCAAGAACATACTTACCTCAGGCAGTAGAGATTGGGCTAAAGGGAGATGTGCAGAGGCAAAAGCTAAGGAATAGGGGGGGTGAGCATGCACAGCCGCATTAACATCTTTTCTTTTCTGGTAGACGAAAAGATGCATCAAAAGTTCAGAGGAAGGTTTTAAATTCCCGGAGATTTTTTTACCTTTCAGGTCAACCAAAACCAAGTCATTCTGTTTAAGCCTGCCTTTGTTTTTACCACCCGGGGTTACTAAAATTTTGGTATCTCCAAGCCGGATACTCATATTTCCCTCAGATGCAACCACATACCCCTTATCATACATCCTTTTTCCGATCTCTATTATTTCCTTTTTAGCTTTAAGAATAGAGCTCATACTTTTTTCAGAGAGAGTCTTTCAGGCATTAAATAGTCCAAAGGTTAACTCATGGGACTTGAAAGATAATAACAGCTTCCCTTTCCTTAGTCAAGCAAATTTTACCAAGATAAACTGGGACGGTAGTGGTAGAACTCAAATCACAGATACCCCAGATGAACTCGAATTTGACCCGGTGTGGTCTCCTGATGGGACTAAGATTGCTTATTGGACAGGAGACCCGAATTGGGAAGTATTTATTATGAGATTAAAATAAACTTTCATTTATGGGGGTGACCAATGCGAGGAAATATGTTAATTTTAGGATTGGCTTTAGTAGTCTCGTTATTTTTGAGTATAAATTCCTTTGCCCAAGACATAGTGTGTATAGATCCCGGGCATGGTGGACCCGGTGCTGGAAAATACTGGGAAAATGGTGGTGGCTACAATCAACATAAGGGTTCAATGGGTCCCAACGGATTAACTGAGCAATGGATTAATTTAGAAGTAGCTAAGGAACTACGATGGCAAATATACTTTTATCCTAATTTTCCTGTGATAATGACCCGGGAAACAGATACTACAGACATCTCTACAGTAGAGAGAGCTAGAATGGCGAATGACTCAAGTGCAACTTATTTCATATCAATCCATCGCAATGGAATCGATGGTCCGGATCCAGTTTGTAATGATACTTGCTGGGTCTGTTCAAGGTGAGGAAAGTCTCTTAGGCCCAGGCTCAAAAGGAATACCGATGGCAAGAGGGTTAATCTTCTGGTTTCCTCTAAGCTCAAGTACGGCCCACCATCACCTGGGCGATTTTTTTTATGTCAGAGAGAAGTTTTAGTTTTGGCTCCTTTTTTTACTAAATATCTGGCACAGTGGAAAGACTGCTGGTCTTAATAACCTTATTTAGCAAGATATTTGCGAAGAAACAGGATAAGACTTTTTCTATATTTTGTGTCTAAGATTAAGAATTATTCTATATATTGAGGTGAGATCTATCCTTATGGAAAATTTTTTTAAAAGTTTTAAGATTTTGCTTGACAAGAGATTAGGGAGGGCAGATATTTAAGGTGAGAAGAGGGGATGTAATGAGCTGGGTAATTTTCTTCTTGAATATATCCCTATAATACTTGCTTTTTGAAAAGGGACAGTAGAAGTAAGCTCAGCTTTGCAGATGGATTAAAGTTTTAAAAAGATTTAAGCAGGATTTTTATATCCTTAGCTGTTCAGATTTTGAACATTAAAAGGAGGTGATGTAATGGAGCTGAAAGAATTAATTCTGGAGGTGGAGGAGTTAGAGGAGAAAATCGCTCCTTTAGCATCTGTAGGTGGACAGTAGTAACTTGTTTTAGTTACTTTCTTGAAACGAACAGTTACACCTCCTTAAGGAAGACCACCCGGCTCCTGGGTGGTCTTTTTCTTTAAAGTTACTTTCCCACCATCTCCTGGGCGAGTTTTTTTATGTCGGAGAGGAGTTTTAATTTTTCTTCTTCATTTAGATAGCTTTGTTTAAGCTCTGAATCCTCTATATTTTGGCTCAAGCTCTGGATGAGCCTGCCTGCTTTTTCATATTCCTTAAAAGCTTCTTCTAAGTCGTTCTTCAAAAAGTTGAGTTCAGCGGTTAGATAATGTATCCTCCAGATAAGCTCAAGTTGGTTGAGTTTTAAGGCTTTATTTAAGGCTACTTCTGAATATTCCAGAGCTTGATTCAAATTTCTCCGCTGAAATTCTTTAGAGGATAGAAGAAAATAATATTCAGGCTCGTCCAGGGGAAAACTACCTTGCTCCATAATCTTTTTAGCCTTTTCTAAGGCATTTTCAAGCATAAAGTTTTGGTTTGAGTCTAAATAGATCCTTGCAAATTCTAAACTCAGGCTGAGCTTATCCTCCAAGGAGTTCAATTCCTCTGCTAAGCTCATAGAATTTTCCAAAGAGCTTAAAGCTTCAGAGGTCTTTTTCTTTTTTTCTAAGAGTAATCCTTTCAACCAGCCAACTGCTATCTGTGTTCTTTTATCATTTATTGCTCTTGATATTTCCAGAGCTTTTTCTAAAAATCGATCTGCATCTTCTGGACGGTTTAACAAGAAGAACAACCGTCCCAAAGAAATCAAGACAGAAACCTTCAATTCCTTATCCTCTATCTCCTCAGAAAGCTTTAGAGATTCCTTTAATTGAACTAAAGCCTTCTGATAGAGACCTGTTTCCAAGTCTATGTTAGCCAGACTCCTCAACAGGTAACCAACCGGCTGTTGAAAACCTATTTCCTGGGCTGTTTCTAATCCCCATTTAGCATAAGTTATGGCTTTCTCATACTCTCCTAACTTAGAGTAACATTCACTTAGATTTACGGTATTTATAGCGATCTCCTTTTTGTTTTCTATCTCTTGGTTTAATTCTAAGGAATCTAAGTAAGATTGAATGGCCTGGTTATAAGAACCTGAGTAATAATAAACTAATCCCAAGTTATTCAAAGTACGGGCAATCTCCTCTTTATTATGTAATTCTTTTTTTATCTCCAGAGACTCTACATAATATCTTTTGGCCTCAGAATATTGATGTAAGTATAGATGCATTACGCCCATGTTATTTAAGGTGGAAGCTAGGTCTGCTTTGTTATCCAAAACTCTTTGAATTTTCAGTGCTTCTTCAAAAGTTTCTAAGGCCTTTTGATATTGAGAATCTATCCAGTAAATGTTTCCGATATTATTCAGAGTATTCGCTATCTTTGAACTTTCCTTCAATTCTTGGAAGATTTTCTTAGCTTTTAATAGACAGTCTAAACCATTTTGGTAATTGTGTTTTATCCTGAAAAGATCTCCCAGATCCTTATAGGTCTCAGCCATTAGTTTCTTTTCTTCTAGGAACTCAGCAATTTTAAGTATCTCCTCATAGTCTTTTTGAGCCTGGTTTAACTCTCCAATGCTCTTCAAAAGGCCGCCTCTTTGCATAAGGGCTTGAGCAATTCTTTTTTCTCTCTCCTTTTTTTCAGGAAGTTTCTCAGCGGACTCTAAAGCCTTTTCAAGATATTTTAAGGCTTGAGGAAAATCCAGATCCTTCTGGTTTTTGACTGCGCAGTGAAAAGAATATTCAAAAGCTTTTTGAAAATCATCACTTGAGATAAAATGAGAGGCAATGGTTTCGGTCTCAATTTCTTCTCCCCGAAATCTTCTTTCCTCAAAGTGATAAGCCAGCTTACGATGAAGTAGTTTTTTCTCCGCACTGAAGTTCTTATAGATCAAAGAGCGAAGAGTGGGGCTGAAAAATTTATAGACCAAAAAGGAGTCCGCCTTTGGCGGATTTTGAGCCTGGATCAAAATCCGCTCTTTTAGAAGGACGAAAAGTGCTTCAAAGATTTTCTCCTCATCATATCCGGATAAGAATTTTATAGATTTCAGGTCGAACTCTTTCCCGACCAGAGAGGCTAGGTTAAGAAAATTCAAGATCTCCTCAGGTAATCTTTTGAGATTTCCTAAAATAGTCTTCTCGATATTATCCGGAATATCAAACTCAGTTAAGGTTTTCTCCTCTAATTTGATTAAACCTTTTTCAAAATGTAGCACCTTCTTCTCAAAAAGGTATTTCAAAATCTCCAAAGCGAAAAGCGGAACTCCAGAGGAATTCTGATAGACAAAATCGAGCAAGGCTGGAGAAACGATCTTTTTCTCTAACTTCTGAGAGAGAAGCTCCTCCAATTCCTTCAAACTCAGAGGGGGTAGCCTTAGGAAAAAGAACTGGCTTGTGCCGGTAAGACGGTTGATCAAAGATTTAAGTTTACCCTGTGGGTCTAAATTGCTTTCCTCCAGGGTAGCGCATAAGAAGAGTTTAGATTTATCCAGGGTTTTGGTGAGCTCCTCTAAGAAACTCAAGCTTCCTTCACCCATCCAGTGAAGGTCTTCAAAGGCTAAAACAAAAGGAAAAAGATTGGAAGCCTCCAGCAGAAAAGAGGAGAGTTTTTCCAGCTCTAAACTTTTCTGATTTTGTTCATCTTGATTTTCGGATAAGAATAATCTAAAAGTCTCTTCATATCTTTGGCAGAGTGAAGGGGAATGCTGATGGAAGAAAGGCCAGATTTTACCGAAGAGCTCTTTCAGTGGTTGTAAAGGATGGGTTTCTTCCTTTGGACAATCGATCTGGACGAAAAGGACTCCCTCAAGCTGACCTTCCCTTTTGAGATATTTGAGCAGAGTAGATTTTCCTAGGCCTAACTCACCTTCGATTAAAAACATCCTGCCGGCAGAAGAGAGGGACTCTTTTAATCCCTGCTGCAAGGTCTGATATTCTTTTTCCCGAGCCAGCATCCTGCCACCATAAAGTTGATTTATATAAGAAGTCTTTTCCGCTCCCCAGAGGGGAAAAGTGGCTATCTTAGAGAGCTCTTCTTTTAGCTCCAGGATATTCTGGAACCTGTCTTCAGGTCTTTTTTGCAAAAGTTTCAGCACTAAAAAATCCAGACTCTCCGCTAATCCATCTCTAAAGGCAGAAGGAGGAGAGGGATTTTTTTCCAGATGATAAGATCTCAAAATCAATGGATCTTCAGAGCTGAAAGGAAGCCTTGAGGTTAAAAGTTCAAATAAGATTATTCCCAAAGAATACAGGTCTGTTCGAGGGTCTATTCCCTGACCCAGCCAGACCTCAGGAGCCATATATTCTATTGTTCCTGCAGTTTGAGTTGAAGTTTGAGAGGAGATTTTTCGGGCAAGACCGAAGTCTAAAATTTTTACAGAGAAGATATTCTGGGTTAACTTAAAATTAGAAGGTTTAAGATCAGCGTGAGTTAAATTCTGAGAGTGGAGGTATTCCAAGATATCGCAGATCTGCCATACAACCTTGTAAAACCTATCTAAATCTGGCTGGGCAACTTTTGGAGATAACTCTTCCCCCTCCACCAGCTCCATAGTGTAAAAAGCTTTATTTTCTCTGGTATAGCCAAAATCATAAACTTGCACTATGCCCGGATGAGATAGCTCTGAGGTTAATCTGAACTCCTGCTTGAAGTTCTTCAGGCTATTTTTTTCTTCCCCCTCTCTGGCGGGGTGGAGCTTTAAGGCAATCCTTTTCTTCTCCCACCAATCAAGAACCTCAAAGACCTCCCCTAAGCCACCCTGGCCTAGCTTTTTTATAATCTGATAACGAGGAGTTATAAACTCTTTTTTTTCTGACATAACCAGAATATGTTTTTAAAAGGAGAGGAAGAGATGAATTTCAAACTTTTTAAAAAGATCTAAACTTATAAATAAAATTTAAGGAGAGCTTAAAGGAAAGCTGATTAAGAAGGTTGTTCCTTTTCCTAACTGGCTTTCCACTTTTATCTCCCCCTTATGGTTTTTTATGATCTTCTGACAGGTGACCAGACCCAGGCCATGACCATCTTTTTTGGTGGTGAAACGCGGCTCGAAGATCTTGCTTAAGTTTTCCGAGGGAATTCCTATTCCGTTGTCCTCTATTTTTACCCAGACTTTTCCCTCCTCCGGGCTTTGTTCACAAGAAATCCAGATCTCTCCTTTTCCCTCTGGCTTAGCTCTGATAGCCTCAGCCGCATTGTTCAACAGGTTTAAAAAAACCTGCTGAATCTGTCCCACGTCCAACTCTAAAAGAGGAAGCTCCGGGTCAAAATTAGTATTGAATCTTATCTCGGAGAACTTATTCTGAGGTTTTAAGGAGAAGAACAGATCCTCTATCAGATTTTTGAGATCATATTTTTCCACCTGGGTTTCCAGCTTAGAGAAGTCCATCAACCCATCGGTGAAGCGCTTCATGGTGTCAACGCTTTCTAAGATAGCTTTGGAATTAGCCGCGGCTTTAGCTAACTCTCCTTTATTCAGATGTAAAGGCAAAAGCTCAGCATTATTCAGGATTATGGTTAGGTAGTTATTTAACTCATGTCCGATGGAGGCGGCCATCTCCCCTGCAGCTACCAGCTTCTCTGATTGGATCAATCTTTTCTCTAAGAGGACCTTATCGGTTATATCCTCCACTACTAAGATTAACCCCATGATACGATTCTCCACATTCTCTAAAGGGCTAATCTTTAAGGATAAGACTAACTCTTCCTCTTCGAATTTATGAAAAGACTTAGCCTCCTCATAGGGCTGAGCAGTGTAGAGAACCTGATAACAGATCCTCTTCCATTTGTTCTTCTCCTCTGGAGGGACTAAATCTAAAAAGGAGACCTGGCTAAAGGGCAGGTCAGAAGAACCTTCTTTCCAGCCGGTCTTCTTGAATATCTCCTTGGAGGCCTGGTTGGCTATGGTGATCTGAAGGTTGTTATCTACCACGATCAGTCCAATAGGGGTGCGGCTGACCACATTCTCGTTGTAGATCTTCAGGGCTAAAAGGTTCTCGTAGAGCTTGGCATTCTCTATAGCTATGGCCGCCTGTCCGGCAAATAGTTCGAAAAGGTATAAATCGCTCTGCAGAAAAACGTTGCTTCTGGAGGAGTTGTCCAGGTACACAATCCCGATGATCTTCTCCTTGCTTTTCAGGGGGACACACATAATCGATTTCAAATTGAGTTCTAAGATACTTTTCTGTTTGGAGAACCTCTCATCCTTCAAAGCGTCGCTGGTATAGATCGACTCACCGGTTGAAGCCGCCTTATTGGCAATGGACATACTGATTCTGAAATCCTCTTTGTTTAAGGACTCTTTGGAGATATTATGAGCGATTTTGAACTGAAGCTCTCCTTCCTCATCCAAGAGCATCAGAAAGCCTCTTTCCGCTCTTGAAAGGGAAACTGCTCTTTTCATCACCGTCTGGAGAATGTCATCCAGGACCAGAGAAGAATTGATAGCCTGGCTAACCTCTAAGAGGGCTTCTAAATCTTGGTTTTTAAATTTCCCAGCATTATTGTTCTGTAAACGGGGATGAGCGGTTTGAACTTTCTGGAAGAGGCTTTCCATTTCCTCCAAGGGGGTCTTGTCCTTTTTGGAAACCCCGGAATTATTCATCTCCCTCCTCTAAAATCGAAAGTTTTAGATATGAAAATTCATTTAATTTTATCGGCAGATTTGGCTTTTTTATAATCAAAAAAAGAAGAAAAAATCAGGTGGTAGGGGCGTTCAATTGAACGCCCCTACAAAAATATATGTTCGTATAGACAGGTAGGGGCGACCCGACGGGTCGCCCCTACACTTAAACAGATCAGCCTTAACGGGCAGAGAAGTAGTCCTTTAAAGCCTGGCGGTGAGACTGAAAGGCGATACTGGAGGGTATATTTTTTTCAGAAAAAAACTTAAGCTCTGAGGCATCATCCCCGGGAATTGGTTCTCCACCCAAAATTTCTCCTAAATAAACTATAAGAATTGCCCGGGTGCGGGGGTCATCTGAGCCTGAATAAACTCTGAAAAGGCCGGTTAGCTTCACCTTTAAATTGGTCTCTTCCTTTACCTCTCTTAAAGCGCACCTTTCCGGAGATTCTTCATATTCGATAAAGCCGGCTGGCAGGCTCCAGTCGCCTTTATAAGGGTTGAATTTTCTTTTGACTAAAAGGATTTTACCTTCCTTTTGAATGATAACACCTGCGGCTGCGGCTGGATTACGGTATAAAACAAATCCGCATACCGGACAGACCTTTCTTAAATTATGATCTATCCTTTTCTTGACCAGCTCAGAACTGCAGCGAGGACAATATCTATAATCATCCTCTTTCTTTAGATATTTGGCATAAAGAAGCTCTTCTTGTTCTTCTTTCCTCTTGGAAAACTTACTTTTTCTTTTATAAATCTTCCCGCATTCCTTTATCCGGGTCACCGGCGAGATAGACCAGGTTTTTCTGACCTTTGGTTTTTTGATTTGGAATTTTTCTTGAATAAACTTTTTGTTCTTCATTTATAAGACCTTCAATATAACTATTGTGAAATCATCATATAAGGAGATGCCCCGGGAGAAGTTTTCTACCGCTTTGATGATAAGTTCTTTTAATTTTTCACAGGGTAGCTTGCGGTTCTCTAAAAGAAGCTCTAAGAGTCTGTCCTCGCCGAACAGTTCCTGCTTCTCATTGAAATTCTCTGTTAAACCATCTGAATAAAGGAAGACCAAATCCTCAGGCTCAAGAAAGATTTCTTCCCTCTGATAGATAGCCTCAGGAAAGGCTCCTAAGATAAGCCCTCCGGTGCTTAAGAACTCTACCCTCTGGTCTCTGTGGATTACTATTGGATAGTTATGCCCGGCATTACAGTAACATAGCTTGCGCAAAAGTGGATTGAACTCACCATAGAACATAGTGGCAAATCTACCATCCGAGACAGAGGAGGTGATAAGCTGGTTTATACTGGAGATTACCTCTGAGGGCTCTAAATTATCTTTTGCCACTGCCCTCAAAGAGGCGTGTAGAAGGGAGACCATCAGGGCAGCTGGAACCCCTTTGCCTGAGGCATCTGCTATGGCGATCCCTAAGGAGCCATCACCCCTTTCTAAGAAATCATAGTAATCACCCCCCACCTGACGGGCTGGCTGGGTAAAAGCGGAGAGCTCAAAGGCGCGTCCCACAGGAAAAGACTTAGGCAGTAGCCCGATCTGAATCTGCTTTGCAACCAAAAGCTCCTCCTCTATCTTTTGCCTTTCCAGTGATTCCTCATAGAGTCGGGCATTCTTATAGGCGATGACGAATTGGTTAGCCAGAATCTTTAAAAGGGTCAAATCCTCATAGGAGTATTTGAAACCGGTGATTTTTTTGCTCAGCCCGAAAAAACCGATGAACTCCTCTGGACTGGAAAGAGGGACTATTAGAAAAATATCTACCTCTGAGAGGGTTTTAAAAAGGGGGCTTTCTTCTTTCGGCTTCAGCTCGTCTAAAAAGCAGGGTCTATCCCTGGATTTAAGATGTTCAATCAGCGGATCATCTTCTAATAAGAAAAAGCTTCTGTCCTCTGAAAAAAGAGAAAAACTTTTATTTTTTGAATCGTAGAGGCAGAGGTTTACCTCCTCCACCAGCATCTCCTTTTTTAAGGCATCAAAGATAGTCTGCTTGAGTTCATCTAAGTCCAGAATGGAGATTATCTTACGGCTGAAAGTTTCCATCATTATGCGGTAATCCGCCCTATCTTTTAATAATAATCTTTTGACTAAATCTTCCATCCAGCTCATAATCGGCTGGAATAAAAGGATAGCCAAGATGATGTAACCTATCTCTAAAATAGGAACTTTTCTGCCTAAGATGCTCTGCATAAAATTGCTTAGCTGAGTTATCAAGAGAAAGTAAATTCCCAAAATGAGGGCAGAGGTCAAGGAATAGACCAAGCTCTGCCTTACCAATGTCCTGACGTCCAAAAAGCGATGGCGAATGATAGCCCAGGCAATCGAGCCTCCCCCGATAAAAAGAGCTGATATGGTCAAGGCATACCTCAGATTGTCTGGGATTCTAAAATTGATCAAAGCTGGCAGGATGAAAGCTACAGCATAAAGCCCGGTCGAGGATCTGATGCCCCAGGCAACTAATTTTGCCTGGTTTTTTAACCGGCTCTGGGATAATTTCTTTGTTCCCTGGTAAAGGAAGAA
>Ga0209979_1002881_pt1 | contig 15823 bp, 14 predicted proteins | sample AnhtaG_FD_183114 | JGI IMG/M metagenome (GOLD analysis project Ga0209979, IMG submission 183114) | Deep subsurface microbial communities from Anholt, Denmark to uncover new lineages of life (NeLLi) - Anholt_01485 metaG (SPAdes) (version 2) | ecosystem: Environmental > Aquatic > Marine > Oceanic...
CCTTGATATAGTCGAGCACCTTGAGAATAGCCTCTGCGGCATCGACCACCCGAAAGTAAATTACGGCGTCAACCCTGACAGTAACATTGTCCAAGGTGATGCACTCTTGCTCTGGAACGTCCATGGTGATTACCCGAAGGTCAAGTTTCCGCATATTCTCAATGAAAGGTATAATGAGGACCAGGCCCGGTCCTCTAAGGCCAACCCACCTGCCCAAGCGAAAAACGCCCCCTCTTTCATACTCTCGAACGACCTTGATAGCTGCCGACAGAAGTATTAGTACTACTATTGCGATAACAACATAAATAAAAACGTTCATTTTTCCTCCTTTTCTTTAGATTTTTCGGTCACCCACAATTTCAATCCTTCTACTTTGGTTATTATCACCTCCTCTCCAGGTTCTATTTTACTACCTTCGGCTATGGCTGTCCATAACTCTCCTTCAGCCAGAACCGTGCCCTTGGGGTTGAGGGTCGTTTGCACCACAGCTTCTTTCCCTATCATATCCTCTACACCAGCAGAGAGTTTTCGCTTCTGGCCTTTTACGATGGCGTAAATAACGAAAATGATAAAAGCGACGGCAAAAACTATGGCTATGATAATTGGGCCAGTCATTTCGAAATCCATAAAATCCATAAAATCCATAAATGTCACCTTCCTATTCTTTTGATTTCTTTGCCACCCATAATTTCAATTCTTCCACTTTGGTTATTATCACTTCCTCACCCGGTGCTACTCTGCCGCCTTCCGATGCCGCCGTCCATAATTCTCCCTGGGTTAAAACCGTGCCCGTAGGGTCGAGGGGTGTTTTGGCTATGGCTATTTTCCCAATCATTCCCTCAGCTCCGGTAGCCTTGCGCCGCCTTTGCCCGCGGATAATGGCACCGACGACAAAGATAGCGAAAGCGGTGAAGCCTACCGCAACCCCGGCAATTAGCCTCTTATCTACCTCTATCCCCGGGCTGTGGCTGAACAATATCAATGAGCCTATAACCAGCGAGATTATACCTCCGGCAGTCAATAACCCAAAACTAGTGGTGAAGTACTCGGCGATAAAAAGTCCCACGGCAAGTAAAATGAGTGCTATGCCTCCCCAGTAAGCATTAAGCACACCCAGGGAGTAAAACGCCATGAGTAAGCTGATGCCACCAGCCACCCCGGGAAAAACCAGCCCCGGGTTGGAAATCTCAGTAATTAACCCTATGGTAGCCAGGGTAAACAAGATATAGGCAATGTTGGGGTCGCTGATGGTCTGCAGGAATTTTTCAATGGCATTCATTTCGTTTCTAGTCGGAACATAGTCCGCAGTATCAATGATAACTTCCTCGCCACTGGCTAAAGTGACTTCCCAGCCATCGATTTGGGAAATAAGGCTTTCCAAATTGTCAGCTCGCAGGTCGATAAGGTTATATTCCAATGCATCGACATCGGTGAATGATTTACTTTCTGTAACTGCTAGCTCGGCTTCCTCCATATTACGGCCGCGCTCCTCAGCTATAGTCCTCATCCACTTAGCCGAGAACTCGACTATTTTTTTCATTTGGTCTTCTGGTATTTCCTCTCCTCCAGCAGATACAGGATGGGCAGCGCCGATAGTCGTGCCCGGCGTCATCGCCGCTATATGAGCAGATAGTGTAATGAAGGTTCCGGCTGAGGCAGCCCAGGCAGCTTTGGGTGAGACGTAAACCACGATGGGCACGTCGGCATTCATAATCTTCTGGACTATCTTCTCGGTTGAGTCCAGAAGCCCACCGGGGGTATCTAGCTCAATTATGCAGACGGTAGCGCCATCCTTCTCCGCCTGGCTGATACCCCGATCAATATAGTCAGCTATCACGGGTAGAATGGTGCCATCCACGGTGAGAACTTCCACAGTAGTAGGGCTGGCGGCAGCGATAAAGCTGCCTCCTAAACCCGCAGCTATTGGAATCGTAAGCAAAGCAAGAAAGAAAATCTTAAGCCCGGTTCTAAGCATCTCGCATTATCCTCAAGTTAATTATAAACTAAGCAATCAAAAGCAACAAACTTTTCAAGTTCATCATTGAAGCTGGACACAGCTTAGTGTAGAATAGGCTAAGGATGAAAAACCAAAAATGTAAGGGAATGCAGGACTTGCTCCCCGGGGACATGTTACGCTTTCGGCGTATTGAAGATGTCTTCCGGACTTGTTGTCGTAACTGGGGCTACCAGGAGGTGAGGACGCCAACCTTAGAATACCTCCACTTGTTTACCGCTACGGGAACACTTACTCCGGGCATGTTAAGCAAGGTATATTCCTTTCTCGACTGGGATGGCTGGAGTGGTGAGCGGGTCGTCTTGAGGCCAGATGGCACTATTCCTGTAGCCAGACTCTACACCGACAATCTAACTGGACAAGAATTAGCCAGGCTTTTCTATGTGACTAATATCTTCGCTTTCGAGGGAACAGGGAAAGAGAACAGGGAGCGATGGCAGTGTGGCGCTGAGTTTTTCGGTGGTGCCAAATTGGCCCCGGATGTGGAGATAATTCTGCTGGCTGAGGAAGTTATCCGCAGACTTGGCATCCGCAATGTCGGGCTGCAACTGTCCCACGCTGGCTTGGTGAAGGCGTTGCTCAAAGAGTTGAAGCTCAGCCCTGGTGAGGAAGCTAAGATGACGAACCGCATTTTGGAAGGAAATTGGCAGGCATTGACCAAGGCGAAATCCACTAACCCCGAAATCGAGAGGCTCATGGCTGCGCTATTGGACCTCAAGGGAAAATCGAGCAGCTTTCTACACAATGTAAGAGCTTCATTCCCCAAAGCTTCGCAGGACTTTAAGTCCAGCCTGGAGGACCTCATAAACATTACCACATTACTGGATAACCTGGGTTGCAGCTATAAAATTGATATCGCAGCGATACATGGTTTTGAATACTATACCGGAATCTGTTTTCAGTTTCTGGCTGCTGGGGAAAAAATAGGTGGTGGGGGAAGATATGATAACCTTGTGCCCCTTATGAATGGAGAGGACATACCCGCCTGCGGATTTGCCTTATATGTGGACCCTATAATGAAATCACTTCCGCTGGAGAAGGAGAAAAAGGGCGAATCTGGAATCTTGGTTAAAGGTAAGGAATTGACTCCGGAAATAGCAAAGACGTGCTTTGCTGTGGCGGAATCGCTTCGTGACGCCGGACACCCGGCAGAGCTTGACTTCACGGGTCGAGAAGAATCTAATTATAGGTGGGTCGTCTTAGTTTCGGGAAAGGAGCCCTCTCCGTTTATGCTTACTGATCGGGTACAAAAGCGACAGCGGGATGCCGCTTCCATGGCAGAGATTCTTCAGGTGGTAAGTGGGGGATGAAAGAATACCAAGCCGGCTACATAAAACTCGCCCTCCCTAAAGGCAGGTTTCTATCGCCTACAGCCAGCTTGCTTGCCGGGATAGACCTGGGATTTGAGGGTTACAGCGATAAAACAAAGCAATATCGTCTTCGCTCGGCAAGGTTTCCCGGTCTTTCCGCTAAAATACTTCAGGAAAAAGATATTTCCGTACAGGTGGCTGTCGGGAATTACGACCTGGGTATTTGTGGGTTGGATTGGATTGAAGAATTCCTGGTGAAATATCCAGTAGGAGCTCTGGTAAAAATATCGAGTCTAAATTATGGTGAAGGCAGTATACACGTGGTTGCCAGTACTCAGGCGGGGATAACCAGTCTCGATGAGTTATCAGATGGGGGAAATGACTATCGTATAGTAAGTGAGTATCCTAATCTAGCTGAGGCTTTTGCCTTAAATCTCAGAATGAGAAGGTTTAGGATTTTCCCGGTGTGGGGAGCTGCTGAAGCTTATCCCCCGGAAAATGCTGAATTAGCGGTGCTCTGGGGAGAGAGTGGAGCAGATATAGCAACTCAAGGCTTAATTCCCCTCAAAAGATTACTCCCCGTTACTGCCTTTCTAATAGCCAATCGAGAGAGCCTGGAGAACAAGGATTTGAGCCAGATATTGACGTGTTTTAGCTCCAAGATTACCACTGAGCCGCGGACATCAATAGAAAATGAACTTGGTAGCTCTGAGGAACTAAATAGGCCTCGTCCATTGTGGCAGGCAAAGGAAATCAACCTGGCTTTGCCTGATGGACACCAGCAGGCACCTACTTCGCAGTTTTTGAAGCGCGCTGGGCTGGTACTTCAGGGGTATTCTGAAGAGGTAGTGAGCCGCCGACCCTCCGCTGATTTAGGCTGGCTGGGCATTAAAGTAATCAGGCCCCAGGATATGCCTCTGCAAGTGGCTAATAGCCATTTCGACTTAGCCATAACAGGTGAGGACTGGCTGCTGGAACACCTCTGTCGCTTCCCCTCAAGCCCGGTGAAGAAATTGTTTGCTCTTGGCTTTGGCACCGTCAAAATTGTCGCTGCAGTGAGCCAGGAAATGCCTGTGTCCAACGTTGATGAATTGAGATCAGTCGTCCAGAGCAGCAAGCTTGCTCCTCTAAAAGTAGCCTCGGAGTACATAAATATTGCCGACAGTTACCTTCGGGAAAATCACATTAACCCATACAAGCTAATTCCAACCTGGGGGGCGAGCGAGGCTTTTTTACCCGAGGATGCCGATATGCTTATTGATAATGTCCAGACAGGGAAGACCCTCAAGCAGCACAAATTAAGGATTATTGATGTGCTCTTCCGGTCTTCGGCTTGTCTAATTGCGAACAAAGATAGTCTTGCATCTTCCGATAAAAAAGGAAAAATGGAGTTACTCACACAGAAATTGCGAGCGGGACTATTGTGACAAGTGTTCTTTTTTGTCATTGCGAGCCGAAGGCGAAGCAATCCCCGCCGCGGGTAGGATTATTGTGAGAAAAATCAAAGGATTTAATAAAGCAAGACAATTACTGACCAGAGAAAATTTCTGGGAATCTTTCACCACGTCACCGAGACTAACAGCACAGATAAAGCAAGTCTTTGGCGAAGAGCTTTCAGTTCAGGAAGTGGTCGACCGTATCATCGGCGAAGTTCGGGATAAAGGCGATAAGGCCCTCTTTGATTACACTGAAAAACTGGATGGAGTCCGACTGGATTCCCTGGAAGTAGACAGACAGGAAATTGTTGCCGCTTATGGCACAATAGACAAGGAACTTGTCTCGGCCCTTGAGTTCGCAGCCAAAAGAATACGAGACTTCCATCTTGCCTGTGGACACAAAGCCGGCCTAATCCCCATCGACAAGCACTTAAGGCAACAGGTTCTGCCCTTACAGAGGGTTGGCCTGTATGTGCCTGGCGGCACTGCTGCCTATCCATCAACAGTGCTAATGATGGCCATACCAGCCAAAGTGGCTGGTGTTGAGGAAATCATTATGGTTTCACCGCCTGCTAAGGATGGCAGGATTCCTGCCCCCACGTTAGTAGCCGCTGACATTGCTAAGGTCAGCCGCATTTTTAAACTTGGCGGCGCTCAGGCTATTGCGGCATTAGCTTTTGGTACCAAGTCGATATCCAGAGTAGATAAGATTTGCGGTCCAGGGAACATCTTTGTGACCCTGGCTAAGAAAATGGTTTATGGCACAGTGGACCTCGATGGACTCGAAGGTCCCAGCGAGATAATAATTGTAGCCGATGAGAAAGCCGACCCCGCCCTTTGTGCCGCCGATCTCCTGGCCCAGGCTGAGCATGACCCTCTGGCTTCAGTAATTTTAATCACTACTTCGGCTGACCTGGCTGACCAGGTAGATAAGGAGATTGAGATACAACTGGGAAAATTAAAGCGGCGCTCCGCTGCCGGAACAGCTGTTGATGCCGGAATGCTTGTGCTTGTCGATGACATGGCCCAAGCAATGGAGTTGGTCAATCTCTTTGCTCCGGAGCACCTCTCCATTATGGCATCCGACGCTTCAACTTTAATCCCAAAAATTCGCAATGCCGGCTGTATTTTTATAGGCAATAATTCGCCCGTGGTTCTAGGCGATTATGTTGCCGGTCCCAGCCATGTATTGCCCACTGGGGGCAGCGCTCGTTTCGGTTCTCCTCTGGGTGTTATGGACTTCCTTAAGGTTACCAATATAATCGCCTTGGATGAGCCTGCCATGCGGGGACTGAGCCAGGCTGCCGCGGTAATAGCTAAGGCTGAGGGTCTTGATGCCCACGCTCAGGCGGTAGCCCTCCGTGTCATTGCGAGCGAAGCGAGGCAATCTCGAAGATTTTCCTCTCCCTCGAGGGGAGAGGGTCAAGGTGAGGGTGAAAAGTTGAAATGAACATAGAAAAACTTATCAGGCCTGAGCTAGTGACCATGAATGGGTACATCCCTATCGAGCCTACAGAAGTTTTGAGCCAACAAGCCGAGTTGCCTTCGAATAAAGTAATAAAGCTTGATGGTAATGAGAATCCTTATGGCTGTTCCCCCAAGGTCTATCAAGCTCTGGCCACTTATCCCTATTATCATAATTACCCCGACCCCGAGCAAAGAGAGCTACGGAAAACTTTAGAAGAATATACCGGCCTGGGACGCCAGCACATTGTTTGCGGCATGGGCAGCGATGAACTTATTGACCTTATCCTCAGGCTTTTCCTCAAGCCCGGAGACGAAGTTATCAATTTCCCACCGACATTTGGTATGTACCCCTTTAGCACCGATGTTTGTGGAGGCAGGGTGGTTGATGTGCCCCGAATCGAAAAATTTGCCCTTGATATGGTCGGTATGAAGAAGGCATTGACCGGAAAAACAAAGGCCATCTTTGTTGCCTCGCCCAATAATCCCACCGGCGACACCGCCACCGAGAAGGAAATTATGGAGCTTGTTGGGACCGGGAAAATTGTTGTCGTGGACGAAGCCTATTTTGAATTCAGCAATGTAACAATGGCCAACTTAGTCCCCTCTTACCCTAACTTGATAGTTTTACGCACCTTCAGCAAATGGGCCGGGCTAGCCGGCTTAAGGATAGGCTACGGATTTTTCCCCGCAGAAATTGCTGGTTACCTGATGAAGATTAAGCAGCCCTATAACGCCAATGCCGCAGCCCAGGCTGGGGTGCTAGCTTCCCTGGCAGATATAGAGTATCTTCGTGCTAATGTTACCAAGATAGTGATGGAACGGGAGCGGTTATTTGGCAAACTAAAGGAACTGAATTGGCTAAGGCCTTACCCCTCCCAGGGAAACTTTATCCTCTGTTCTCTGCCCGAAGGAAAGGCCAAGGAAATCTGGCAACAACTGCGGAAGAAAGGCATCTTTGTTCGCCATTTTGATACTCCTCGATTGAAAGACTGCCTGCGAATTAGCGTGGGCAGACCTGAGGATACCGATGCTCTGGTTAAGGCATTAAAGGAGGTTAAATATGACTGAAAGAAAAGCAACAGTTGCCCGTGAGACTGCCGAAACGAATGTTAGGGTGGAGCTCAACATTGACGGCAGCGGACAATTTCAAATCACCACCGGCATAAGGATGTTCGACCACCTCCTCACCCAGCTAGCTCAGCACGGAGTATTTGACATAAAAATCTCAGCCTCGGGTCCCGACCAGCACCACGTAGTGGAGGATGTGGCTATTTCGCTGGGCAAGGCTTTTAACCAGGCACTGGGGAAAAAGCAGGGCATTGTTCGTATGGCTCATGCTATCGTGCCTATGGATGAAGCTCTGGCAGAGGTGGCTGTGGATATTGGAGGCAGAGTCTACAGTGTAATCGAGGCAGACTTTAACGAAGCCAGCATAGGCGACCTGGACGCTGATTTAGTCCGCCATTTTCTGGTCTCCCTTGCCTCCGAAGCTAAAATTAACCTCCACGCCAAAGTGCTCAGCGGCATTAACGACCACCACAAAGCCGAAGCCTTATTCAAAGCCCTGGCCCGAGCCCTGGATACAGCCACCCGGATTGACGAGCGCATCTTGGGCCGGATTCCCAGCACAAAAGAGATTATCGAAGGGTAGGAAGGCGCCTGATTCAGTTTCAGACCTTTCAAGGAGTGCAGCTATACAGCAGGCTCCATTATGTTTAAAATAATACAGAGTTAATCTATATAGAAAGCATGGAGCAACGGAGGTAGCAAATGCCAGAATTGAGTTGGGCCACCGTAGTCACCTGGTTGATAGACCATGGCATCCGCATCCTTATCATAGCAGCAGTAGGAACTGTGCTATGGTTCGCCTTAAATAAGTTTCTCCCGCCTGTTGTGGGCCGTCTCATGGCGACGACCAAAGGTGAAAGCAAGGAAGGCATCAAGAAAAGGAGAGACACGCTTGTAGGTGTCCTGACTGGGGTGGGGCGGGTATTCATTGTCATAGTTGCCGTAATGATGATCCTGGATGAGGCGGGCGTACCTATTGCATCAGCCCTGGTTGGCCTCGGCATCGCTGGCCTAGCCATTGGCTTCGGCGCCCAGTACTTGATAAGAGACCTCATCGCTGGCATGTTCATCATCTTGGAAAACCAGTACAGGGTGGGAGATGTAGCCAGGGTAGCCGACGTTGCTGGTTTGGTGGAGGAGGTAACTTTGAGAAAGACGGTGCTCCGTGACCTGGATGGCATAGTCCACCATGTACCCAATGGCGAGATCAGGATAGCCAGCAACTTCACCAGACACTATGCCAGGGTCAATCTCAATGTCTCGGTAGCATATGGCACCGACCTCGACCACGCCATGAGCGTGATAAATCGCGTGGGCAAGGAACTCGCTGATGATAAAAACTGGCGTGAGAAAATTATCAGCCCTCCCAAGGCCGAGAGAGTCGATAATCTGGGCGACTCCGGAATAGAGATCAAGATTCTCGGGGATGTTAAACCTATTCAGCAGTGGGCAGTGATGGGAGAGTTGAGGCTGCGCCTCAAGAAAGCTTTTGATGCCGAGGGCATAGAAATACCCTGGCCTCATACCAAAGTGTATTTTGGCAATCCGCTGCCAGATTCTCCTAAGAAGGAGGATTAGTCTCAGGAAGTATTCCCAGCCTGCTGCCTTTTGCGAAGCTCTCCTCGTCCTCAAAATCTCCGCTATCCACCCGGGCTAAAGAGAAGGCTTTTTCTATTTCCCAAACTACTCCTCCAATAATCCATTATCCCGGTAGCAGTGTTTCTCGGTGTAAAAATCCCCGACACACTTGACAATAAATATTGACCAGTTTATAATGCAAAATACCTAGTAATGCGATGTAGTTTTTAAAAAACCGAGGATTACCCGGAGCCGATGAATGATTGGGAACAGTGGAGGGGACACGGCTCTTAAAGGTAATTCGAGGACAATGCTGGATGAAAGAGCCGCATACGGTGCGTCGCTTGGGAGACTTGGGCCGAGCCATCGCTTATCGCCAAGCGTTAATCAAACATGAGTGCTGGCCCCGCGCCAGGCTTGAGGAATTACAGCAGCGCCAGCTAGCCAAGCTTCTTGATTGGGTAACTCAACGCTCTCCCTTTTACCGTGAGTTATGCAGCAAACACCGGGTGAGTCAACCCTATAGTCTCCAAGACTTCCCTATCATGGACAAAAAAACCTACATGAAACACTTCGACGAAATTGTCACTGACCCTCGGTTGCGCCTCTCCCAACTACAGGAACATATGGCCCATGTTTCCGGGGATGAGTATTACCTGAACGAGTATCGTGTGCTTACTACGGCGGGTAGCTCCGGGTATAAAACGGTTGTAGTATTCAATCGAAAAGAATGGAGTATCCAGGAGGCGGCAAGTATGCGGATTGCAGCCATGATGGGAGTGGTTCCCTTCTCAAAGAGACGCCCCACGATTGTTACCATCGGCTCTCCCAGCCCTCTGCACGATAGTTATCGCCTCCCCCTGAGCATGGATATCGGCCTTTACCGGTTTCACGTGTTACCGGCTACTGCTCCTATCGAAGAGCTGGTTCAGCAGCTAAATTCCCTTCAACCCCACATCCTTCGGGGTTTTCCATCCATGCTTGGGCTGCTTGTGACAGAAAAACTTCAAGGGCGCTTGCACATCAATCCCTGTATTATCGCCGGCGGTGGTGAACCACTGCCCAGCGAATTGAGAAAGCAACTCCAGGCTGCGTGGCAAAGTTCTGTCTTTGACATCTATGGCACTCAGGAGGGACTCCGCGCTATGGAGTGCAACCCTGGCCAAGGGATGCACATCTTCGAAGATTTGGGCATTGTTGAGGTGGTGGATGAGGACAACCGCCCTGTGCCCGACGGGACTCTGGGACACAAGGTTCTTTTCACCAGTCTCTTCGGCTTCACTCAGCCCATCATCCGCTATGAAATATCTGACATGATGGTAGTGGCTCCGGAGCCGTGCCCGTGTGGCCAGCCATTCCGACGTATTCTTGCCATCAACGGTAGGAATGACGATGTTCTCTACCTTCAAGGTCAAGCGGGGAGACAGGTTGCCGTTCATCCTGTCCATTTTTGGAACGTTCTCGAAAGCTTTGCCGATATACGGCAGTATCAGGTGGTCCATGAACCGGATGGCATCTGCTTGCGGCTGATGTTCGAGGAAGGGAATGGAAACACAGCTCGCAGCGTCAAGGAACAACTGGCACGGAAGTTAGATACCCTGGGCGTTGATTGCCCGTCTATTCGTGTTGAACTAGTGACCACGCTGGAAGACCGCTCCCGTCATATGGGGAAGTGGAAGAACATTATCTCCAACGTAAACCAGTCAATGCAGTAGCCGCGGATTATTAGCGCGGCCAGATTGCCGGGCGTTCCAGCGAGTTATGCCTGCAGATGCTGCGTGATTAGGTGGTGAAAATGAGTTCCCAAGGTGATACATGGCATCTTCTTTATTAAGAACTATTATACGGGCCATATTGCCCGTCATAAACAAAGTTCATGCAATAGCTCTCGGTATCAAGCCTCTGGAAAGAAACAGCGTCATCTGCGTTGAGGTAAGACGTCACAGGGGCTGTCCTATTAAGCTGGAGGACGGTTGTGAGGTCGGGCCGGGCGACCCTGTCATCAAACTGCATTTCAATGATGCCTGGATTGCTGAGAGACTGCGGTCAAGCTCGGGGTCAGGGATGAGGGGCTTCCCGCGGGGACTCTTCTACTACTTCAAGGACGGCTTGCAACTCCTGGCCACAGAAGTAGCCGATGGGAAATATGGTGGCATCGTTGCAGTGTATGGATGGACTGCCTTTCATGTTCACGCTAGAAGGTTGGGATTCCAGGTCATCGATTTGCCGAACACCCTGAGGATAAAGCTGGCCCGACTCCACATCGCCGCACTAATGCAGTCTCATCATGTCCCCTGGTTTAAGAGGCATATCACCTCTCGTAAATCCGTGAAGGTTAAGGCGGTTTGGCTCTCCCGAGCCGGACTCTTGAGAATACACGGCTCGGTCTCGTGATGCTATTTTCATCCTTAATGACACGAAGGCTAAGGCCGAACCTGACCGCTGCCCAGGATAATCCACTTGTAGCTGGTTAGCTCTTTTAAAGCCATGGGACCACGGGCGTGAAATTTCTGGGTGCTTATGCCTATCTCGGCACCTAACCCAAACTGGCTCCCATCGGTGAAGCGGGTGCTGGCATTGGCATAAACACAGGCGGCATCCACTTCGCTAAGAAAGCGCGTTGCTGCCGAATGGTCTTCGGTAACGATAGCTTCGGAGTGCCCTGAGCCGTATTTCTCAATATGCTCCAAAGCTTCGTCCAGAGAGTTAACCACTTTGATAGCAGCTTTCAGCGACAGGTATTCCTTTCCCCAGTCTTCGTCTGTTGCCGGGACCAGTTTTAAGGAAGGGACAGGCTTAAGTATAGCCAGGGCTTGTTCGTCGCAGTGCATTTCCACCCCGGCTTTGGCCCACTCTTTAGCAATGGAAGGCAGGTAAGCTTGAGCAATCTGATTATGAACTAAGATGCAATCGAGAGCATTGCATACGGTGGGACGCTGAACTTTGGCATTGTATGCGATGGCTACCGCCTTATTCAGGTCGGCATTCTTGTCCACATAGGTATGGCAAACACCGATGCCGCCGGTAACTACCGCCATAGCGGCATTCTCCGAGACAAGCTTTATCAAGCCAGCACCGCCACGAGGAATCATCAGGTCAATGATTCCCTTCATCTTGAGCATTTGGTTGACTAAAGCTCGTTCCGTGGACTCAATAAGTTGAATTGCCCCCTGGGGCACGCCAGTTTGGGCGCAAGCCTCTTGAGCTACTTTGGCTAAGGCCTTGTTGGAATTTATGGTTTCCTTGCCACCCCGAAGGATGACGGCATTGCCCGATTTAAGACACAGGCTTGATATGTCTATGGTAACATTGGGGCGGCTCTCATATATCGCCCCAATGACTCCCAAAGGGACTCGCTTCTTGCTTATCTGCAGACCATTGGGTAGAGTTCGCATCTCAAGCACCTCGCCTACGGGGTCAGGCAGCGCCGCCACCGTTTTTGTGTCCTGAGCTATGTCCTCCAGGCGGGATGGTGATAGCATAAGCCTGTCAAGCATGGCTTCGCTCATCCCCGAAGCCTTCGCCTCCTCGTAATCAATCTTGTTGGCAGCCAGGATTTCGTCCTTTCTGGCAATAAGAGCTTCAGCAATATTGACTAAAGCCTTATTCTTAACCTCGGTGGAAAGGAAAGCCAGCTTCCTCGAAGCTGCCTTAGCAGCTCTCCCCTTTTCCTCTAGCTCTTTTATAGCTGATTTCATAGTAACTATTCTTTCATGCCTCTCTTTTGAAAATTTCTTTCGATTCTCTGTATCAACCGTCCATAAGCGTTCTTTGGCAGTTGTCTTTCACATTTTCATAGTGTTCACACTATCACCCTATCACCATATTATTCCTGTGAATCACTTCGTCGCCATAATCGTAGCCGAGGAGGCCGAGGATTTTATCGGAATGCTTTCCTGCGATAATAGCTAAATCAGAAGAGCTATAGTTGGAAATGCCACAGCCGATGCCTTTGCCCTGCTCGTCGAGGATATCCACAATATCGCCGCGGTGGAACTCGCCCTCCGCTTTCATAATCCCCGCAGGGAGCAGGCTCTTATTGTGCTCTTTGAGGGCTAAGACGGCGCCTTTGTCCACCGTGACCTTGCCTTTGGAAGCTAGCCCGCTGAGCATCCACCTCTTTTTGCTCTCCATCTTGTTCACCTGCGCAGGAAAGAATGTGCCTGTGTCTTCTCCCTGACTAATCCGCACCAGTATGTCGGGTTCCCGCCCATCGGCAATGACTACGTTTACGCCTGAACAGGTAGCTAGCCTGGCTGCTTCAATCTTGGTTGTCATGCCGCCAATTCCCTGGCGACCGGCAGTGTCACTAGACATGCGTTCGATTTCGGCGTCAATCTTGTCCACCCGGCGAATAAGTTGAGCCTGGGGATTGTAACATGGGTCGGCAGTGTACAAGCCTCCGATATCGGTGAGCAGCGCTAGAAGGTCAGCATCAACCAGGTTGGCCACCATGGCAGAAAGATTATCGTTATCCCCGAATTTGAGCCCTTCAATCTCGTCAATGGCGACAATGTCATTCTCATTGACAATACAGATTATGCCAAGCTCGATAAGAGCCAGTAAGGTATTACGAGCATTAAGATAGCCACTGCGGTCAGAGAGGTCTTCCTTCGTGAGCAATGCCTGGGCTACGGTTATATCATACTGGCTGAAAAGTTGCTCATAGGTGTACATGAGGTGGCTTTGGCCCACCGAAGCCAGGACTTGTTTGAAAGGGGTGTTCTTGCGTTCTGGAACTTTTTTAAGCCTCTGTCTTCCAGAGGCAATAGCTCCGGAAGAGATTATTACTATCTCCTTCCCCTGGCCATGGAGTCGGGCTATCTGCTCCACCAAACTTGACATAACTTGCAAGTCGAGGTGGTCAGCGCCCGAGGTAAGGAGGCTTGTGCCGAATTTAGCCACTATTCGATGGTAAGACATTGGCATAAATCTAGCAGTTTTCACTCATACTGACAACTCAGGCAAGGAAAAAGAAAGACATTCAGGCAATCGAAAAGGGAGAATTAATAGTCCGTTAGGATGCGTAATCAGATTGTTGCCGCATCACCTTTGCCTATTAAGTTTATGACAATGAAAATCTGACCCTATAATTTTGCTTACTCACCCAATATCTGCATAGCGAGCTTTCGGGCTCTTGGGCGGTTGTCAAAATCAACGAAAACTATCTGCTGCCAGGTGCCCAGAGTTAACCTCTTATTCACAAAAGGTATTATTAGTGAAGCTCCAAGCATAGAGGCACGCACGTGGGAATGACCGTTCCCGTCCCCCCAAGTTTTGTTATGCTCATAAGAAATATTCTGGGGTATCACCCTATCCCACATATTCTTAAAATCGGAAACTAGATTTGGCTCGTACTCTATGGTGGTTATTCCGGCCGTTGAACCGACTATAAACAAAGTGACTATTCCGCTGTTAACCCCAGATTCTTCTACATTCTTTGCCACCTGAGGGGTTATATCGATAATGTCGCAATTACCTTTTGATTGAAGGGCGATGTCTTTAGTGACTACAGTCATATCTTCACCTCCTGCCATATGATATCGTCTAACTCAAATACAGGTCCATTGCGGCATACCTGTTTTAAGCCTTTCTTGGTATTTATAGTGCAGCCATAGCAAGCTCCGAAACCACACCCCATCCTCACCTCAAGGGAAACCTGACATTTTCTTAGTTTGAGATTACTTTGCTTCGCTCGCCATGACATCTCTGCCATAGCCTTATACATATCCGCTGGACCACAGGCATACACCTGGTCAGCCCAGTCTAAGAAATCAGGCAGAATATCCGTGGCCATGCCTTTCTTGCCCATGCTGCCATCCTCGGTGACGGGAATAAATTGGACTCCTTTTGGCAAAGGCGAGAGTTTGCTTCGCTTCTTGCCCGCAGAAGAAGGGCCTGTCTTGGGCATAGCTGAGGGATAGAGCTGAGCGGCAGTGCTCGCCCCATGAATTAAAGTTAGCTGGTGCTGTGACGAAGCACACTGCATCAAGAAAACGAGCGGAGCAATGCCAATTCCCCCAGCTACCAGCAGCAAATGCTTAGATTGCCTCGCAATGACAGAGGGAATTCTAAACCCCTCACCTAAGGGGCCAAGAATGTCTATTTTCTCACCTGTTTGTCGCTGTGACAGCCAGCTGGTGCCTTTGCCCGCTACCTTGAACAGAAGGGCAATCTCTCGGGATGAAACTTGATGGACGCTGAAAGGGCGACGTAATGTAAAATCTCCACACCGCACTGTGATGAATTGCCCCGGCAGTACCGAACACGCTATATTGGGTGCCTCAATCCATATGAGGTGTATGCCGGGCATGACCTCCACATTAGAAGCTACGGAGCACAAGGTTTGTTCCATGCCAAAAATTTATCCTATACTCTGCCCGTCATTTTTTCCTCTTTAGATACTCCCTGAGTGGTTGAACGTTAAAGATTTGGCTGCTATCTGCTAACGCTTCTATAGCTACCCGAGCAGTATCTAATGAAGTGAAGCATGGTATCCTCTTTTCTGCCGCGGCACGCCTGATATCGAACCCGTCTTTTAGCGGAATGCGCCCTCCAGTGATAGTATTAATCACTCCGCTCACAGAATTATCTTGAATAACATCAATAACGTTAGGATGCCCCTCGCTTAACTTCTTGGTCACCATTTTTACCGGGAGCCCCATAGACTCAATCATAGCTGCGGTCCCCTCCGTGGCGTAGAGCTCGTGGTGAAGGGAATGCAATTGCTTAATCAGAGGCAAGGATTCAGCTTTATCCTTGCCTGCAATGCTAAGTAGCAGACTCCCTCCTTGGGGCAGCATCAATCCAGCAGCTAAAAGTGCCTTAACCAGGGCTGCCTCAAAGCTGTAATCAATCCCCATAACCTCACCTGTGGATTTCATCTCAGGACCAAGGTAGCTATCTACTCCAATCAATTTGGACATGGAGAAAACGGGAGCCTTTATACC
>Ga0209979_1002882_pt1 | contig 15819 bp, 11 predicted proteins | sample AnhtaG_FD_183114 | JGI IMG/M metagenome (GOLD analysis project Ga0209979, IMG submission 183114) | Deep subsurface microbial communities from Anholt, Denmark to uncover new lineages of life (NeLLi) - Anholt_01485 metaG (SPAdes) (version 2) | ecosystem: Environmental > Aquatic > Marine > Oceanic...
TTAAAATCTCTTGATTTTATTTCTAATATCTGGATTACTCACCCTATACTTTTTCCGACTCATGGGACTCCGTTGTTTAAAAATAGCTTTGAGATGTTAAATCTTGCAATTGAAAAAAAGTATTCTCTCGGAAAGCTTGGGCTTATGTATGAATCAGATCTATTGAATATGGATGAAAAATCCATTTTAGAAGAAATGGAAAAAAGGATTTTAGTAATGTTTTCTTCAATTGAAAAGGGTTTGGAAAAGAAAAATTCGTGCATGAAATTATTAAAGCATTCGGCAAGTAATATCCAAGAAAAAGAACACCAACTTTTCAGTTCTGGAATTAATTTAAGAAGCTCTTATAGGGCTATGGCAGCTATGGATACAGCTTCTTCAGGGGGACTGATTTGTGCGGCCCCTACAGGCGCATCTTGTGGCGTTATTGCTTCTGTTCTTTATACGCTCCATTACGATTTTAATATTAACATGAATAAGATTATTAAATGTGCACTTGCAGCGGGTGTGATTGGTTTAATAAACGGAATGAATTCAACTTTTGCTGCTGAAATAGCTGGATGTCAAGTTGAGATAGGAATTGCTGGAGCAATGGCAGCGGCAGCTGTTATTGAAGCTGCTAATGGAGGTCCTGCTGCAGCAACAGAAGCGGCAGCAATTGCATTGCAAAACACAATGGGATCTGTATGCGATCTTGTTGCGGGATTCTGTGAAATCCCTTGTCATACTAGGAATGCAGTGGCAGCGTCAAATGCATTTATCTGTGCTGATCTTATTATAGGCGGTTATGTTAATCCAATAAATCTTGATGATTCAATCCAAGCATCATTTGAGAGTGGTAAGATGTTGCCCCCTCAATTACGTTGTACTTCATTAGGAGGAATTGCGATCACAGAATCAGCAAAAAAATTAGGAATAAAATAATTAATTAGTTATTTAATAATAAGAGTCGTTAAAAAATAAGAAATTTATTAAAACGCATAAAATTTTTTTAGTAGATTAAATTTTATTACTTAATAAAAAAAATCATGGCCCGGGTTGTATAGTGGTTAGTATTGGGGACAAATCTTGAGATTCTTTCAAGAATCCCTACTGTGAATCCCTAGAAATACAAGAGAATTCTCTTATATTGGGGAAAGGGGGGTTCAATATATTGTTGAACTTATCAGCAGCATGAAAATCCCCCCCCGGGCCCTCTTATTTTTCATAAATTCAATTTAATTACTTTAAGGCGCTTTATTTTATACTATAAACAATAAATTAATATTTTGTAGTGAATTTTACTCTGCAATTAAAAAATGCTTATAGGCTTAGACTATGGTTGATTTAGATCCCGAGAAACTTAGAAACATCCCAGGATGGGAAAATGCTCCAATTCATATATGTATGGGTGCTGATTGTCGAGGTCTAACTTTTTGTTGTAAACCAGGGTATTCTCTTACTTTTGGTTTTAAATGTAGTCGGGATGAAGCTTTAAACGATTTAGAACTAAGCCCAGAAGATTTTATTAAAATTAAAGAAGAATTTTCAAGAGAAAGCGATTGGGACTCCGACATCGTGTGTTTTGGATCAATTTCGTATTGTTGCATGAGGAAAGGAGGATGTTCAAGGAGAGATCCTGCGCTACAAATGAGATACCCAGATAAAACCAGAGAAGAATTTATGAAAATATATTACGAAAAAAAGAAAGAGTTAGCTAAGATAATCTTAGAATTCGTATCCAATAACGGAAGTAAAGAAAAAGTTGAGCCGTATCTAGATTTATTCTAATATTATATTTCAAAAAACAAAAATACTCTTCTTTTTAAATTAATTTTAAGAGGGATTTAACTTGAGAATGATTGTATCAATTACTCACGAACACGATCTCGACGGTATTGGCTCACAAGCAATAATTAAACGTCATCTTGATCTTTCGTCAGTAGTCCTAAAAAAGAAAGTAATCTATGAGTTTGCTACTTATGTCGATTTCGTTGAAAAAATTCGAGCAATTTTGGATACCGATAAAATTCCTTCAAAGTTAATAATCTCCGATATAGGTTTTAACGACTCTTTTAAAGAATTATTTGCATATTTTGAGACTGCAATAACGCGAGGATGCAAAATATTGTGGTTCGATCATCACATCGTCGATGATTTGATAAAAGAAAGATTGAGAAACTTAATTGATACATATGTAAATGACCCCGAAAGATGTGCGGCGGAAGTAGTTAAAGATTTTTATTTACCGGATGATGACATTTCGAATAACATCGCTAAATTTGCCAGAGATACAGATTTCAGAACTGAATTATTCGAGGTAGCTTCAGATTTGCAATCAATTATAAGTTTTAATAGAGGAGCTCATAACGATCACAATAAACACAGAATAGTCAAATTATTATCCCAGGGTGATTTTGAAAATGAATGGTTTAGTTCCCAACTAGAATCCTTAAAACAATGGCTCGAAGAGGAGTCATCGTTTGCCTTAGAACACGTAATAACTATTTCTCTAGAATCATTTGGAGATGTCGTTATCTCTTGGGCTAAGTTAGGGGGTGGTAAAATTACGAAGGTAGTAAGGCAGAAATTTCCTCGTGCGAAAGTCTTTATCGGTATCGACTCAAGGCATAACGAGATTATAATTCACAGCGATTTCCTTAATTGTCGAGAGTTTGCTAAGGCATTTGAAGGAGGAGGCCATAAAGAAAGAGCAGGTTTTAAATACTCGCGTATTTTCGATAATCCTAATGTACTATCCCAATCTTTTATTGGAGAAGTAAAAAAAAGAATTAGTGAATTTAGCTAGTAAATGTTAAATGTAATATTTAGAGCTAGTTTAAAGTAATACGATACGATACACAAAAGTGCGTGAAATTGGCGTTTCACGAAGACAAAATATAATTAAGCTACCCCAAAATTTGATCAACAATTAAACATGATGATAGAAACTTTCCTTCTAAAGGATATTCTCATTAAAAAAACAATAAACAATAAAAAAGAAATAAAAAAAATCATTACTCGATAAGTTAGAAAATAAGTTTTCGGTTGTAACCAAAACTTAGAAAAAATAGAATTAATTATCTTCTATGCTTTTTATAACAATCTCGACAATAAACCGGTCTGCCTTCCTTAGGCTCAAATGGAACTTCGCACTCGTTTCCGCAGTCGGCACATGTAGCTTTGTGCATCGTTCTATCGCCATAATTTCTATTAGACATTTACTTTCACCAAATTTTAATCTTATACTTGAAACTATAAATATCTCTGTTCAAGCATGTAATGTATATTTTTAAATTTGATAAACCTTGGTATTATGAAAAATGCACTTCAAAATTCCGTCAGTAAATATCTTGGTTATTTTTAGTATAAGAGGGTTAAATTGAGGTATTTTAAGAGAAAAAAGTGAATCGGTTAAAATTATAGGGAGATTGGGCTTTTTTCCTATGTGTTATATTATGTTTATTATACTTTCCTAGGTATAAATTTCTACTTATTTTTGCGAATATTCTAAATAAATTCTTGAAATGCTCACAGAAAAAGCAATTTTAAAGAATTGAAGAGCTCACCCATGTTTTTTTGTTCTCGTTTACATAATTGTCCTTCCTTTGGTGCTTGCCAATTTATTACGTATTTTCTCCAATCAGAATCATTTAAAATTTTGGAATGAATTCCAAAAAATATAAGAATTTCTTTATCATTTACATGACCATTTTCGTTTTCGACAATCAAGTGAGGGATTTCATGCAAATATGACCTTCCAGCAATCATATAAGAAAGTAGAGAATGGTGTCCGTCAAATAAGACCCATTCCGAATACTTTGTCTTTACAAATTTAATATTTGGTAATCCACGTGAAGACAGGATTTCTTTTCCAGATTTTATTTGTTTAACCATAGTTCTTATCTGGTCTATGCTTTCAATGCCATTACTATTATGCAGGTTTATAATTTCTCTCAATAACACTAGTTTTTTAACTTCTTCAATCGTTTTTTTTATTTTTGAACCGATTTCATTTTTAAACTGATCTACAGTATCATAAATTGAATTGCTTTTATTTTTTAAATGAACTTTTAAGGATGAAATGCGAGTTAAATTTCCATCTTTAGACTTAACCGGATATATTAGTTTTACGAATCTATAATTCATCTGTATTAAAAATATTTAGATTAGTTTATAAAGCTTTTATGAGTGTTTTAATTAAAAATTACGTCTTTCATTAATAATTGGTAAAAAGTTAATTTTATGATTCGATTTAATTAGCTATTCTTTAATATATTATTAAGAAACACCCTCTCCGTAATAATCAAGAATTTTATTTTCTATCCATGATTTAATAAGAGAATTTTTATAGGAAAGAGATTGTTAACCTAATCATGGTAATAGTACGAAGAGAAGGAGTCCTCCTAGAACCAACTGAGAACGAGTTTGAAAATCAAGCTGTCTTAAATCCTACGGTGATTCAGCAAGGAGATACATTACATTTATTCTATCGCGCTGTTAAAGAAGGAAATTATTCAAGTATTGGTTATTGTAAATTGGAAGGACCTTTGAATATTGTAGAAAGGAAAAATAGTCCTATTTTGTTTCCTGAATATGATTATGAAATACATGGTACAGAAGATCCTAGAATTGTATTTCTTGAAGGTATCTACTATATGTTTTACACGGCCTATGATGGAAGAAATGCGTTAATAGCATACGCAACTAGTAAAGACCTAAAAACGTGGGAAAAGCATGGAATAATTTCGGCTCAAATGAAATACGATGAAGCAGGGGATTTTTTCCGCTTATCAAAACTTAAAGAAAAGTATCATTTCTTTGTTTCATATTATAAGGATGTCGTTAGTGAAGATGTACTCTTATGGGAAAAAGATTCATTCATTTTACCAAAAAAATATAATAATAAGTTTGCACTATTCCATAGAGTATTACCAGATATTCAAATTGTTTGTTTCGATGATTTTAAAGATTTAACAACCGATTTCTGGAAGGAATATCTAAAAACATTAGGTGATCATGTTGTAATAGAGCCAAAATTTGGATATGAATCAAGAAATATCGGTGCCGGAGCACCTTTAATAGAAACTGAAAGAGGTTGGCTCATGTTATATCATTCTGTAGAGGATTCTAATAAAGGTAAGGTGTATCACGCAAGTGTCGCCCTCCTTGATAAACAAAATCCGCTAAAGGTAATAGGACGACTTAAAGAACCTCTTTTTTCGCCAACCGAAGATTATGAAAAGGTTGGAGATGTAAATAATGTTGTTTTCCCTACAGGCACTGCAATATTTGGAGAAAGACTTTATATTTATTATGGTGCCGCCGATAAAAGAATAGCCGTAGTATCGGTAAATCTGCATAAACTTATTCACGAACTCTTGGGGTCTGATTTAGAGGTTGGAATTGGTTTTTTAGCAGGGCAGATCTTTAATCTTACAATTAAAGAAGAGAAAAGCGTAACCCAACTTATGAATTTAATGAACCAAAAAGAGTATCTTATATTGATGGCAATTGGCTGGTTAACAAGGGAAGATAAGGTTCTGTGTAGAATTGATTCAGATGAATTAATCGTTAGATCGATAAGGTAACTATTAATAAAAAAATCATTTCAATTATCGAAGATCTTAAATTTTTTAATGTTTTTGTCTTTTTTTAAAATTAATTTTTCGAATTTTATATTATGGAACTAATTTTCGGGTTTTTTAAAGATCAGACATTTAATGTCATTATTATCAAAAAAACTGAACCTTATCCAGTAAAATTGGGGATAAATAACATCTAAAAATTTAAAAGTGGTAAGAGTATAATATAATTACTTTATTTCTAAGGAGAAAGGCAAATCCTATTTTTTTTGCCATATATATGCATTTTTAAGAGAGTTTTAGAATGGAATCTAATTGGATCCTTTATATAGCCACATATCCTCCCAGAGAGTGTGGGATTGCTACTTTTACAAAAGATTTAATAACAGCAATGGATAAAAAATTTTCTCCTTCTCTAAAATCAAAAATCCTCGTTATGAATAATAATAACGATAATTATTATGAAAATATTGAAGAGGTTTTATTTGATATTGCTGTTAATGATATTTCAGCATATAAAAAGGCAGCGAAAAGAGTAAATGAGATAAATTCTATAAAGCTAATAAATATACAACACGAATTTGGTATTTTTGGTGGAGAATATGGAAATTATTTAATAAAATTTTTAGAAATTGTGAAAAAACCAGTCGTCATATCCTTCCACACAGTCATCCCAAATCCAGAGGATAAATTAAAGAAAATTGTTCGCAAGCTAGCAAAAAAATCCTCTTATTTAGTTGTTATGACTAACAAGGGGATCGACATTTTAAGAAAAGATTATGATATTAAAAAAGAGATATTCTTAATACGTCATGGAACGCCAACAGTGTCATTTGATGACAGTATAAAAGAAAAAACAGCAATGGGTATTGATGATAAAATTGTTTTATCATCTTTTGGCCTTAATAACCCCGGGAAAGGCTATGAATATGTAATTGAATCGTTAATTGAGGTTGTTAAAAAATATCCTAATATATTATACTTAATAATTGGCGAAACTCATCCAGTAGTAAGGAAAAAAGAAGGAGAAAAGTATAGAACTTTTCTCGAGGGAAAAGTGAAAGAGTATTTCCTTGAAAACCATGTAAAATTCTGTAATAGGTACATGACGCTAGAAGAAATAGTAAAATTTCTACTAGCAACAGATATCTATATTTCTTCATCTCTGAATCCTAATCAGATTGTTAGTGGCACTTTAGCATACGCAATAGCCTGCGGTAGAGCGATTATCTCTACACCCTTCATTTATGCTAAAGATATTATTACACCTGAAAGAGGTCTTTTAGTAAAGTTCAGAGATCCTAATTCATATACTAATGCTGTAATAAAAATATTATCAAATCCCCTCTTAAGAGAAGAAATGGAAAGAAATAATTATTCATTTTCCAGGTGCATGATCTGGCCAAATGTAGCAATATCATACTATAATCTTTTCAAGCGAGTCATTCCTGACTTAGAAAAATGGAGAATTTCATGTCCAGAAATTAAATTTGATCATATTATGAATCTTACGGATGATTTTGGGATTATACAATTTACAAATTATTCAAAACCAGACAAGTTATCGGGATATACTCTTGATGACAATGCTCGAGCCCTATTAGCTTGTACGCTATATTATAATTTATTTAAAGATAATACTAAATTGAAATTGATGAGAATTTATCTGAATTTCATTAAGTATGTCCAAACAAATGAAAACAAGTTGTACAATTTTGTTAATTACAATAAGGTTATAAATCTTGAAGATTGGAGTGAGGACGCCCATGGAAGAGCAATGATGGCTCTTGGTCATTTAATTGCTACAACAAATATTCCAATGGAATTAAGAGTAGAAGCAGAACTGATTTTTGAAAATGCAAAAAAAGCTGTAGACAAGATTAGATCTCCGAGAGCAATTTCTTTTATTTTGATAGGACTCTATTTCTATAACGTAATAAAAAATTCTGAAGTCATTAGAATTAAAAAATTAGCCGATTATCTAGCCCAGCTCTATAAGGAATGTAATAGTGAGAAATGGAACTGGTTCGAAAATTATCTTACTTATTCAAATAGTAAATTGCCTGAGGCTCTTTTTTTTTGCTATAAAACAACTAAAGATAACAAATACTTAATAATTGCCAAAGAATCTTTAGACTTTCTTATTTCTATTTTGTTTAAAGACGGAAAATTTGCTCCTATTGGTCAGAACGGATGGTATCATAAAAATGGCCATAATGCTAGTCATGACCAACAGCCAGTTGATGCTGCTTCAATGGTACAAACATTGATCGTTGCATATGATACCACTAAAGAGAATAGGTATATGAAACTTGCAATCGAAGCATTTAATTGGTTCCTTGGAAAAAATTCTCTGAATCAAGAAGTTTATAACAATTTAACGGGTGGTTGCCACGATGGTATTGGAGAGTATTCTCTAAACATGAATCAAGGGGCTGAATCATCAATTTCTTATTTGCTTGCTAGACTTTCACTTCAAAAATCAAAAGGTTCTATTGCTTTTTAGTATTTATGAACAATAACCGTTTCACGATCTATTTGTTATAGATTTAGGAAGAAAATTTGATATTCAGATTTTTAGTCTATATCAATCGGTTTTCCTTTATCTTTAATCTTTTTCAACTTAACTTCTAGAATTCCATTAGTGTAGCGCGCTTTTGCGTAATCTTGATTAATTGCTGCGGGTAAATCAATTTCTTTAAAATAACTTCTCCCAAAAACAATTTTTTCTGTAGAAATCGTAATTGATCTATTAGTAGCGTTCAGTTCGATGTCTTCTTTGTTAACTCCTGGCATTTCAGCAATGACAATGATCTGATCTTCTTCCTCGTTTACTTCTACTAATGGTTCCCTAGTCTTCCTTACTTTTGTTTCACCAGAGATTGGTTCTTTTTCTATGTTCCCAAATGAACCCATACTTGGTTTTCCATCAGGTCCAATTCCAAAATTGAATCCGTATACAAAAGGCCCTTTTTTACCAAACTTAGACTGATTTTTCATGAATTCTTTAGTAAAATCTTCTGGTGAAAGTCCCTGTAGATCTTTAGGGAGAGATTTAGAAATTTGGCTGAATATTTCTTTAAACATCTTCTGAAACTGTTTTGAATTGAATAGTTTAGCAGGATCTAGATTTTTAAATAGGTTAGGATCGCCAAAACCTTTGAGTGCATCGAAGAAATTTACAGGTTTATCTTCAATATCTTCCTCGTCTTCATCATCATACTCGTCTTTTCCCGACATTTTATCACTTCCTTGTAAAATATACCTAGATATTAATTACAATTAAATTTTTAAATATAAATTTAAATATGTATACTAAAGCTAAAAATATAATAGCTTTTATTCTAGAAAAAATTGTTTAGTTTAATAAACTTATTCCAACTAAAAAGTTTGTAATCTAAAATCAAAACACTTTAAAAACAATAAAGTAGAGGGAACTTATATGTATTCAGAGCTTTCTGACGATGATAAGGAAATGTATCTTGATGTTTTGCGTGAAGCACCAATCCTACCTTTTTCCAATTTTGTGAGTAGAGGGGATATACCGGATAAAATCGATATTTCACGCCCAAGAAGCTATATTGATAGGGAAGTTTATATGTTAGTCCGTCAAACGCATAAAGATCGATCATCTCGATTAATTCCCATTTTAGGCTCCGCAGGAACTGGAAAAACTCATGCATATCATTCATTTAAAGATAAAGAGCGAGAAAATAGAAAAAAATTAGAACTCAGTACAGAAGCAGAAGATATGGAAGTATCTCAACTTGAACCTGCTGATTGGACTATTATCTACGTTCCCAGCCCACCTGCTTCTATTAGAGTTTTGTTACATGTCTATACATGCATTATCGAAGATGTAGGCCCAGAAATCCTTGATATTGTCTCAGAAAAATTAGTAAGAGAAAAATGGGGAGGAAAAAAAAGCGGTCTATTTCAAAAACCTAAGATAGAAGAAGTTATTCAAAAGGGTATTAGAGAATTCCCAGGCGTTTTCGCAGATTGCGTGAAAGCGTTAGTTACTTATCAGTTAGATAAAAACAAGAAAGCGTTAGCAGAAAGATGGTTGCTTGGAGAAGATTTAGATCCAGAAGAACTAAGCGAACTTGGGATAAATTCTGTTGTTGAAGAGGACGATGTCTGCCTTGCTATGATTAAAATAATTACTGAAAATTTAGATAGAGTCCTAATCCTGTATTTTGACGAACTGGAATCCCCGTATCGTATGCACGGAGAGGCTGCTGAAAGAAAATTCCTTGAAATACTTAAAAGGTTATATAACGAAGTTAAAGGATTAGTTATCATAACAGCTGTCTTAAAAGAAATTTGGCCGAGAATATTAGAAATCGCAGACGCTCCTTTACGATCTCGAATGGAACCGGAACAAGAATTGAAGCCATTCAGCTTAAACGACTTGAAAATCTTTTTTAGTAAGTCTATGGAAGTTTTTTGGGAAGATAATAATTTAAATCCTCCATTATACCCATTATTTCCGTTAAACGAAAAATTAATCGAGATGATTTATGAAAAAACTCAAGGAAATCCAAGGAACTCTATAAAACTTTGTAGACGGTTTATTGATAAAGTTGTTACGGAGGAAATGAGCGTAGAAGAGTTGTTAGAAGCAGGTGCGGATATTGTGGCAACTGCTAAACCACAAACGGGAGAAGCTGAAGAAGAAATCATAGACTTTTCAAAGCCAAGAGAAGTTATAAAGAAAACTATAGAAGAAATTTTAGCAGAGGAAGAATACATAATAGATGTAAACCCTTCATCGGTTGCTGGAGCGTCCCTAAAAAGCATTATAAAAGTTGGGGAATCAAAAGAGAAGAAATTCAAAACCCAAATGGAGTATAAATTCATGATTGGAAAACGGAGTCAAACTTTAGCCGCTTCAATCGAATTTGAGGGGATGAAATGGGGGATGGAGATTCCTTCTATAAAAACATTCGATAGAAGTGCTGGTGTCGCTGGTTATTACGCTGCGAAAAGATTGAAGGACGCTATCGACGAAAAAGCAATAGATTCTGCAATTTTAATAGTTCCTGTAGGGAGTAGCGGTGCTAAATTTGAGTCGATTCTACAGAACAATTCTAATATTCACAAAGTGGAGTTGACGAATGAAACTGGTGAATCTCTTATTGCCAATGCCTTGACTTATCCATCCAAAGAAGGTTGGGAGATAGCTAGAATTGTTTTTACGGATATTGGGGAATATATTCCACCTGAGCCCGAAGTACCATTAGAGGAAACTGAATAATCAATAATTTGATTAACATCAAATTACTTTGAAAATTTTTTATAAATTAGCTAATCTCTCGTTAATTTTTGCATCTAGGCTAAACAACTCTTTTGCTAATATATCTGCTCTTTTAAAGTGGTTTAGTAATTGAGTTAATTTAGATGTTAATTCGTGTTGTTCAAAAGAATTAGATATGTTTATTAACAATTCTATTGGTTTAATCAATTCATGATATAAATGTAGTTTGTTGTTTTTTAATTCTTCAGTAGTAGATTCTAAATCTTTTGTTACCGATTCCTGCGCTTTAAGCAATTCCGGAAATTTTCCGACTTGTTCGGCTTTATTCGTTAAAAACGAGACAATGTCGCTTTCTTGGATTATATCCGCTAATTCTGCTGCTTTAAGAAAACTCTTTTTTGATTTCTTATAAAACTTGTTATCTAGTAACTGCTCAGCCAGTTTAAGTTCTTCAGATAGTTTTTCGGGGATTTCTTCCCCTAAATTAATCAATTCTCTAGCCTCTTGTAAGTTTCCATCATCTAGCATTTTTTTTGTCTTATTGTTGATTGTTTCTTTGATCAAGGTGGGTTCTTTTAATTTTTCCATTAAAGTGAAGATGGAGTCAAATTCATTTCGTAAAATTGATTCAAGCTTTACTGTATCCTTTGAAAAACCTTTAATAACCTTTTCGGCAATGTTTTCTAGTATACTCTTGGACGAAACTAAATCCTCATCTTGCTTAAGCACGAAACCTAAGAACAGATTATCTCTTTCTATAGAAGAGGCGTTAATTTTCCACGAGTAATACCTTAGATCTTCTTTCCAATAAATCGTATTTGAAAACTCTTTTTGAATGTGTTTTTCTTCAAATTCCTTTAAAGTGTCATTAGAGACTTTATTTTCTTGATCAAGATAATATTCTGCTAGTACATTTGGTCCAAATGATTCGTCAATCTCGTAGAGATATATTCCAATAGGCATAATAATCAATCTATGAAGTTGTTTATAGAATAAAACTATTATTAATTACTAGTTAATAAGCGATTAATTTTATATTTTTATTTGTTCTAGACTTTGAGCAACTCTTAAAGTTTTTCTACATTGCAATGAATTATTTAGTTAAAAAGCTTAGTCTAAAGGTATAAAATCATCGAGCATCGCCAGCACTTTTCCCCGTTCAGGTTCATCGAGTTCAGAATTGATAAGATCTAGAACACTTCGGACACTGATCATCTCGCTAAGGTATGACAGCTTTAAAACGCTGATTCCCGCGTCAAGGACAAGAATCTTTTCTTTTCCATTAGTGCTATCCCAAGCAGGCCAATGAGGTAACTTTTCTCTGTTAGGATTCCCTGTCTTTGCAAAATTGGCTAGATAGCTCATGCACAAGTCAGTTAGTTTTTCACGACTAAGAAAGTTATGCTTTGTATGGGTTTTTCCTATTATCATGGCTATTTCACCCATTCCCATCCCTAAAAAGAAAGGTATCTCTGCACTGTGGTGAGCACCCAATTCTTGCCCCTTATTTCCTGGCAGAACGCTTAAACCATCACTATCAGGGCTTCCCCAGTCAAACCGGTATGCGTAGACAGGTACATCGCTATTTGAAGTCATATTACTTGCTATGACATCGACGCCGTTTGCACGCCATAGTAGTGAAAAGTAATCCCAAACCAAATCATATTCCCGTGAATTTAATGGGGGATTTTTTCTAAAATAACCAAAAAGCTTCATTTCATCCTTGGTGCAACCAATAATTAAAGGTACCTTGTTTGTCCACTCTCCAGATGAAAATACGCCATACCCTTCTTCTGGTATTACAACCCCATCAGTGAAGATAGTGTGCCATTCTAACATTCCAAAGTCTTTAGTAGGGATGTTTTTTGTGATTGTATATGCTGATTTCGAACGGAGATACTCATTAATTTCATCGTCCGTAATCTTGCTGATGAGTTGTTCCGTTTCTTCTTTATTACGAGCCTTTCGTTCCTTAACGAAGAGAGATACAAGAAGTTTGTTACTCTGGATTATGGCCTCATTAGTACTCCAGATGAGTGAAAGACCGCTTTCAGAAATAGCATGGTGGAAGAGTCCTTTCGCTGCGGGAGAAACAAGGAGTGAAAGCACGTTAAAAGCACCACCAGATTCACCTGCAATTGTTACATTGTTTGGATCACCACCAAATGCTCTGATGTTCTCATGAACCCACTCCAAGGACTTTATCAGATCAAGAGTGCCAAAATTCCCACTTTGGTCTTCTAAAGAGCCACTTCCTGTCACGGCAGGGTGAATAAACCATCCCATCGCCCCTATGCGGTAGTTAACAGAAATATATAACAAATTTGACTTCTCCGCCGCTGCATTACCATAGTATTGGGTCGTAGCAGCTGTTCCTATTGAGTTACCTCCCCCGTGGATATACAGATAAACAGGTAACTCTTTTTCTGAACTTTTAGGGCGCCAAATGTTGAGGTAGAGACAATCCTCTGAACCAATTGGACCTAGTATAGGCATTACTTGTGCTGCGGTATTCCCAAATTTTTTTGTTTTGCGCATTCCGAGCCAAGGAACAGGATCACGTGGTGCTTTCCACCGTAGTTCCCCTACTGGAGGAGTCGCATAAGGAATTCCCTTCCAACACCAGGTATTTTTATCTGAATAACCAGTTAACAGACCGTATTTTGTTTGGACAGTAGCTTTATTATTCCAAACACCAAGCTCGTAAGCATGGTCTGATATTTTTGGTGCAAAAAAACGTTTAATGGGCAGAGAAACAATTCTTTTGACTAAATTATTCAATCTGATAAAAGGGACGAATAAATAGACCAGTTTCATCATAAATGACATATTTTCACATCAAGCTTTTCAATGACTAAAATGAAATAGATATCTTAGTATTAATTACTAGGTAATAAGTTTTTAATTTTATATTTTTATTTGATCCAAATAATTCAAGTATTGTTTATAAAGTAGTATTATATAATAGTAAAGATGTGTGCAAAATGGAAATTGTGGATACTTATTGTGAAGCTTTTGAAGGGTTAGTAGTTCAATTAATGGTCACTGCTCAAGACGCAGAATTTTTAAATAGAGCCACAAACGCATTTACTGCGCTTCCCTCAACAGTTTTTGGAGATGCTGAGGGAGGTATTGTTCGTTGGCTTTCTGAAAAAGAAACTATCGACGGAAGGTTGGGAGCAATCGTTCAATTATGGGTAACTGGAACCGGTAAGAAGGCTACTGCTAAGTTTTACGAACAACTCGGCCGTAGAATGAGACAGGGTATTCTTGTTGTTCCAACAACTGCAGTTTTTGATTATTATCCACGAACAACTGAGTTTAAATTTAATATGATGAATAATGTAGGTCATTGTGGGGACGGATACGAATGGATCGTTGAAAAACTTAATCGAAAACTAATTAACATCCCAATTATGATGGGATACGATTTTTTAATTGAAGAAGACATCTCTTACGCTAAAGGCGTTATGGGAGGGAATTTATGGTTGTTTTGCAACTCTGTTGAATCAGGGATTAAGGTTGGAAGGGAGGGTGTTAAAATACTGGCTGAACTCGATGATGTGTGTACTACTTTTGATGTATGTTCTGCAGGTTCAAAACCGGTTCCCCCTGATGCTAAATATCCTGAAATAGGTCCGTCAACGAACCACCCATTTTGTCCTACACTTATAGGTAAGGTATTTCCAAACGAATTCGAGGTTCCAGAAGGAGTCAACTCGATACCTGAACTTGTATTTAACGGCCTTCAACTTGATGATGTAAAATTAGCAATGCGAAAAACTATAGAAGGTATTTCTGATATGGATGGATTGCTTAAGATTTCCGCAGGGAATTATGGGGGTAAGTTAGGAAAGTTTAAGATATATTTACGAGAGTTAGGATAAAAAAAGGACTTTTTTAATAAATTATCATTTATAAGTGAGAGTTTTGTCTTTAACCGGTAATATCATTTGTCCATTTTTCAGTTGAGAAAATTTCGGATATTTTTCATCAAAAATAATTTCAATCTCCTTAAGAGGTAAATCCGCATGAACTCCACGATCTTTGACATATTCTCCGAATTTATTACCTTCTTCATCAAAAGCAGGAAATGTAGCATCATTTTCGCCGTCAAATTCGACCATTGGAGTAAAACCTCCTTTTAAAGCAGTTTTTGGGTCAAACGAGGGCGTTAATTTTACCCATTTATTATTTAGGTAAAGTTCGCTATAGCCATGATAATGCATGACATTTGTTTCCATAAAATCTATTATTTTTTGAGATATTTTATGATTTATCAGATCTACTAAGTGAATCCTGGCAGGAATTCCAATAGCTCGTGCAAAGGAAGATAATAGAACGGATTTCGAGACACAAAAACCATTTTTCCGTCTTAGAGTCACGCTGGCTTTAAAATTAGCTTTAGCAGAAGGAATATAAGTGTGCATATTGTATTTAATTTTATCCCTTACCCAGTAAAAGAGCGCTTTGGCTTTATCACTTTCTGTTTCTAAGCCTGCGGTAATCTCAAAGGCTTTAACACGAACAAACTTCTTATTAAAATCGAAAAATTCCGTAGGTTGTAGATAAATATCAATATTCCCCATGATTATGAAAAATTTTAGTTATTTTTGAACATTACCTTTCCTTCCAATTTTTCATTGAAATGATTACTTTTCCAGATCAATTGCAAAGGAAATTCATGTGTTCAAGTTTCACTTCTATTGCAGGTTCTGCTTTAGGTTCTGAGCAAACTCTTCAGCACGTTTGAGGTCTTCAGCATTCGGTCTACCCTTATTCATTCCCCCAAAATATTTCATGAAACTATTGGTGTTAAAACCTTTACAACTAAATTCATCAACGATCATGTAACCTTTCGATAGCAGTTTTTCCCTAAGTAACGAGTGATCCTTGGCGACTTTGGCTTTTCCTTGCAATGCACTGGTTGAAAAAATGAATGCTTTCTTGTTGGTGATTTGTGGTAGTGTATCGGCAAAGTCAAGCAGAAGTTTA
>Ga0209979_1002883_pt1 | contig 15819 bp, 9 predicted proteins | sample AnhtaG_FD_183114 | JGI IMG/M metagenome (GOLD analysis project Ga0209979, IMG submission 183114) | Deep subsurface microbial communities from Anholt, Denmark to uncover new lineages of life (NeLLi) - Anholt_01485 metaG (SPAdes) (version 2) | ecosystem: Environmental > Aquatic > Marine > Oceanic >...
ATGTCTTGTCTCCCTCTACCCACCCCATAGCCCATGCATTGCTTGAAGAAGGCAGAGAAGGTGGGACGCCTTTTATGGTAGATCACCACCTCTGGTGAATAGGCGATTTTATAATGGTTCTCTCTCATTCGAGAGATCAGCTCCGTCTCTTCGTTAGGGTAAAGCTGGCTATTAAATGGGTCAATCCCACTGAACACCTCTTTTTTAATGAAGAGATTAGCCGAGGTCAAAGACAACTCGTTGGCATTTAGGTCCTCTTCTCCTCTCTTGTATCTCTTTGACATCTTATAGGAACCAAAAAAGGAAGAAAGCACATGCCCGGAGGCTATAGAGAAAAAGCTGTCGGTTGTTGGGGTGAGCTGAGGACCACCCAGGGCTTCGACCTTGTGCTTTTTCATAAATCTTTCGGCATTTTTTAGCCAGTAGGCATCGACAAGGCAATCGTCATCGACAAAGGCGAGAATCTTCCCCCTGGCTCTTTTAATCCCTCTGTTTCTGTTAAGGGATGGATTAGGACCCTCTTCAGTTATAACCTCATACCTCTCTTGAGGATAATCCATTTTTTTTAGGGACTTCAATACGGAAACCTCTCTCTGACGGGGTCTAAGGGGGATGACGACCGAGAATTTTAAGCTCATAGTTTCTCTCTTTTTACTTGAACAGTGAGCGAAGGAAATAATAGATAATCTTGCTATTAATCTTTGAAGCTCCTCTTTTTCTCATACCAAATTGATAATAAACCCCCGACAGGAAGCGTTCCGAAGGTGTGACCTTCAATAGATCAAACAGTATCTTGTAGCCCTTGGGTTCGAACTTATTTCTTTTTGCCCTTATTATCTGTTGTATCGGTTCAGTTCGGGCAGCAAAAAACCCGGAGAGGGGGTCTTTGACTGTGATACCACTCCACAGCAGCCTCAGCTTAGCCAGCAAGATGGCAAATCTGGAGATTAGAATTCTGGGGAGGCTCCATTTCTGTATGACTCCCTCCCGGGCACCAGCAACCAGGTCGCTCCCCAACCTCAACTTCTCCGCCATCTCCTTTATCTTCTCCGGGGGGTGCTGTAGGTCTCCGTCCATAACGACGAAGTATTCTGTCTTGGTCATCATGATGGCATCGAGTACACTGGCGGTTAGCCCGTGAACCTCCTTTTCTGACCTGTCTAATAAAAATATGCGGGGGTTTTTCTGCTGGCACTCTCTCACCAGCTGTTGGGTCTTATCGGGGCTTCCATCATCGCTCACAATGATGCTAATCTCTGGATAGAGGCTCTCTATTAGGTGGAGCAACTCAGAGATAGTATTCTCTTCGTTTAGTGTTGGGATGATGACCGTGAGGTCCGAGTACCTTAGCTTATCACCCTCTGTCAGCAAGGGGCATCTCCTTAAGCCCTCTTTTGGACCACTTTTTCGGGGGTCAATGACTACCATATTAAGCCGGATTTTATGATGATTTAGCACCTTACGCATGTCTGACATCACCTCCTGAATACTACCACCGCTCTCATCCTTGAGGAGGATGAAACATCCTTTTACAAAACCCTCCCCCTTCTGTTCCATCCTACTCCTCCCCGAAATGTTTTACCCCCCCATACTCCTCTTGGGCTTCGTCAACCTACTTTACGATTTCATAGACATCGACCTCTTCAAACGAGCCCACTCTTTGCAAGCCGAGCTTTTCATCAATTACCGGTTCCTCATTATTATTAAACTCTGGCAGAGGCTTACTGTAAATGAAGGTATTGTAGTATTTTCTCAATGCAAGAGGCAAAGTTCCTTGTTGGTACATATCCTTATGAATGAGGATATATTTAGTCCCCAATGATGCCAATGTCTTGATGGTTTGGGACCTTTCTATGTCTATGAGCTTCTTCCTCAACTCTTCTCCTGGGGTGCCGACTTGCGCTCCATTGATCAGCCGCTTTTTATGCGCTCTTTGATAGAAGAGGTATTGGTAGTGTCTTACCTCATTGGAGGCGACCATCGGGTATTCGGCAATAATAAAGTCGCCCGGCTGCAACGCCAACCAGTGGTATACCCGCGGCACCTCACGGGAGCTGGTTGTCTTGTAAGGGGGGAAGTTGGCAAACTCCACCAGCACCACCGCAAGGAAAACAACCAGCATATACAGAGCCAGTCTGGTATGTTTCAGCTTCCGGAACAGATAGCTCATCCCTATGCCGGCGAGAATAGAGACGCACAGCATTACCAGCAGCCCAAAGCGCGCATAGACTCTGAACATGGGGAAGAGCCGATGAAGAAAAAAGGAGGGGAGGGGGACCTTCAGCCCCAATGTAGTGGAGACAGGCGGACCCGAGAATATGAACATCACTATACCTACCAAGGAGAATATTATAGTCCAGCTCCTCAGGTTGCTCCCCAAGAGGTTCTTCTCTTTGTCCTTCCAGCGGTAACGGGGCATCAATCGGACAAGAGCCAATAGAGCCAGCAACAAGGGGAGATAGCCCAAGAATAGGGTATTTTCAAAGAGGTTGTCGTAATCGTTATATCTGCTCGTTATCCTGTAGGAGAGCTTTCCAAATAGCGGATTATCAATGGGGGGGAGAAAATAAGAACGCACTTTAGCGGCAAAAAACCCGAGGCTCTCGTAGGGATGAGAGTAGAGATATGGGGATGGGCTCCCTTCCCTCTGACTTAAGGAGATTTTGATAATATTATAAGTTGCAGGCACGATGATAATCATAGCAAAAGCAAAAACCAATAGCAAGCCCAAAACCGCATTTCTGTTGATAGCCAATCTCCCCTGCTTTATTGAATGGTAAGAGTAATATATGATAAGAAAAACAATGGTGAAGATAGCCATAAAATAGCCGTAATAATAGTTCTCCAAGCATAAGATGGCGTATAAGATGGCGCATAAAAGAGCATTTTTTATTAGCTTCGCTCTGTTATCGTATCGCCCCTGGTCATCGACCAGCTTCAAGAGGAACAGCAGGTAGAGGGGTATCCATTGAATGGTGACTTTGGTCAAATGCTGATAGGCGTGGAAGATATGATAAGGGCAAAAGGCATAGATAATTGCCGCCACCGTGCTGCTGAGCTTATCTTTGGTGATGTAGTGGACCAAAAAATACATAAAAAGGGCTGAAAGGAAGAAGCTCAAAACAATAATTAGGTTCCAGTAGACGACCGGGGAGAATAACCTCAGCAGATGTTCGTAAACATTGACATATAAAAATTGCCAAGGACGGTTGCTCAAATCCTGCCCGTAAGGGGCACCAACCAGGGTGATATTGGTGTAATGGAGGTTATGCTCCCAGGAAAATTTCCTCCAGAATCCCCACCAGATGCCACCCATCCCATCCCCGGGCAGACCGTAATAGCTGCTGCTAAAATTGAAGATTACCGGGAGGGTGAAGAGCAAGGTGGTAAGGGCGAACAGGGAGTAAATAGCCACCCTCGGTTTCTCTATGGCAAACCGCACATACCACGCCTTCAGGTTTAGCTCCTCAAGAAAATAGGGAGCTGTCTTCTCCTTAAACTCCGGTAGCCCTCTCAGCAGGTTCCAGAGCTTCCTTAGGGGGTGCCACTCATATTCAACCTCCAGGGCAATCCCCACCAGTAGGCATAGATAGGCTATGTCAGATATCAGTTCAGCTTCTTTCTCTTGGTGGAACATCAACAAGAGTGCACAGGAAGCCAGCAGGGCTAAAAATAGGACCATGAAAGGTATAGAAGGTCTGGACCTAAAAAAATTAGCTGACCTTGGCATACAAATTACCCGCTCTCTTTTTGTAATACCTGATAATCAGATAACCAATCCCTACTAAGACGGTGATAATGGAAAACAACAGCCCTAACTCAAACACCCGCTGGGTGGTAAACTCCAGCACTATCTCAAATTCTCTTTCAGCAGAGGCTTCGGGAGCTATTTTAGATAGGTCCACATACCAACCGTTGGCATACACATTGACCCTCAGATGCTCCTGAAGCTCTGTCCTTTTACCCCAATCCCTCAGAGCACTCAGCAGGGCTGAGCCCTCGAAGGCTCTCTGGGGGGAATTCCCTTTGGTTTTAGCCGGTCTTACATAAGCCTTCCACTTCGGATGATAGCTCTCGTTGAAAACGAGCCAGAACGACTTTTCTGCAAAGGCTGAGACCACATACTTAGTGGGGTTTATCCTCCGGAAGTTCAGTCTCACCCCCTTGATTGGCTCCCTGCTATCGGGCTCCACCGGGGAAGGTATCCCCCACTCCTCTCCCTCAAGAGCTGTCTCTTCGTCTACCCATTGAAGCTGTATCCTTTCCACCTGAAAGATATCGTGGTAAAGGGCTTGAATGGCGTGCTCCCCTTCTGCTAAGGATAGAGTCCCCGCATTTAGCCAAAATCCCTCTTCGATATTCTCAAGCCCGGGCTCCCTCCCCGATTCGGGGGCAAGGAGTCTACTGAAATCGAGCCCCTGCAAACTCAACCCCATCGGGTGGTCGTCAACACTAAATAGGTGAGCATCTCTAAAAGCCTCTTCTGCCAATAAAGCTACTATACTGCCCGAATATTTTTGGTAGAACTTTACATCCTTGATGGTGAAGAAGCTGTGGTAAGGGAGGAGGTCACCAATCTTCCTGAAAAATAAGAAATTTATTGATTTAAGCTTGGAAATATCCCCCTTGAAAACCTCTTCCAGGGGTAAGGAAACCCTTTGAAACCCCTCTTTAGCGCCAGGACCTATCCATTGTGAGGGGATAAACTTGACTTTATAATGGTGGTTTGTCGGATTGTCATCGGGTTCGATCGCCATGGAGACCCTATAGAGGGGACCGGGGGGGAGAATCTGTATTTTCTCCCTTCCTTTCTCCCAGTCGCTCCTGGTGACCAATGACACCTCCCTGTCATCCTTGAAAATTATCAAGCGTGGGAATGCGCTCTGATCGGTGCGATAAGGGAAAAAAGAGGGAAGCCGGGCAGCATAAGAATCCACTGACATCTTCTCATTAGGACCAATGTAGACAAACTCAGTCAACGGCATCTCCGGATAGTTGAGCAGTTCATCCTCCCCTAAACTGGAGGCCTCCTCATATTCGCCCAAGAAGAGATGGACTGCCTCACTATCAGGATCGTCAACCCGGTATTCAAAAGAGATGTAAGAGGGAGACTTCCACTCTATGGCGGGTAAGGGTACACTGAGAACCAACACCAGGGATTTATCAGCAAGCCTCCTAAGTTTATCTTTATAATAAACCACCCCATTCAGCTCGCCACCATCCACCGTAAATCCAAAACTCTCCACTTGGTTGCTTCTGATGACTCCCTTTATAGAATCTGTGGCGGTAAAGTCCTCGTTGTGAAAGGGGACCATCCAGGTGAGTTCAGAGCTGAATAGCTCCACTTTACCCAGGTCTACGGTGTAGACCCCCTTGTGCTGCTGACTGCAATCAACCCCCCATCTCTTATGGAGAAGGAGGTGGAGCTCTGTCAGCCGATAGTCATCCACAGCGCCCTTTAAGGATTGGATGTAGTACTTCAGTTCAGCTTCCACCAGCTCCCTCAGATTGACCTCGAGGGTCTGGTTATCCTTCAGGGGGCAGGTGATATCATACCTCCCCTTCATCAAGCGGGTGGGGACAGCGCTTTGGGAATCCTCGACCTCCCTAGCCATTACCACCTCTACCCCAAAATTGACCTCCACCTGGACTATATCGGGGCGGATGCCATCGACCTCCATTTTGAAAAGGGAATAGGAGCTGAGGGAGAAGCTCCTTTCCAGCGGTATGTTTAATTTCAGAAGCTCAGGCTCGTATCCGCTTTTATTTAGAAACATATACACAAGAGAGCCGTAGCTATGTTCGGATATCCAATATAAGATATTACCCAGTTCCCCACTGACTTGTTTTTCCTGGGGCTTAACCTCCATCTTTTTTATGGGGATGAATTCCACCTTCCCCATCGCCACACTGAGGTCCCGGTTGTCGGGGCTTCCGGTCATACGGTATACATTCTTGGTCCCCTCGGGTATCTCTATAAGGAACCTGTTCACGCCGGGCTGCAGCACTATCCCCTCTATCTCAAAGCTCTGGATAGCATCAGAAGGGATGCTCAGCTCCGCTAGCAATCCCATCTCCTCTTCCCTCCATGGGAATTGGAAGCTGAAAAGCTTAAAGGTCTTCACCTCATAGAATGCGGTGCCGAGGAATCTCAGGTTCCCCATCAGGGGGAAAGCGTAAGGGTTAATGACCATCATCTCCGCCTCGGCAGACCTTATCCAGCGGAAATACATCAGGTTAAGCCACTCCTCCTTGCGGTCAAAGTTCCTTGCCAACAATATAATAGGCTTCTCAAAGGAGGAAGTCTCATCCGGCACCTGGCGGAGGAGCTCTGCCTGAGGGAGGATTTTTCTCTGAAAGGCGTGAGCCCTGCCTTCCTCCAACTTCGGTTTGATGAATACTCGGGTGAGAAAGGTGGAGTCTGCGGGAACCATAAATCGATTGCTCAGTTCAGCTCTACTATCAGGTCTTAAAAAGAGATAGTCTATACCATAGCTTTCTGCTGTTAGCAGGGAGGTGAGCCTCTTTTTGTCCCTAATCGAAATGGAGCTCCCGGCCTCGAACTGGGAGTTTATGGTAGAGGATTCAGGTGGGGTGGCCGGTCCCCCACACGAGCCTAACCACAGGAGAGAGGCAGAAAAGCCGATGAGAATGGCACCAAGCAATAGGCTTCTACTAAATAGATTGTTTCTCATAAGCCAGTTTTTTCCTCTTCCAGAAGGTCATCAGTAGATTAAAGGCTAACAAGAGCCCAGCATTGCCAATCAGGATTGATACCACATATTGTAAGCTTTCATGAAAGGTGCTGATCAAGTATATTTGCAATACGGCGCTGATAATAAAAGAATATACAAAGTTGGTGTAATTGCAGGCTAAGTTGAAGTTCATCAGGACATTCAGTATCGAATAGAGGAACATCGCCACTCCATAGAGCCTTAGTAGAGGATACAAGGGGGCGAATTTTGCCCCAAATAGCAGTGTTAGGGTCAGCTTTGGGAATAGGACAAAGATGATTAAACATAGTCCGGCTAACAGTAGGTTATAAGATAGCGCCCTGGTAAGCATCTGATAGCTCTGGCGCTTCTGGTGAAGGGCGGTTGACTCTGATACTAGGGGGAAGAGAGCCAGAACTATTGCCGCAGGTAAATATACTATTATCTTCCCTACCACCGCCAGGGCAGCAAATCTCCCGGCAATGTCTGCTGGAAAGTAATGTTTTACCAGGAACATATCACTATAAATTAAGACCATGAACGAGGTCAGGGAAACCACTACCGGAAAGCTGTAGAAAAACGCCCTCCGAGTCTCCCCCCCGGCCGGCTCTCTTTTCAGGGTGAAAAACTTTCGTAAAGAGATCACAGATACCAGTAGAACCACCACCAAGGAGCCCAACACGGCGCCCAGGGCACCGTTCAGCGTGATGCTGAGGGAGCTGAAAACCACCCCGAACAGCAATCGCATTACTCCCAACAGAGCCAGACCGATGCCGAGATAGAAGAAGCTTTGCCGCCCCTGAAGCGCCCCCAGAGGGACATATAAGATGAAGGAGAGGGAGATTATCAGCCCCACGATGATAACAGGGGTGATGGTTATCATTTTCAGATACGACGATATACTGGGGCTCAACAAGGCTATGGCAATAAACAGCAGAGCGGCAACCTGGCTCACCCTCTTCAACAGGACTATAAAAATTCCCTTCGCCTTGCCATCCTCGTGGTGGGCGGTGAACTTTGAGATGTGCTTGCTTACCACCATCAGAATGGAAATGGTAGGAACAGATAGGACCATCATCAGCGAAAAAAGGGAGTTCATGGCTCCATAATCCCCGGTGGAGAGCTCCCTGCTCATAAGGAACTGGAAGAGGTAGTTGCAGAGATTGGCAACCATGGTGGTGACGAACAAAATGGAGCTTCCCCGCAGCAGCTTTTCCGATTTTATGGCAGAAAATATGGCTGATAAGTTCATACCCTACCCTAAATGAGAACAATCCCCCGCCTTTTTACTATTTCTTATTAAAGTTTTGCCCCCTTAATCTATGTGGATAGACCTCTATAACTTTGGATACCTGCGTGCTCAAAAAAGTTAGAGGCTTTCTTATTAACGCTTCATCCGCAAAAATGATGAGGGGATAGCCGTCCAGATACCCTAAGGTGGCTAAGTCTATCAAATTTCTCTGCCCTCCATCCACCAGAGTAGGCACCTCGGTGGCATAAAGTCGGGGCAGGGCGAGCTTGTTTTCATAGAAATCGAGTCTCCCGAAGGAGTTCTGCAAAACAATGTTCGGTTGACCAAGCAATGCCTCCTGGTAGGCTGAGGGGTTGTCAATCTGCAGATATTGGAAATGAGCATCATTATGTAGCAAGATATGCCTGACATTGAGGAGCCCCAGGAGTCTTGCCAGGGGTAGCATACGCTCTCTATGTAATATCCTCTGCTCGATGGTTCTGGATAATTCATCGACCTTGCGGGCAATGGTTGGTTGCGGAAAGAGAAACATGCCAAGGTCTTGCCCTCGGTAGCCGCTCTCCCACTGATAGGCGGTGCCGTAGATATTGGGGAGGGGCAAGGGGTAAATTCTATAAAAGGGACTCTGAGTATGGAGCCACTGCCGGGCTTCCGGGTAGTAATCCGGCACCTTAACATGCCACGAGGGTATCACCTCCCCCCCTGCATAGATGACCTCTCCCGTCCAGAAGGGACCCTCCTGCACTATAAACACAAGGACCAGGACAATCATCAGAAAGCCAACGGCTAACCATTTTGACCGATTTTTCATGGCATGATAGAGATAGCTCATAGCGGTAGCAAAAAGCAGCGCGTAGCCGAGGACAACAATTATACCAAACTTATCGTAATGATTGCGGAAGCCGCTCATAAAAGGTATCTTCTCAAATGCCCATATGAATACTCTCCCCAGGGGAGGATGAGACCCCTTGAGCAGGAACAACCCTATCACAGTGACCGCCGAGAAGTAAACTACATGGTGATACCTTTCTCTTTCCATACGATTTCGCAGAAACAGCAGGGGGACGAAAGCAAAGAGAGGAACAATAAAGCTGATAAGAACAAATAAAGGAGACTCATGCTTCTCTGCCCAGGTGTAATACATATCCCCCAGGAAACCCCCTCTAAGAGCCCAGAACCCCCTCAGCCGGAAGACATTGAGGAAGCTGGTATCCCGACTGGAGATGTTTAAAACATCTATATTAGACATCCCTATCTCTTTTTGCAGAGTAAACTCATACACCTCACTGGCTGAAGAAAAGATGGGCAAAATCCACCACATATTCACCATAAGCCATACCATAACCAAAACCGCTGACAGTTTAAAGGCGCTCACCAACTTGCCTTTGTCAGAATGATTGACAATAACATAAAAGATAAAGTAAGACAGGATAATCCCCCACAGGATGATAATCATAGCCAGGGACGAAGCAGAAGCGGTGACCACAGAAAGGATACAGAAGAGGACCAGATACTTAATTCTCTTGCTTCTGAGCAACTGGATGAAGAGAGCTAAAAACAGGGGGAGGATGGCTTGCACAAAGAAGTGGAGATACATGAGCCTCCAGATGAAGGTTCGGGCAAAGGGGTTCATCATGTAGGCAGCCGCCGCCACCAGGCAGATTATCCTCTTCTTCTCCCCTTTGAACAAAACAGAGCAGAGATAATACATAGAGAGTCCGAAAACCACAAATATGGTGAAGAAAAGAATCCTCTCTATAGCTTGGGGCGATAAGCCAAAGAAGGAGAGGAGCGCTAAGAAGAACTGATAAGGTATCTGGGGAATTGCCAGTTCGAGGGTCCCACCCAGAGAGATGTTCGGATTCCAGATGTAGAAATAATTACGCAATGTCTCACGCGGGTATAGGGGGAAGTCGAAATCCTCCCCATTAATTAGCATCCCCTCTTGGAACCAGCCAAAGGAGAGGGTGCCCAGCAGGAGGATTATCAATAGGTCTACCAGAAGGGACCTGTGCTTGGTGACTCCTTCTTTGATTTTCCTCCAGCTGAAGATGCTCTTCAGCCCTTCAAGCCTCAGAAAGGGGGCGAGCCAACTGGCTAAGCTTCCCCCGTAAAGTCCGTTAATTTTTTTAAACTCTCTCATTATAGATAAAGATTTCTCCTTTTTAAATAAAGCTTATTCCCCTTTCTTAACCTCTGTTCAGCTTAGGCTCCCGGCTACTATTTGATATATCCCAGAGCTTTTAACCTTTCGATTAGCTTGGGGTCAATTTTCTCCTTTCTTCTTATAATTGGGGATTGCAGTTTGTTTATATTCAACCTTTTGTCTAACTCTTTTTCCAATTCGTTTGCAATGGTTAAATTATCCGAATATATGTCATGCCTCTCAATGGGGTCCTTTGCTAAATCATATAATTTCCTGCCCCCCTGAGATTTAAATATCATTCCAAGCTCTGTCATTATGTCCTCAGCAATCTTCTCCAGTTTTATAAATTTATACTTTTTATTTCTTATTGCCAGTGAGGTCACATACATCCCTTCGCTACAGATGGCATAATCATCTCCCCGTTTATCGCCCGATAACAATCCCAGTAAGCTTCCTCCCCTAAAGCACCTCGGAATATCTGTTTCCAGAATATCCAGAATGGTGGGGGCAATATCCATTAGTTCCACCATATCATAGATTTTTTTATTCTTGGGAATCCTTTTGGGGTATCTTATGATTAATGGAACATGTATTTCCTCGTCATACAAGCTTTTGCCATGTGCATACATCCCATGTTCATAAAACTGCTCTCCATGGTCAGCGGTCAGGATAATCAGCGTATCTTCCAACAAATTTAACTTGTCTAAGAACTTAATAAATTCATTAAACTGATAATCGGCATATCTAATCTCTCCATCATAAAGTGAGATTAAATACTTTAAGTCCCGGTCGCTTATCTCCTTTTTGAGGGTCGATATGGGTCGGTCATAAGCAATTCACCGTTATAGTCCGGGTCAAACATATGATTATAAGGCGAAACAGGGATGTAAGGTCGGTGGACATCCATAGTATGAATGTAAAGGAAAAACCTCTCCTTGCTGTTTTTTGCCAGCCACTCAAAGACTATTTGATTTAACGCCTTAGCCCTGGCTAATCTCTTTACATCCCCTTTTTTGGGGGGTATATAGTTGTAAGATTCATAGCCTTGAGAAAATCCCCACTCAGCTTTTATGAACGGATTGGCAGTAAATGCAGCAGTCTTATAACCGTTCACCCTGAGGACCTCAGCCAAAGTTCTCACTTGGTATTCCAAATGGGTCCAACGTTTATTTTTATTAGAAAATTCTAATGCGTCTGAGCTATACCTGCTGGTTATCAAAGAGGCGATAGAAGTAGTGGTAGCATTCGCTTGGGAGAAAGCGTTATAAAAAATTGCCCCTTGGCGGTTAAACTTATCGATATTTGGTGTGGTCTTCTTTTTATAGCCATAGCAAGATAAATGGTCTGCGCGCAAGGCATCGATAACAAACAATACAATATTAGGGCTCTTATGTTCTCTTTCCACCCACTTTTTGGCAAAAAACTCGATGGAGAGCAGCCTTGAATCCAATAATGCTTTTGCATGCTTCTTGTCCACATACATCTCAACCTTTATAAAAAGCTCTCCATCAAATGGAGGCAACTTTATCATTGGATTCCCGGTATATAACCGTTTCTCCCCCTCCTTGGAGAATAACAATTCGTATTCTTCATTTTTTGGACTAATTAGCAGTTTAAAGTAGCTATTTTGGTTCCCCACCTTGAACTGTGGGACAACATAAAAAGAAGCCCCTTTTAAGTTATTTGTTTTAAAAACTATTTCCCCTTTCTTGTTGTATTCGGATGGATGTAGAAAGTTCCATCTTGGATTTCTGAAGACATTGTTAGCGCTAATGACTTTTTCCTTATAGGATTCATCTTCAAAAATCTGCTCATTTAAATAGATAACTTTATCTTCCTTAATAGGGGCTGATTTATCCGAAGTGGTAGGCACAAATTTTAGCAAAATAATACCAAATAAAATTGTCATAGGAAGAATAACAAATAATAGAATTGAAATTTTATGCTCATATATCTTCTTTAAGAATTTAATTGACGGCATAGCTTTAAGTTCTCCTTGGAAATCCTATTTGATATATCCCAGAGCGCGCAGTCTCTCCTTCTGCTCTTCGGTTAACCCTCTCAGAAAGGGTTGGCTTTCGTATTGCTTCGGCAATTGTTGTTTAGCTAGGAAGTTATTGATAACTTTAAGAAAGGTAGAAGACATCTCTTTGTCTCTGCTGGCAATATTCACCCTTTCTTGGGAGTCGTTCTTTAGATTATAAAGCTCTTCTATTACATTGTCCGGGCTTAATTTTGGTCTCTTCATTTTATCTATGGGACGCATTATATATTTATAATTCTTGGTTCTAATCGCTCTCTTCTCCTCCTTCTTATAAACTATCGCTTCGCTGTAAGCAAAGGTAAGGGGCGATAAGTCTTTTTTACCCTCAATCAACGGAAGGAGGCTAACTCCCTCAAGCTCGCTGTTGATGGGCAGGTTGGCTATATCCAGAATAGTTGGCATCACATCGATTAATCTCACCTGCTCCTTGATAATCTTCCCCGGGGGGAGCTCCTTCGGATACACCATAATTAGAGGAACCAGCAGAAGCTCATCATATAAAGAGTGCCCATGCCGGACGATGGGGTTATGGTCGAACAGCTCCTCTCCGTGGTCGCTCAGCAAGACGATTAAGGTCTTATCAAATAGCCCCAAATCCTTCAATTTCTCAATTAGCCTTCCCATTAAACCGTCAATATAAAATATTCCGCTGTCATAGGAATCTATCACAAATCTTTTCTCCTCGGGGGTGGGGTTGGGAATCTTCTCGTTGTCATCATACTCAAAATATTCCCCGATGCGTCCCCCATCGTAATTTTTGTCAACAAAGAACTTCCGCTGAAAGGGTGCATGACACTCGTAGGTATGGTAGAACGCAAAAAATAGTTTTTGGTGATTCTCATCCAACCAATCCATCAGCATGGTGAAGCCAGCATCTGTATCAACATTCTCATAGTATCTTTGGAACCCTCTGTTAAACCCGTAGATGGCGGAGATTAACCCTCCGCCGGTGAAAGCAACGGTATTATAATTATGTTTTTCAAATATTTGGGCGATGCATATCTTAGAGTCTTCCAATCTTTTAGGCGAGGTTTCGCTACGCAGCCACCTATGAAAGGGGGGCGTGAGGGAGGTGAAGATGCTAAAATGGGAGGGGGTTGTCCAGGGATTATGAGCAACTGCAATATCGAATCGAACCCCTTGCTTGGCTAAATTGTCGATATTGGAGCTGGTGCTGTTCTGCTCATATCCATAACAGTTTAAATGGTCAGCACGCAAAGTGTCAAGGGAGATGAGAAGCACATTAATTCCATCCGCCTTCTTCCTTGGATGATAAAGGGCGGGGTCACCCCATACCGCATAGTCGTATCTATTATCGTTTACTTCAGACAAAAGAGAGCCTTTAGTCTGAAAAACCAACTCAGCCTTATCCCCAGCATATCTTGACAGGTCAATCCGGACATCGAACCATCTTCTCTCCTCCGGGTTGTTCTTCGGGTCGATGAAATCTGAGAATAATAATGAGGTTTTTTCCTCTTTAGATATATAAAGCTCAAACAAAACCCCATTACCCCTTTGCTTCATCGGGTTGGTGTACACATCGGAAAGGAGGCCGTAGCCAAACTCAAGGAAGGTATCTTTTGAAACTTCAATGGGAAAGCTAATTCTGGAAGGAGGGGGAGCGAGGATGGCATCTCGGTACTCATCGCCAATCTTCACCGTCCTGATAAAGGAGGAGGGCTTGCCAACCCTGGGAACCTCGTTAGCAGTCGGCGAACGACCAATGGACAGCAAGTCCTCTTTAGCTTCCAAATCAGCAAATTTGACCATTCTACTCTCATCAACAAAAAATAAATCTTTGAAATAAGCTCCCGAGCCCTCTCCTCTCGCCACCCCAACTTTACCCGCTCTGCTGAAACGGTTATCATTTACAGACAGCAGGTGCTTCCCATTTACAAACACCCGAAACTCATTATCAGAGAAGGTAACCATTAGGGTATACCATTTGTTGTCAAGCACCGAAAAGGGAACATAAGGAACTACTTTGTTGTTGGCTAAAACCTCTTTTACTTGATTCCATTCGTCAGTCCCCATCTTGAGGAGTAGATTTTCATAATCAATCAGCTCCTTTCGTCCATTGATAATTCTTTGAAAGCTGACAAAGCCAGTAGAGCTGAGGAGAACCAGATAGCCCTCCCGGTTGTCTACCATTCTAAAGCAGACCCCGGCGGTATGTTTCTCTTTACTGGGATTAAGCTTTATATCAACCTTTACCACTCCATTTCGAACATCCCCGCCCCCATTTAGAGCGACCACGAACTCATCGGGGCTGTTATATGCCTCCAATTCGCACAATAATTCCCCTTTACTCTCCCATTTGCCCGATAAATAGCTCCACTTGTCGGTGGCTTGATTGAGTTCACTTTCAAGTGAAGCGATCTCCGATTCCAACTTCTTCTGCGAGGGGGGTAAAAAGGGGCTGTCGGTTATACTGCTATCGGATAGGCGGTCTGTCAGCCGATAGGCGAAATAACTTATTTCTGTCTTCCGGGTTATATATATGTAAACAACGGCAATAATCAGGACAAAGAAAGCTATGGAGATAATAAACCACAAATTCTTTCTTCCGAAGTATAAAATCTTTTGCATTTTTTTATTATTTTTGGTACTGCAGACTTAAATGTGTCTGTTGTTCATAAGTTGGCTCAATAATCATCTTTTAACCAATCTTATGTTCCAAGAATAAGCAAATCTGGATAAAAATTTAGGAAATCTTTTCAATCCAATTTGCCAATGCGGTATCCCCAAATAGACCCCTTTTATTTCTGCCGATTTGATTCTTGCATCAAACTTTTTTAGTAATCGCCTTAGATCCCCTAAACTATATTCTCTAATATGCACCACTTCCCCCACGCCAGGCCCTGAACCATACCTATGAGGGAATCTAATGGGTCTGCCAAAAAAATATCTAATAACTGCTGTTAAACGAAACCGATTTGGCGTTGTGAAAAACAGAATGCCCCCTTTTTTTAAAACTCTTAGGCTCTCAGCGATAAAAAGCTCATCATCTGCTACATGCTCAATAACCTCTTTGGAGATAACCCCATCAAATGTCTCATCATCAAATGATAAATGCAAGGCATCTTCAATTTGAAATGGAATGTCATCTGCTATTTTGCTCCCTTCAAAACGCTTTGCTATATCGGAAGCAATAAGGGTCTCACAATAAGGGTGAACATATCTTCTGGCAATTTCCCCACTTCCGCACCCAATCTCCAATATCTTGCCTTTTCCATTTTTAATATTGGCTACCACCTCTGCTATATTTTGGTAGCAGAGCTGATCATAAAGCCGCCTTTCAAATTTTCTTTCTAATTGCTTTAATGATAAGCTCATTACTTTTAATCTATTGTGGGAGACATTTCATGTCTGCAATTACTCAAAGGCGGAGGTCATTTTCTTCATAATTAAGCTTGCTCTCTTGTCCCAATCCCACTCCTCAAGCGCCAGCTCCCGGGCGTCCCGTCTTATGCGATGATATAGCTCTTGATTATTCAACAAATCCAGAATAAGTCTGGCAAACCCCCTCAGGTCCCCCTTGGGTGCTTTGAGCATCCCCTTGGGGTAATAGGTCTTTAAAGCCTGTAGGTCGAACCCCACCGCCGGCATCCCCCACGCCATCCCTTCGCAAGCTGCCATCCCACCGCTATCGTAGAGTGCGGGG
>Ga0209979_1002885_pt1 | contig 15814 bp, 11 predicted proteins | sample AnhtaG_FD_183114 | JGI IMG/M metagenome (GOLD analysis project Ga0209979, IMG submission 183114) | Deep subsurface microbial communities from Anholt, Denmark to uncover new lineages of life (NeLLi) - Anholt_01485 metaG (SPAdes) (version 2) | ecosystem: Environmental > Aquatic > Marine > Oceanic...
CTTCCAGGACGATGACCTGAGGCACCAGACCTCGAATAGATGAGTGGAGGGAACTGGAACATACACAACCCAGGCGCCAATTCGGCAGCCGTCAACCTGGAGGCAGACAAAATGGTGGCATAATAGAGCGGAAAAAATCACTTGACGCCCCGCTTTCATAGATGAGCATTAGGCGGGAGTGTTCCGGAAACGTTCATCACCTCGCAGATAGGGGTTAGCATCTGGATAGGGGCAGCGCTCCGCTCGGCCCCTTAGGCCGTCAGAGACTGCTCGAGGGCGTTCTCAACGAGCGCTTTGACGTAGGCAAGATCGAACGGCTTGGTGATGTAGTCGAAAGCTCCAAGACGCATCGCATCTCGGGCCAGGTTTATGTTGATAAAGCCGGTGATGATGATGACCGAAATTGCCTCATCAGCCTTCTTGATCTGCCGCAGCACCTCAATGCCATCCATTCTGGGCATGTTCATGTCCAGCAACACCAGGTCAGGCCTCTGTTTCATTGCCATTTGCAGACCTTGTTCCGAATCGGTAGCGGTAGAGACCTTGTAGCCTTCCGCCGTTAGTAAGTCCTTCAGAAGGTCGCAGATCTCGACCTCGTCGTCAATCACTACAATGGTTCGCTCTTCGGCCACTGTTTCCTCTCTTGGTTGTCTTGTTTAGTCCTCGAGAGAATCGAGTTGGGTTAGTGCGACCGGACAGGAAATTCCGCCGGAACGCGGGCAACAGGGTTTGCAGCAATAGTCATAGCACTCTTTGACAAAGACTTTGGCCCAGCGGGCAGCCACTTTCTCCATCAGGAGCGGCACCCCGCACTTGCGGCATTTTCGCTTGCCAACAATAGCCAGCTTGACACCGTCTTCAAGGACGACCTCAAGGGGACCGATTGCACTGTCCACGTGTTCACACATCAAGTTGTCTCCTGTCTGTCATGTCAGCAATTCGGCGGGTTGGGGTGAGCAGGTCGTGCCCGAGCCAGGGAGCTCGGGATCCTTGCATGATCACATTCTGATCTGCACGATGTCTGCGCCCGGCACAGAATTTGATCGCTAAAGCCATCCGCTTCATCCGCACTTTCCACCGCAGAGCGTTAGGTGCGACCCTGCCTGCCAGGCGGCAGCGCCCGAAATACGGTCGCAAAGCCAAGAACTCGCCCGCGGCCGTTGTGGCCCTCCCAGCGGACAGGGCTGCTTTGTTTGGACGAGGTCCGACGGCGTAACGGGCATCAGGTCATTGGCACTGCGTCCGACGTTTACACCCTCATCGTCGCCGGACACACTCACGTTGTGAGTGCTCGCAAAAGTTCTCGTTTGGATCCACGCATCCTCAGTGCACAAGTGTCCTGCAACCAGATGATATTGGATTCCCCCCCTCTCGCTGTGGGGAAGCCTTTTGGGTTCACGAGACAGACCGTTCTAAGTGCAAACAGGGTGCCAGAGTTGATGTATCGGCATAAGATACTTCTTGGCAGTTGGTTAGCTTCACTTGTAGGACTCTGGAGGATTGCCTGTGAAGACAGAGTGAGACACAAAGCGCCTCACGTCTGTCTCAAGGATGTGTCAGGTGAGACAATCCCCGATGACTGGAATCGCTATTTGGGGGGTTTGATGCCGAGGCTTGCCAAACGGCGGTAAAGTGTCGCCCTACTTATTCCAAGCAGACGGGCGGCAGCAGTTCGGCTTCCGTTAGCAGTCTCCAGAGCGGTAAGGATGCGTTGTTTCTCATCAAGGGGTGGCTCGGCAGCAGGCGATTTGAGATGCCGTGAATGGAGTATCTCAGGAGGAAGGTCTTCAGGGCGTATTGTTGTTCCCTGGCAGTGGAGGGTGGCCACGTCTATGGCACTTTTCAGTTCACGCACGTTTCCGGGCCAATCGTATTCAAGGAGTATCCTCATGGCCTCGTTGCTCACGTCCTCGACCGGCTTTCCGGTAGCGGCACGGCTCTGGCTCAGGAACGTCCCAACGAGCAAGGGGATGTCCTCGCGGCGCTCGCACAATGGGGGAAGACTAATCCTTGCCACTCGGATGCGGTACAGCAGGTCCGGGCGGAAATTGCCCTTTTCAGCTTCCTGAGTCAAATCGCGGTGTGTCGAGGCCAGGATGCGAACGTCTACTTTGCGTCCCCTGGACTCTCCGAGAGGTGTGATTTCTTTTTCCTCAAGGACGCGAAGGAGAGTTGTTTGCATGCTCCTGGAAATATCTCCGATCTCGTCGAGAAAGAGGGTTCCGCCGTTGGCGACCTCAAACAGACCCTTGTGGTCCTCGACGGCTCCGGTAAAAGAGCCGCGTTTGTGGCCGAACAACTGGCTGGTGAGCAATGAATCGGTCAGCCCGGCACAGTTCACCGCGATAAAGGGCTTGTCTTTTCGATGGCTTGAGTAGTGTATGGCCTTGGCAACCAGCTCCTTGCCTGAGCCCGTCTCACCTTCAATGAGCACAGTCCAATCTACCTTGGAGACCTCCCGGATGCGCTGATATACGGACTGCATGGGCTTGCTTTTCCCGACGAGGTCATGGAATTGCGCCTTTTCCTCCAGCATGCGGCGGAGATCATGAACCTCGGACATATCGTAAAGAAAGTAGATTTTCCTTTTCGGATTGCGGGGGTCGTCCTGCACTTCGATATTCATCCAATAGTCCCGTCCGCCTTGAAATTCAACGTGAGCCTGGAACCTTTTTCGCCCTTCGGGTGATCCATCAGACATACCGTCAGGCCGGGGTTTCTCACGTGCCTTGAAAGAGAAGAAGCGTTCCCAGGGTCTTCCCAAGACCGCTTTTTGGCTCTGTCCCATGAGGCGCTGGGCCGTTTGATTTAGAAACGTGACACAGCCGTCATGGTCCACCATAACGACTCCCAGACGCAGCATATTCAGAATGGACAGAAGATCGCCGTGGCTTTTCTTGATCTGCTGGAACATCTCGTCGAGCTTTCCCTCCGCTCGTTTGTGCTCGGTGATGTCCTCGGCCGAACCCTCATAGTAGAGGATGTTGCCTGCCTCGTCCCGAATGGCCCTTCCGCTTTCGCGAACAAACACCACCTCGCCATCGCGCGTCGTCCAAGCAGAGTCCCACCCAACGATCTGGCCTTCTTTCTCAATCCGTTCCTTGAAAGCCGAGCGGGGATACTCTGGCTCAAAGCCCTCCTCTTCCAGGTTGCGTTGAGCCACTTCGGTGAAGGACGAACAGCCCAACATCCGGATGATTGCGGGGTTGGCCATGAGTATCCGCCCATCGGGAGTGGTTCGATACAAGCCGATAGGCACATTTTCAAAAAGGCTCCTGAATTGTTCTTCGGCGTTCCGGAGCGATTCCTCGGCATAGGCACGGTGGAGCGCGGGTGCGACCGCATCGGCCATTCGCTGGAGAGATTGCAGGTCGGTCTCGTCGTATCGCCGAGGCGTGTAGGACTGGACCGAGAGAATGCCGATGACGTCGTCCCCGCTTCGCACAGGCACGTGCATGATGCTGGCAGAAAGGCGACTCTTATCTCCGAACATGGTCATGACGGGTCGTGGATCTCCCGGGGTGCGGTTAATCAGGACTGGATGGCCCTGGAGAAGTTGGTGAAGAGGCGGGCTCAGGTTGGCGGCGGGCCAATCCTCCCTGGGAAAGGTTTTCTTTTGCCCGTCCACCGTGTCCACGAACGAAACGATGTGGAAAGTATCCTCCTCCGGACGGCGAACGGCGAAATAGTGAGCGTCCCATGCGAATAGATGGTCGGTCTCCTCACGAACAACGGTAATCATATTTTCGACCGAGGCGGTCGCTGCCAGACGTGTCCCCAGGCGCGCGAGGGTGTTAGGCCACGACGCGGGGGGCCTCAGTCCTTCTCTTTCGTGTCCCCAGGCGCGCGAGGGTGTTAGTTACTTCCTCGGAGCGCTTACGGTCAGTGATATCTCGCCATATGGTTTGAACGAACTGTCTCCCACCAAAGGAAATTGCCCTGCAATTTACGTGGACGTCTCGGATGTCCCCGGCCTTTGTCCTATGTTTCGTCTCAAAGGTATCGGCCCCCTCCCCGATCACCTTCTCGATATGCTTTTTCACTTCCCCGGCAGATTCAATGATCTCAAAATCGGGTATTTTAAGCTTTCTGAACTCCTCTCGCGTATAGCCGAGGTTCTCGTGGGCCCGCTCACTGAACTCCACGAGTGCTCCTGTCTCTGCATCTACCAGGGCAATCGAGTCTGCCGCTTGCTCGAAAAGAGCCCGGTATCTCTTCTCCGACTCCCCAAGCGCCTCCTCCACCCGCTTGCGCGTGCACAGATGGCCCAGCATCGAGGCATACAGCGCGAGGAGATCACACACGCGCTCCGTGATCGGCTGGCGTCGAAGGAGATTGTCGGCGCTCGTGTAACCGATGACTTCCTCGCCGTCCCACAACGGCGCAGCCACGTTCGCTGCCCGGCCAACGATCTCTCCCTTGTCGTTGAATACGTTGGTGTCTGGGAGGAAACCCAGGCGGTTTTTCTCCAGCGCGATAGACTTAACCATCTTATTAATATCCGTTGGCAACCGGCTGGCGCGCTCGTCGCGGAGTTCTCCTTTTTCGTCCGTCCCCCACGTTCCCACGGCGAAATTGGGGTCATTCTGGTCTAATAGCCAGACGCCAAGCCGGTCAAATCCCAGACGACTCCGACCAACCTCAACAGCCATTCGGCACAATTCATCAACAGAAGCCGCCTTGGAAAGTCCGTTGCCGATCTCGTTCAGGGTCTGCAATTGCCCCGAGAATTGGCGCTCCGCCTGCTCGCTTTTCCGCAGCGCCTCCTCCGCCCGTATGCGTGTGCACAAGTGGCCCAAAGCCGAAGCATACAGGGCCAACAGCTCTCGCTTGCGTTCTGTAATCGGCTCGTGTAGAAGAAAATTGTCTGTGTTGAGGCAGCCAATGACCTCTTCTCCATCCCAGAGGGCGGCGATGGCCAGCGATCCTCTGCCGACAATCTCCTCACGATCGTTATAGAGGGGAGTGTCTGCTTGGTGAAAGCTGGACATTTCGTGCGCGCCAATCCGCCATGTTGCGGAATCGGGCGGGGGAGTCATCCGAGAAGCGCGCTCGTCTCGCAACTGCCCTTTTTCGTCCACACCAAAGGTGCCAGTCAGGACCCGGGGGTCGTCACCGACAAGCCAGACGGACAGGCGATCGAATCCCAGGCGGCTTCGACCTAACTCCACAGCCCGGCAACACAAATCATCAACGGAGCGGGATTGGGAAAGCGCATTGGTCACTTCCAGCAGTGCGGCCAGTCGCTCTGCAAAACTCCGCTCGGCTTCCTCATTCTCCCGCAGCGCCTGCTCGGCCCGCCTGCGATCCGTGATGTCTCTGACTATGACTGCAAATCCTATTGGCTGACCGTCTTCGTCCTTCATGAGCACGGCATTGGCTTCAACGGGAATCTTACGACCATCCGTAGTAATAATGTGGTACTCAACGCCTTTTACGTATCCCTTTTCTGCTACCTGTGCCACACCAGCAAGCACTTTTTCGTGATCTTCCGGAGCAACGAAGTCCAGGCTGCCTTTTCCAATCATGTCTTCTTTGCGGCTAATGCCGTGCTTTTTCAGAACGGCTTCATTTACGTCTATGACATTGGCATGGAGATCAGTGATTATGATGCCATCTATGGAGGTGTTTACGGCAGCAGATAGGCGAGTCAACTTCTCCTGGGCCTGCGCATATTTGCGATCTGAGGCCTCCAACTCGGCGATCCGTCGCCGCAGCGCCTGCAGCTCGTCCATGAGTTGCTCTTTGGTCTTGTCTTGATCCTTCATTTTCTGAGCCTCTTTGTGAGAAGATTCTGATCCTTGGATGGTCAGCAAGTTGAACGCCTCTCGACCGCCCCGGGGAGAAGAAAAGCCGCCTTTCCAACACACCACCGGGGCTCCCCCACTCTAATAAAATCCAGGTAGCCCGTCAATGAGCAGTCAAAAGCAAGGGTCTCCCAAGAAGCCTGTGCGAGGCAGGCGACCTGTGTTGGTCCGGGCTGCGCGTACGCGTGTCAGTCCGCATGGGAAGTCGCAAGCGCGCGTCTTTTTTTTCTTGACACGGGATGGCTAGAGATTAGTATATTAGCGCATACTAAAATAAATTTCGGTCCCCCATGAAAGACGCAAACAAGTTGTCCCGCATTTTTAGAGTTCTCTCGGTAGAGGCAAGGGTCAGAATTGTCCAGTTGTTGAAAGATCGTGTCCTCTGCGTTGGTGCGCTGTCGGCCCGATTGGGTGTGACCCAGGGGGCGGTGTCGCAACACTTGCGCATCCTTCGCGACGCAGAGCTCGTCGTCCCCGAGAAACGAGGTTACTACGTCCACTATCGCCTGAACCAGAAGACCCTTGCTAAGTGGCAAGCTATCGCTGAGGAGTTTCTCAGCTCAGAGGCCGAATGTGGCGCCTCGGGGAGCCTCGGTAGAAAGGTGAAGAAAGGAGACAAGGTATGTGTGAGGAGAAGAAAGGATGCCAGAAGCCGGAGGAGTTGACCGGCAAGCCTGAGGAGTGCGCGCCGGAGCAGATCAAGAAATGCCACGGCGACGTGAAAGAACATCCGTGCGTTCCAGAAACCGAGCAGAATTGATCGCACGGCCGCATACAAACGGCGATGCAACTCGCCTGAAGCGCAGCGAATGCCATTAGGCCCGGTCGCGCACGACGCTGATCTTCTTCAAATCTGCGGTGCCAAGGCTCATCTCAGCCGCTCGCGGGATGTGTTTTATCTCGGGGCGAACGGGGCCCTGCATGCCTCTCTTGTGGCGCTGAGCTTTTATCTCCTCGGCGGCAACAGTATCTACGGCGACGGGATCGGTGCCGGCAATCAAGCCCGTATAGTCCCAGACGTACCAGGGCACGTGCATGGGGCCGAAGTTGCATTGACCGCGAATGGCATCCACGACGATCAATCGCGTTTTCTTTCGTATGGGATCGAGAGCATTGAGGTCGGCCACGTGCGCACAGTTGTCTCGATGGAAATCCCGCGGACTCTGCACGCTGCCGAGGTGGTTCTTCATAGAGATCGTGACCCCGGCCTTAACGTGGTGTCTGAACGCAGGAACATTGATGATGGCGTCAGCGTAATCAGTTAGAATCTTGGAAAGCCTGACCGGAACGGGGCCGGCCTTCATCTCTCGGTGCTCTCTACTGGTGTGGCAGCGAAGGCCTTTGGAGGAATCGTTGAGCTTGTACCCAGCGCTCTCCAATTCTTCGTCCGTGAGGTCATAAACGATGATGTGATTTTCGTCGAGACCGGCGCTCTTCAACCCGTTAACGATCGCCAGGACGACTTCGCGGTTGCCGATAACAGGTGGATGACGGGTGTTGACCTTTATGGCTACCCTTTCCTTCGGTGAGAAGAGAGACTTCCATGCGAGAGTTTGATTTTCCTTGCCAGTGAGAAGGCGCACCGCCCTGTGCACCATTCGCTCGGCGATTTCCGCGTTGATCTTTCGATGGGCAATGACGGCAGGATCTTGAACGATGACTACCCGGGCCTTTTTCTCCGCCTTCGCGCCTGCGGTTGCCGCCGAAATGAGAGTCGGAGAAAGAAGACCGCTTAAGCCCAACGCGACCTTTCCCAGAAACGCGCGACGGGAGAGGGCTGAAGAATCTCGGCCGGTTCTTGCCTTTCCTTGCAGATGATCTCTGTCTGGTCTTGTCATACTCGCAGCCTCGCACTTTGGCTTCAGTCCGGGTGACTTATCAAACAGATGGTCGGGAGGGACCTGGCCGTGTGGTTGCCACTTCCGAGTGCATCTGTCAAGCGAAGCCCGGTGAAAGGGGTTAAGCGCGCTCCCGCACCACGTTGATTTTCTCCAAATCTGCGACGCCGAGGCCCACTTCAGCAGCTCGTGGGATGTGTCTTATCCCGGGGCGAATCGGGCCCTGTACTCCCCTCCTGCGGCGCTCCGCCTTAATCTCCTCGGCGCCGACGGCGTCTACCGCGACAGTGTCGGTGCCGGCGATCAACCCGGCATATTCCCATGCGAACTGCGGTCGGTAGGAAGGCCCACGATCGTACTGGGCGAGGATGCCGTCTGCGATAATCAATCGCGTCTTCTTTCGGATGGGATCGAGGGCATTGAGGTCGGCAATGTAGAGGCAATTGTCGCGGTGGAGGTCTCGGGGATTCTTGATGCTGCCGAGGTGGTTTTTCATGGAAACGGTCACCCCCGCGACGCCGTGATGCCTGAGGGCAGGGACGTTGATAATAGCGTCGGCCTGGTCGGTGATGATCTTTGAGAGTCTGACCTGAACTGGGCCCGCCTTCATCTCGCGGCACTCTCTGATTCCGTAACAACGAACCCCGTTGGAAGAATCGTTCAGCTTGTACTTGCATCTTACGAGCTCGTGATCGAGGAAGTCGAAGATGATTATCCGGTTCTCGTTGAGACCTGCGCTTTTCAGTCCGTTGACAATTGCATCGGCGATTTCGCGGTTACCTGCGACGGGCGGATGGCGAGTGTTGACTTTGATGGCGACTGTTTCCTTTGGCGAAAAGAGGGACTTCCAGGCAGCGGCCGGATTATCCTTTCTGGTCAGGAGACAGACCGCTTGATGAACCATTTTCTCACCGATTTCTGCATTGACCTTGCCGCCGCTGATGACGGCAGGGTTTTGAACAATCACCACCTGGGCCTTTTTCTCAGCTTCCTTGCTGGCAACCGCTCCCGAAGCAAAGCTTGGGCAAAGAAAGCCTCCCATACCGAGAGCGACGTTTCCAAGGAATGCCCGACGGGAGAAAGTCGAGCGATCTCGATTGTCCATCTCTTTTCGCATGTGCTGATTCATATCTGGTTTCGCCATATCGTCCCTTTCGAACTTGGCGTTTTATCTTCGGGCGGGATGATGTCGTGCTTCTATCCGCGTGTCAAGAAGAAGTTGGTGGCTGGGTGCGCAGCAAGGGTGAGGCAGAGGCATGGCATTGCCTATTCGTCAAGTTCGTAGACGTGTGCCGCCAGAGGGGCGAAAAAGTCAGTGAGGAAGCCATCTTTCACAGGTAGGCTGCGATTCTCAAATGTGACATTCACTTGCCCCGAAACGCCGTCCGGGAGACGGAACGAAGGACGATGAGGCTGGCGAGAACCGTTGACGGCGAGAAGGTACCGCTTGCCGTCGGCAACCTTGATAAGGCAATGAATCGCCTCGTTCGTAGCTTCAGTGGAAATAGACGTCTCCTCCGGCGATAGCAGAACCGGGAACAGCGCCTTTACCTCCTCGCCGATCCGTTTCATGAAATGCCAGCGTTCAGCGAAGTCAGGGAGATAGGTCATATTGTAGAAGCACCAGTAGATGATGCCTCTGGCGCGGTGGACGAGAGCCAGGTAGGTCATGGCGCGAGTTTCAGGGTATGTCGGGGCACGGCCAAGGGTCCATTCGATTGGCATCGGAAGCCTGCGGCGGCCGAGGGTATCGTTTGGGTCCTCTGGCTTGCGGTGCTGGTACCAGGCGAAGGTCTGCGGCACAGCCCAAACCGGCTTCTTCTGCTCGATTTCCTTCCAGGCGAGGTCCATCCGGTCGCTGAGGTCGGTCACAGGATTCTTCGGAATCGGATACACGTCCACTCCCACGATGTCGTAGGCGTTGAGGAACGTCCGATAAGAACCCGGGCGGTAGTGAACCATCAGTTGCGGGTGGTTAGGATCGAGCTTCTTGATCCGCCGATAATACCCCTCGATTTCCTCCTTTTTCTCGAAGGGGAGCTCGTCGTTGTTGTACCAGGCGATGAGAGCCGGATGACTGCGGAACGTCTTGACCACTCCCTCAAGAATCGCGTCGTTGCCGACCCAGTCGCCGAGCTTCTTGCGGTACTTGGCGCTGGGATAGACATCGTTGACGCAGAAGATGATTTTCATACCGAGGCGGTGGGCTTCGTCGAGGTACTTGCGTGTGGTTTCGACATCCTGAGCAGTCATGCCGTAATCGAGAACGCAGTTGAACGGGCTGTTTGCCAATTCTCGGAGATCCTCAAAGCTGCGACCGCCGTAGAAGCCGAGCGGAAAGAAGGGTTTGCCGTCAACAATGAGGCGATTGTGCCCATCAACGTAACAGCGCGAGGAAGCGATTGGCTCACCCTTGTCTCCGGCGCCAGCGGCATCCGACAGGAAAGCCGCTTGTACCAGGAGAACTGTGCCTATCGCTCGAACGAGCGGGCTGACCCTACGCCGGTTCCTGGACCGAGATATCATGTTACGACCTCCCTCGTGGATGGTGTGAGTGCCGAGACTCCGTTGGCGCACCCGGTAGACGCGCGTCATCACCTAAATCATAACACAATACGCCTTCGGTTTTGTCCAATCGAGGTGAGAGGGGAATAATCCACCGCTTGCTGTTCCGCTGCTTCTGCTTCTCGAAGCCCTTCACGCCGACGGCAAAAATCCTGGAACTCCTGGCGAATAACCGCGTCTGATAGTATATTACTTTATCGACGAAAAACTCAGCCAACCCACCATATCAAGGGAGGATATGATGATCGCAAGAACAGTTGGCGTGATTGGTCTTGGCCTCTGCATGTTCGCGTGTCAGGGTGCGCTGGCGTCGCCATGGTATGTGGACGGGGCGGTGTCTGAGTCCGGCGATGGGCAGTCGCGGGAAACCGCCTTCAAAAAGATTCAGGAAGGCATAGACGCTGCATCCGAGGGCGATACGGTCATCGTCGCTGAAGGGACGTACGTCGAGAACATCCTTTTCGACGGCAAAAACATCCTATTGACCGGTGCAGACCCGCTGGACCCTGATGTCGTCGCAACCACGATCATTGACGGGAACAAATCCGGTTCCGTCGTCACCTTCGCCGGAACCGAGGATGAGACCTGCGTTCTTTCAGGCTTCACCATCCGGAACGGCCGTGCCTCGGATGAGCTTGGCCTCTATGGGGGTGGAATCTGCGGTGGAATGTGGCCAGAAGAGAATTACACTCACGCCACGATCCGGAACAACGTGATCACCGACAACTCTGCGTACAGAGGGGGCGGGCTGGCTCTTTGCGACGGCGACATGCGAAACAATACGATCATCCAGAACGGAGCCGGACGTGGCGGCGGTCTGCTTTACTGCCACGGTACCATCGAAAGCAACGTCATCACGGATAACTCGTCTACCGGTGAGGGCGCCGCGGGGCTGTATCACTGCAACGGCACCATTCGGAACAACACCATCACCAACAACTCGGCTTATGATGAGGGCAGCGGCGGACTGGGTGGTTGTGACGGCCTCATCGAGAACAACATCATCACCGGGAACTTGGCTTATGATGAGGATGCCGGGGGGCTCGGTGGCTGTGACGGGACTATCCAAAACAACTTGATCAGCGAAAACTGGTCCCGGGAAGACGGTGGCGGACTGCGTTCCTGCAGCGGCACGATCGAAAACAACATCATCACCGGCAACTCGGCTGATGGGGGCGGTGGGGCGCTGGCTTGGTGCACGGGCACCATCCAGAACAACACAATTGTCGGTAACTCGGCCGGCATTAGCGGCGGCGGGCTGGATGGGTGCAATGGCACCATACTGAACTGCATCATCTGGGGCAACACCGCCGCCAGGGGCGATCAGCTCTACCGGTCGAGCGATCCCATGTATTCCTGCGTCCAGTGCTGGGCCGGAGGCGGCGAGGGAAACATCGCGGGTTACCCCTACTTCGTTGACCCTGAGGCCGGAGATTATCACTTGAAGAGCTGGTCGCCCTCTATTGACGCGGGCGATCCTTCTTCGGAGTTCTCGAACGAACCGCAGCCCAACGGCGGCAGAACCAACATGGGCGCTTATGGGAATACCTCGGAGGCTGCCTCCAAATCTCTAGACATGGATTCCGACGGCTTGCCCGATGACTGGGAGCTGCATTGGTTTTCAGATCTTCAAGGAGACGGAGACGGCGATCCGGACGGAGACCTCATTTCCAATATCACGGAGTACCGTTACGGGTGGGATCCGATGGCAGTGCCCGAGACCCGTGTCCAGAACTTGACCAAGGGGCAGTGGTACCAGACGATCCAGGGCGCTCTCTGCGAATCCGACGACGGAGATGAGATCGTCGTTTATCCGGGGGTTTATTACGAGAACATCGCTTTTGAGGGCAAGAACGTTGTGTTGAGAAGCACCTACCCAACGGATGCAGGCGCCATCGCCAACACTACCATAGACGGCGGGAAAAGAGGCCCAGCCGTTGCCTTCTCGGGCAGCGAGGGCTCAGCCTGCGTGCTGTCCGGCTTCACCATTCAGAACGGTAAGGCTGAAGACGGCGGCGGAATTTGCGGTGGAACTGAGGATCAGCACACCCGTGCCACTATTCACAACAACGTCATCACCGGTAACTCAGCCGCCGAGTATGGTGGCGGATTGGCTTACTGCGACGGCGTCATCCAGAACAACACGATTTCTGGGAACAGGGCCTCGTGGGGCGGCGCGCTTGCGCAATGCAACGGCACGGTCACCAACTGCATCGTCTGGCGCAACACCGCTCCCCAGGGAGACCAGCTCTACCAGTCGAGCGAACCGACATATTCCTGTATCCAGCACTGGAGCGGAGGAGGTGAGGGAAACATTGCGGTCTACCCGCACCTCGCTGATCCTGGGGCTGGAGATTATCGCTTGAGAAGCTGGTCGCCCTGTATTGATGTGGGCGATCCTTCTTCTGATTTCTCCAACGAGCCGCAGCCCAACGGTGGAAAAGTGAATATGGGAGCCTATGGAAACACCGCGGAGGCTGCTTCCAAATCTCCGGATACGGATGCTGACGGCTTGCCGGACGACTGGGAGCTGCATTGGTTCGATGACCTCCAACAAGACGGTGACGCCGACCCCGATGGAGACAGCATCTCCAATACGAGAGAGTACCGTCATGGGTGGAATCCCCGGGCGGTGGCGGAGCTTGTCGAGAACCTGACTACAGGTGTGCGTTACCAGACCATCCAGGCTGCTCTCTCTGAGTGCGCCGACGGAGATGAGGTCGTAGTCTATCCAGGTCTTTACGCGGAGAATATCATCTTTGGCGTCAAGAACGTCGTTCTGAGGAGCACTGACCCGTCAGATGCTAACGTCATCGCCAACACCATCATTGATGGAAATCAAGCCGGCTCCGTCGTTACTTTCGACGGAACAGAGAGCGAAAGCTGCGTCCTATCTGGCTTTACCATCCAGAATGGCAGAGCTCAGAATGGCGCCGGAATTTACGGTGGGACTCATGGGATGGAGACGCACGCCACGATCAAGAACAACACGATCTCCGCAAATTTGGCAGAGTCCCGGGGCGGCGGACTGTCTTTCTGCGGTGGCATCATCCAGAACAATACCATCACCGGAAACTCCGCTCGATGGGCCGGCGGAGCGCTGTATCGCTGCGACGGCACGATCAAGAGCAACGTAGTTGACGCCAACTCGGCTGGTGAGGGTGGTGGGCTACATGATTGCGACGGCATCGTCCAGAACAACGTGATCATCGCAAACTCTGCTCGATGGGGCGGCGGACTGATGTACTGTGGCGGCAGAACCGAGAGCAATACGATCACCGGGAATTCTGCTACCACAGGCGGCGGGCTGTACAGTTGCCAAGGCACAGTAGTCAATTGCATCATCTGGGGAAATACGGCCAATGAGGGTACCCAGCTTTACTATGGCAGCACGCCCACCTATTCCTGCGTCCAGGACTGGACCGGAGACGGTGAAGGGAACATCCCCAACAATCCCTTATTCGTTGACGCGAATAACGGCGATTTCCGGCTGCTGCCGTCTTCGCCCTGCATTGATGCAGGGAATAACGACTCCCCAAATCTCCCGGATACGGACATTGTAGGTATGCACCGGATCATGTACGGCGGAAAGAGCCTGACCGTGGACATGGGGGCTTACGAGTACCATATAAACGAGCCTGAGGCGGATGGGCAGGGCAATGTCAACCTTACCTGGAGCAGCCTTCAGGGCAAAACGTATTCCGTCTACAGTTCGAGCGACATGATGAGCTGGGAGCTTGTGGCGGACGACGTTATTTCCGCGGGCGACACCGTGACCACCTGGCTCGACGAAACTGCCCCGCTTTTGTCTCCTGATGTGCACAGGCGATATTACAGGATCGAGGAGAAGGAATAGACCTTGGCCCTGCCCCGGGCCCAGCGCCTCGGGCCATCGCGCCAAAAGGTGAACCTATCCGGAGTCCTACACCACAAGCGCATCCCATGAGAAACCGCAGGTGCAGGCGGGTAAAAGCGGTTCGGAGTGAATCCTGCCTGGAACCGGATTTCAGCGCTCTGCGAATCTATGCTAAGATTGGCTTAGAGTTCCAGGGCAAGGCAGCGGAAAGGAAGGGCTTTTTGAGAAGAATACGTGTTGATGTGGAGATGGCTCGTGGCGAAGCTTGAGAGCGCCAGGCGAAAACGGCTGCTATCAGTGATCGGGCCTGCGTTCATTACGGCGGCCGTAGTGCTCGGTCCGGGAAGCATCAGCACCGCTTCGAGGATGGGAGGCGATTTTGGGTACTCGCTGATCTGGCTGATGGTTTTTGTGTGCCTGTTCATGTGCTGCTACACGGCGATGGGGGCCAGGTTCGGAGCGGTCTCTCAGGAGTCGCTTCTGGGAGCGGTGGCGAGGAAATACGGGAGATGGCTCTCAGTCGTTCTGGGAATTTGCTCCTTTACCGTATGCGCGGGATTTCAGGCTGGGAACAATCTGGGAGCCGGAACGGCCATGGAGACGCTGACGGGACAGCCGGTTTGGGTTTGGGCGGTGGTCTTCACGGTGATCTCGCTGGCAATTATGTTTTTGACGCGGCGAACCTACATGGTCATCGAGAAGCTGATGCTCCTTCTTGTGATCCTGATGATCGCTGCTTTCTTCGGAACTGTCATCAAGGCCGGACCGAAGTTTACGAGTATCCTGAAAGGGCTTGTGCCTTCCGTGCCGGGGGGGAGCTTTCCGGTGGTGGCAGCGATCCTGGGGACGACCTTTTCGGTTGTGGCGGCTCTGTACCAGTCGTACCTGGTGCAGGAGAAGGGGTGGAAGCTGGCGGAATATCGGACGGGAATTCGTGATTCCATCGTGGGAATCGTCGTGCTGATTTTGATCACGACGGTAATCGTCATAACCTCGGCGGCGGTGATCCAGCCAAAGGGGCTGTCGGTACAGAAAGCCGGGGATATGGCCGGGCAACTGGAGCCGCTCCTGGGTTCGTCGGCCAAGTGGCTGTTCTGCCTGGGGTTATGGGCGGCGGCGTTCTCATCTTTCATTGTGAACTCGTTGATCGGCGGCGGATTGCTTGCGGATGGACTGGGGTTTGGGCGGAAGATGAGTGGAATACCCTCAAAGCTTCTGGCGGCACTCGTAATGCTAATCGGGATGACGGTTGCTCTGGTTTTCAGGGGGACACCCGTTAACGTGCTGATCTTTCTTCAGGGATTGACGGTCGTGTTCGTCCCCGGGTGCGCGCTGGTAATGATCCTCATGCTGAACGACAGAGAGAGCATGGGCGAGCACGTCAACGGCTGGCTGGCGAACGTGATTGCGGCGGCGGGTCTTGCGGCCGTGTGCCTCGTCGCATACGAACGGCTTGTGAGTCTCCTCGAGAGAATCTAACGTGAGCACGCCGGGCAGCGAGGAGCCAGGAATCGGCGCGCCGCTCGATTGTCAGCGGGCACCAGCTCCGTGTGTCAGTCCTCAAGCTTTCGCAGGATATGTCGCGCCAAGTGCTCTTTAATCTCCGTGTGCCTGGGGACAGGCTAGCCTATGTTTGTCAGTTGTTGTTGTAACTCCTTGATTTGCAAGGGGGCGATTTTTAATTTGTCATTACATTGCCTTTTTCCTTGCTGCTGATCGCGTCTTTTCTCTGATTGAGCCGGGGGGCT
>Ga0209979_1002886_pt1 | contig 15803 bp, 12 predicted proteins | sample AnhtaG_FD_183114 | JGI IMG/M metagenome (GOLD analysis project Ga0209979, IMG submission 183114) | Deep subsurface microbial communities from Anholt, Denmark to uncover new lineages of life (NeLLi) - Anholt_01485 metaG (SPAdes) (version 2) | ecosystem: Environmental > Aquatic > Marine > Oceanic...
AGATTAATCTTGGCAATATCAGCTTTTGCTCTACCCTTCTTAGAAAAAGCACTTCCTGAATTTTTATTTATTTCAGGGATATTCACCTGGGTAATTATTTCATCAGCTTCTATAACTGTTTTACCCACTCCGTTTATAAAATCTTCTACTGAAACTGTACGCTCTCCCCGTTTGCTAACCAATTTTACTTCTGCACCATAAACAATCAAAGAAGGAACGGTATCAGCAGCTGGCGAAGCATTGCAAATATTCCCTACGATTGTCCCCATATTTCTTACGGCAATTGCAGCCATCGATTTGATTCCTTCGTATAAGGCAGGATATCTTTCCTTAACTTTTCCTATTCTCTCAATGTGGGATAAAGGAACGGCTGCCCCTATCTTTAATCCGTCAGATGTATCAATAAAATTAAGTTCGGGGATATTTTTTATGTTTATCAGATAATCAATTTTTAAATCGATGGTCTTCATTTTAACCAACAGGTCAGTGCCTCCAGCCAGTATTCTGGCACTTTTATCCTTATATTTTTCCAGTAAACTTAAAGCTTCATTTAAGGTTTTAGGAGCTAAATATTCAAATTCCTGGGCTAAAATTTTGGTATTGGTCTGCAATTCTATCCCCTCCTTTATTTATTTTTTTCTTCTTTTTCTTTTAAGGCTTTAAGAACTTTTTCCGGTGTAATGGGAAGTTCGTAAAATCTAATTCCTATGGCATTGTAGATTGCATTTGCTACTGCGGAACCAACAGAACTTAAGGCTGCTTCTCCAATCCCCTTTGCTCCGAAGGGACCTGTTGGTTCATAAGTATGAGCAGACCGTACGGTAATATTATCAACTTTTGGCATATCGAGTGCAGTGGGTATCTTATAATCAGTTATCATCCCATTACATTCCAACTTACCATTATTTAAATTATATTTAGTCTCTTCTAAAAGACTAAACCCAAGACCTCTACTGAATGCCCCAATTATTTGTCCTTCCCATAAATCAGGATTAATTATGGTTCCTGAGTCCCCCAGGATAACTGCTCTTGGTATACTAATTTCCCCTGTCCTTGTATTTACTTCGACTTCTACAAAGTGAGTAATAAAACAGGGAGGACAATTTTTCTGTCTAAGGGTAGCGGTATAAGAAATGGTACCCCAACTGGTAATGTGGGCATGTTCCGCTATTTCCCCAACGGTCATATAATTTTGAGGTATTTCCCGAGGATAAATTATTGCCTGGCCAAGTTTTTTATTGTAAGTTAACTCCAGATTTTCCGTCAAATCTTTGAAGAGAGTTGCAGCGTAATTTAGAAGCATTTCCTTAACTTTTTCAGCTACATATTTTATTGCTCCACACCCACAGTATATCCCTCGGGTAGCGTGAGTATTTACGTCAAAAACGGTAGTTCGGGTATCTATCCCGTTATAAATGCCCACTTTCTCAAAAGGCACTTTTAAAACTTCAGCCACTACTTTTGCCGCGGCATCCCAGGTCCCTCCCCCATGGTCCATCAGAGCAGTCACCACATCCACTGAACCGTCTTCATTAATTTTAATGGTTGCACCCGAATAATCTATAACTTCTCCCGGATTGGGACCACCGGTACCAGAAGTATGAAATCCTCTGGCTACTCCTATGCCTCTTTTAATGTCTCCTGTTTTTTTAGAAGGGGGGATTCTCCTATCCCATCCGGCAAGTTTACCCCCTTCAATTAACATCTCTTCTACTCCGCAGCTTCTGATAATAGACCTTACCGTCGGACCCTGACCCCAGAATTCATCGCCTTTTCCCACAAAATTTTTCAGACGAAGTTCAACCGGGTCCATATCCAATTTTTCAGCTAAAATATCCATTAAACTCTCTACTGCAAAATTTATTTGCGGGTTGCCATATCCCTGCATTGCACAGGAAGGTACCTTATTGGTATATATCGCAGTCCCTTCGTACTTTAAATTTTTATATTTATAAAGTGAAGCAAACCATCCGGCTACACATCCTAAATAAGGATAAGCCTGAATGTTGTGACCGCCGATCTCCACTTGAACCCGGCAATGGGCAGCGGTTAATGTTCCGTCTTTTTTAGCACCAATTTTTAAGATAGTCTCCAGGGGATATTTTGAATGGTCATAAATATCTTCTTCTCTTGAACTTACCAATTTCACCGGGCTTTTTGCCTTTAGAGCCAAGGCAACACAAATGGGAGTAATTGAATTCATCTGAATACTTGAACCGAAAGAACCTCCCAGAGTAATTCTTTTAACATTTACTTTGTTAAGAGGGATGCTAAAGATATTACCTAAGAGGATACGTACATTATGAATTCCTTGAGATGTTGTCCAAACTGTAATCCCTCCGTCAGCCTCAGGTACACATACCGCAGATTTTGTTTCCATCTGCATATGATAAACCCTTTGAGTATTAAATGTTCTTTCCACAATTTCGTCTGCTTCTTTAAAGCCTTCCTTAATATCACCAACCTCAACATCTCGCTCGCAGGCTACATTTTTCTTGGTATCTACCCTTTCTTCTCCCAGGTAAACATGGTCATAAATCTGGGGTGCATTCGCCTCCATGGCCTCTTCAAGATTTATGAGTGGCTCCCATTTCTTGCCCCACTCTATCTTTATCTTCTTCAAGGCCGCAAAGGCTTTTTCTTCAGTTTCTGCAGCACAGGCAGCCACTGCTTCTCCTACGTGACGAACCTTGTCTTTGGGTAAAACCGTTCTATCGCGATAGGTCTTATCGGGGATGCTAACTATTCGTTCATTATATAAAGTATCCGGTACATCATCAGGGCCAATACATATTGCCCCCATCTTCTCTGCTTCCGTGTAATCAATTTTCTTAATCTCAGCATGGGCATAGGGGCTCCTCAAAACAACCGCATGTAATTGGCCTGGAATAATTACATCGGAAGAATAAATTTCTCTTCCGGTCACTTTACCAATATTTTTAATATCAAATCTTTTACCTATAAATTCAAACTGCTGCTTTTCCACCAAACCACCCTCTTTTATATTTATTTCCGTTATATTTGTATCAAATGAGTTATTTCCAAAAACTATTTAATTGCTTTTAGTTTATCATTTTTTAATTTTTTCATAAAGTATTTTTTCTTTCTGTTATTAGCAATTTTTAAAAAATTATCTTATTCGACTAATAAAACAATGTAAGTTAGGCATATAAATTGTTACAGCTATTATTTCAATTTATTTTCTTTTTGTAATTTATCAGCAACATCATTTAGGCCAATTTCATTAAGTCCTTTCCGAGTTTGCCAACTAGTCCCTATATCCCAACCGTGTAAACGATAAATAGTATCCAGCATCTTATCCCATGTTTCGTGGTCAATACACTCTCCTTTATAGGGTCCAGATTTAACAGGTTCATTATAATATCGTTCGCATGGATAATCATCATTTCTGTCAAACCCTGCATGAATAGTATTAAAAGCTTTTTCTAAATTATGTTCTTGTAAACCAACATGCAATAATTCTTCTTTGGGAATCCCCTTCCCAATTGCACTTGATAATAAAGCAACCCAATCATCTACGGTCTGACCATAAACATAACTACATACCCCTAATATGTCTTGAACAGCCTTTTTTTTCTGATTGTAATATAAATCCTCCGGCACGTTTTCATATGAATTAATAGGTCGATCACTTCTTAGCCAAAAACCATTCAAACTGCCCCGTAAATGTCTTCCTGCAACATGAGATAAAATAATCCCAAATCCCCATCCTTTGTTAATTCGAATTCCGTCCAAAGAATCCTGTCCTTTAACATGAATTACAAATCTTTCGGAATTCTTACCCAATTTTTCCGCTGCCTTTATAGCACCATCTGCGAGAAAATTCCCAAATCCTTCTCTGTATGCCAACTTCTTAAGCATTTCGATCATAGCTTGGTAATTTCCCCACACCAATTCAAGTCCATCAGTCTCCTTCTTAGCTATTAAACCTTTTTCATAACATTCAAAAGCCCAAGAAATCGCCTGAGCAGCATTATCACCATCCAAACCTAATTGATTTGTAAGCAGGTGTGCATAGATTGCTGCTTGTATGTTTGTATTATCAATTTTTGTGCAATAAGAATTTGCAGAATTATTCCACCAACCTTCGCCCTGTATTTTATAAATTCCTTCTTTAATATTCATCCAGGGTTTGCAGGAAATAGGACAACTGAAACACGAAACAGTACCTCCTCGGTATTTTTTTATTTCTCGTTCAGCAATTTTTGAAATTTTATCTTTGCTCCAATATTCATCTTGTCCATTTCTAACCGGCCTATACCCCTGTTCCCAGGAAGGAGAATCTAATCGTCCTCCCATTGCACCATAATATCCTTTTTCTCGAATTTCTTTAATTAATTGCCATTTATTTATTCTGCACATCTCTTTATCTACAGCACTTATAAATTTTTCAGGTTGAGCAATTTCAATGTTTTTTGTTCCTCGAACTGCTATCGCTTTTAGATTTTTTGATCCCATGACTGCACCACATCCTGAACCACCAGCAGCACATCCTCTATCTGTAATGATACAAGCAGATTTTACTAAGTTTTCTCCTGCTGGACCAATAGTTGCCACTCTAATTTTTTCATCATTTAAATTCTGACGAATTTCCTTTTCTGTTTCCCAAGTGGTTTTTCCCCATAGGAAAGCAGCATCTCTAATTTCAACCTTTTTATCACATATCCAAATGTAAACAGGGCTTTTAGCTTTTCCGCTTATTACTATGTTGTCAAATCCTGCAAATTTAAGTTCAGCGCCAAAAAAACCTCCAACGTTAGCTGAACCTATACCATTATTAAAAACATTTTTAGAATCAACTGATACCCTGCATGCTCCAGGGGCAAGAGTGCCTGCCAATACACCAACACCAAAAGTAAGCAAATTCTGAGGGTCATGCCATTCCACTTCAGGATTTAACTCATTTAAGAGTATCCATGTATTTATAGCTCTTCCGCCTATCCATCTATCAGCATATTTTTCTGTTGGTTCAGTCCATATTTTATTTTTGGTAAGGTTAATTCGTAAAATATTACCAGCATAACCGTAATGTTTATCACTTGTTTTTTTCATTTCATTACCCCCCTAGCTTCGAAAACACAGTATTTAACACATAGAGGAGCGTCTTCGTTTTTACAAAAATCACAAGTTTCATCTATTTTCATAATTATTTTTTTATTTTCATTACTTCTTAAAACTGTGGTACTAGACAATTCTGGATTGAAGAATTTATGTCCACTTTTATGAAAGGAACAAGCTAACTCACACCTTAGGCATCCTTTGCATTTTTTTGGATCCAACCATAATTTAAAAACCTTCATTATTTCCCCCACTTCATCTGATATTTAGATTCTATAAAAATAATATTTTATTTAGAATTATTTAGAAATAAATCTATATAATAAAATAATTGATATAAAGATTATATAATTTAAATTGATATATTTAAAATTTATCTCTATCTTCTTGTGAAATCAATTAAAAAAAATTTCCCGGGAATATTTTAATAATAAAAAATCCCCGGGAATTTGTCTAATCTCTTTCATCTAAATAATTAAGAAATTTCAAGTGTAAATATTTTAACATTTTATAATCATTCTACTCCGACCAAGGAACCCATTTGCCATTCCGTGAAACTTTCAAAGTCAAACCACCGGTAACAGACTGACCATCTTCATCTAATTTAGTCAATCCTATAACTCCGTTATATTCGAAATCTGGATCTGCAATATAGTCAACTATTGCTTTTCTATCCGGACCAACTTTTTTCAATGCCTCTAAAATTATTCCTATTGCATCATAAGCATAGGGCCCGGTAGCTTCATAAGGTTCACTAAAACCTGCAGCTTTATAAGCTTTCACGAAATCAGAATCTTCACCTAAGGCTAATTTCCCTACAATAATTGTACCTTCGGCAGCAGAGCCTGCAATTTCATTAAATGTTTCGGAATCTAATCCGGTTACTCCAAAGAAACCTATATTATCCATTCCCAATTCTTGCATTTGTCTTTTACAAAGAGCTGCTTCTGTAGTCAGTCCACCAAAATATATTGCTTCTGGTTTTAGTTCCTTAATTTTATTTAATATGGGACGAAAATCTTTAGTTCCAACACTAATTCCATCTTCGGATAATAAAATACCTCCTCTTTCTTCTAAAACTTTCTTGAAATTATTGTTGCAATTATCGCCATAACTGCTGGTATCATAAATATTTGACCATTTTTTATATCCCAATTCTTCTATTACTAAATTAGCTCCAAAATTATGTTCAGCTATATTATCAGCACATATTCGTGAAACTTCTTTATAATCATTCCCGCGGGTAACATCCGGATGTATACTGCTTGGCATTATTTGAGCAACACCAAAGCGATGAAAAGTGTGCACAGTTGCCAAAGCTACTGGACTGTTAAAATGAGAAATCACAGCAACTACATCAGGATCTGAACATAGTTTTAAGGCTGCAGCAACTCCTGTAGCTGGATCTGAAGCATCATCTTCAGCAATTAATTTTATCTCATAAGGAAATTCACCTGAAGCATTTGCCTGCTGTACTGCTAATTCAGCACTATTCTTTGCTCCTATTCCAACAGCAGCAGTAGGTCCTGTTAAAGGATCAATAAAACCTATTTTTACTACTTTTTTTGCATCAGCCCAAACTAAATTTGTTTGACACAAGACAAACGCTAAAATCAAAGAAAAAACTAATATTAGATATATCTTATTTTTTAATATACTTTTCATTTTTTAAGTATTAAAGAAGCCAAAAATATTAGATCTCTTTAATACAAATACACCTACCTTTTTATTTTAGTGATACTTTTCTTAATATTTTTTCTTTTGTTATATCACCTACCTTTTTATTTTAGTGATACTTTTCTTAATATTTTTTCTTTTGTTATATCACCTCCCTTTTTATTTCTAATTTTTGGATAATCTGCAAGAACAAAAGGATAAATTGTTTATTAATTAGACTTTTTCAATAACCTTTTTACCAAGAATCCCTGAGGGTTTAAAAAGCAAAAAAAGTACAACCACGATAAATGCAAATATTTCTTTATAGGGTGAACCTCCGGGGACGAAAGCCATGGTAAAAGATTCCACTATTCCTAAGATTAGCCCACCAATAATGGCTCCATATATATTTCCCAATCCTCCCATCACTGCAGCAGAAAATCCAATAATACCTCCCATTAGACCCATATCAAATTTGACTATATTATAATACATACCATTTAAAATACCTGCCACTGCTCCTATAGTAGAAGCCAAAAAGAAAGTAATCATAAAAATTTTATCTAAATCTATGCCTAATACTTGAGCTGCCTCTACATTTTGGGAAGTAGCTCGTATCTGTAAACCTATTTTAGTTTTATTTATAAAAAGAGATAAAAGAAAATAAATTATTCCCGCTATTATTATAATCATAATATTACTAAATCTAACAGTTACCCCTCCCATTGAAAAAGTCCATTGAGGGAAACTCAAGGGGAAAAACTTGGGACTGGCTCCAGAGGGATAAAATATTTTTATCCCTTCTCTAATTATAAAGCCTACTGCAACCGTACTTAAAAGAATTATTAGTCCGGGAGATTTTCTAAAAGGTTTTACACAAATCTTTTCAATTATTGTCCCAATTATACCCGTTATTATCACTGCAAAAATTATTGTAAAGAAAATTACTAACCAAGTTGGGAAAAATTCTATTTTTGATAAAAAAGTCATAACTGCCATACTTACAAATGCCCCTAAAAAGCATACATCTGCATGGGCAAACTGCACTACGTTTAATACTCCAAATAATAAAGAAAAACCAGAAGCAATAAGAGCATACATAATTCCCAACATTAAGCCCGTAATAACTTGATTAATAACTAAAACCATGTTTTACTCCTTTCGGTTAAATATAAAAATTTATTAAATATTATCTTTTTTAAAATTTAAAAAATTATACTTCCTTATTCTCTCTGGAACAAGCCCTTGTGGTTTAAAGATTAATACTGCAATAATTATTATGCCATAAAACAACATTCTGGCTTCAGCAAAAAATCTAATCTTTTCGGGTATAACAGTTAAAAGAACAGCCCCTATTATTACACCTAAAATATTATCAAGACCACCCAAAATAACTATACAAATTAACACAACCGAAAAATGAAAAGTAAAACTTTCTGGAGAGATAAAACTGATATAGTGTGCATAAATTGATCCGGCCATTCCCCCAAAAATTGCTCCAATTGCAGAAGCTTCTAATTTTCCTTTATTAACACTTATTCCTTGACATTTAGCTGCAATTTCATCTTCTCTAATAGCATTCCATACCAAGCCAGTTCTTGAATTATATAATCTTTTCGCTAAATACAGTGAAAATAAAACTACAGCTAATACAAGGTAATAATAATTCGCCTGAAATGGTAAATTAATTCCAAATATATTTAATGAAGAACCAAAAGAATATTTTCCTATTGTAGGAAAAGGAATATTTGAAATGCCTCCAGAACCCCCGGTAAACCTTAAATTATTTACCAACAAATGAAAGATAATTTGAAACGCCATAGTAACTAAGGCATAATAGAAGCCTGTGCTTTTTAGAGTTAATGAACCTATTAATAAACCAAACAGTGCAGATATTATTATTGCAGCCAAAATTCCCAGCCAAAATGAAAAGTGGAAATTAACTGTTAGTAAAGCTGAAGTATACGCACCTACACCAAAAAATGCTGCAAATGCAAAATTTACCATTCCAGTACTTCCTAATTGAATATTTAGCCCTAAAGCCATAATCAAATAGAGGCCACACATGATACAAATATGAAGTAAATAGGAATTATCTTTAAATAAAAAGGGAATAAAAATAAGCAACAAAATCATAAAAATAATTGAAAACGAATTACATTGGCTATGTGCTTCTTTCACAAAATTAGTAATTTTCTGGTATCTTTGAAGTACAAAAAATGCAATTATCGGCAGAATAAGTAAGAATAATCTATAATCTATTCCTTCTGAGGATAGAAAATTTATAAACATATAAAAAATAATTACTTCTGTAACAATTATGGTTAAAAAATAACCAATTTTTTTATATAATCTATGGGAATAATTACTGCGAGTATTAGGGTTATCCATTATATCCTCCTTCTACTTTTTACATATTTTCAGATTAAAATTATTAGATAGTTAAATATGCTTTTTTAATTACTTCGTTTTCCTTTAATTCTTTCACAGGTCCCTCTATAATAATTTGACCTTTTTGCAAGACATAACCCCGAGATGCTATTTTTAGTGCTTTAACAGCATTCTGTTCCACTAATAGTATAGTAGTTCCTTCATTATTTATCCTTTTAATTGCCTCAAATACTCCATCTACTAACATGGGTGCTAAACCTAAAGATGGCTCATCAAGAAGCATTATTTTAGGCTTACTCATCATTCCTCTACCAATTGACAACATTCCTTGTTCACCACCGCTTAATGTTCCTGCTAATTGATTCTCTCTTTCCTTTAATATAGGAAATAAATCATAAACTTCTTTTAATGTCTTATTTATACTTTTTTCATCTTTTTCATAAAGAGCACCTATTTTTAGATTTTCTACAATGTTTAAATCTGGAAATATTCCCCTATTTTCCATAACCATAGAAATTCCCGTTTTAATAATCTCGCTGGTTTTCATTTTATCTATTCGCATATCTTCTAAATATATATTTCCATGAATAGGTTTTACTAAACCTATAACGGTATTTAAGGTGGTTGTTTTACCCGCTCCATTAGCGCCTAAAAGAGCTACAATCTCCCCCTCATTAATATTTAGAGAAACATCTCTTAAAATTTCTACCGTGCCATAGCGGGTAGTAATACCATTAATTTTTAGCATTTTTAAATTTCTCCTCCTAAATAAGCCTCTATTACTTCTTTATTATTTGACGCTTTTTCGAAAGTCCCGTCAAAAATTTTTACACCATGGTTAAAAACTATTACCCGTTGAGTACTTCCTTTTATAACTCTCATATCATGTTCTATTAAAACAATATTTAAGTCGGGTTTCTTATTTTTAATTTTCCTTATATCTTCCATTAATTCCGTGGTTTCTTCTGGATTCATTCCTGCTGACGGTTCATCTAATAACAAAAGCTTAGGTCTCGAAGCAAGGGCTCTACAAATTTCTACTCTTTTTTTATCTGCTTGAGATAAATCTTTTACTTTTTGATACATTTTATCTACTAATTCCTTACTAAAATAATTTAAAAGAGTAATTGATTCTTCAATATTTTCTCTTAACTTCTTTTCGGTATAATTTCTTCCAAACATTGATACAAACCAACTATAAGATTCCCATCGATGCATACCCAAAAGAACATTATCTAAAGTACTCAAACTCCAAAATAAACGAGTATTCTGAAATGTTCTAGCTACACCTCTTTTAGTAATCTCATTAGAAGATAAGCCACTGACATTTTCACCATGGAAAAATATATTACCACTAGTAGGTTGATATATTCCGGTAATTAAATTAAAAAATGTTGTTTTTCCTGAACCATTTGGGCCAATTAATCCTACTATTTCTCCCTCTTTTACAAAAAAATTAATATCCTTAAGTGCGGCTAAACCACCGAAATTAATTCCTAGTTTTTCAACTTTTAATATTTCCATCTGGTGTTATTTCTCCTCCCCTTTCCACAAATCTAATATTTTTCTATACGCGATTATACTTCTTATATATTTCTATTTGATGAAATTTATAATATTATTCACTTATTTTACTTTTACAACAATATTTATGTATTTTTTATAGCTTCGGATAAAGATAATGATTTATTTAATTTTCTATTAAATTTTGATAATATTTTTATTTACCGAAATTATAATTATATTTTATATAATGGAACATAATTCCATTTATTAATTTAAAATAAAAAAATAATCTTTAGAACAAATGGTGTTCTAATTTTTTTCACATCCATTTTCTAATATATTCTATCTAATCTACGATATAACTTCCAAAAATCCTTCTTTTTTTAAAAATATTTTATATATCTACGTAATTAATAATTTTTTTATTACTTTTATAAAAATAAAATTAGATTCGTCTCTATTTTACAAAATCACTCGGGCGTCTACTACTTGCAGACCCTTTTCAAATACAAATATGGGATTTAGGTCTATTTCGTTAATTTCAGGATTTTCCATAGTAAGTTTAGAAATTTTCATTAAAAGGATTTTTATCGCCTTAATATCTTTGGGGCCTTCTCCCCTTACCCCTTTTAAAATTTCATATCCCTTTATCTCAGCAATCATCTCCCGGGCATCTCTTTCTTCTAAAGGAATAATACGAAAAGAGACATCTTTCAGAACCTCTACAAAGATTCCACCAAGTCCAAACATAATTACCGGGCCAAAATGAGGATCTTTCATCATCCCTATAATAATCTCTGTTTCTTGAGGAACCATAGTATAGGCTATTACTCCTGAAATCCTCGCCTTTTTATTATATTTCTTAGCCTGAAAGATAATTTCCTGAAAAGCTAATATGGCTCCCTTTTCATCTTTAATATTTAGTTTTACTCCTCCTGCATCTGTTTTATGGATGATGCCAGGAGAGACAATTTTCATCACTATAGGAAAATTTATTTCTTTGGCCAATTCAGTAATTTCATCTTCACTCTTTATTAATTTAAAATCAGGAACAGGAATTCCATATTCCTTCAACAATTCTTTTGCTTCTGTCTCCAATAATGATCTTTTTTCTTTTTTAGCTTTCTCAATAATCTGATGCACCTGCTACCTCTTTTCTTAAAATTAACAGTTTATATTCCTAAATAATGTTTCTTTACATGTTCACTATTTAAAAGTTCTTTACTATTTCCTTCCATAACAATTTTACCATTTTCTAAAACGTAAGCTCTCTCTGCAAATTGTAAAGCATAATTTATATTTTGTTCTATAAGTAAAATAGTAATCCCTTTTTTCTTTAAAATAGACAACTTTTGATAAATATCGTCTACTAATTTGGGGGCTAAACCTTGAGAAGGTTCATCAAGCATTATAAATTTAGGCTGACTTGCCAGGCTTCTGCCAATGCTAAGCATCTGCTTTTCACCACCGCTTAACGTCTTCGCTAATTGCTTTTCTCGCTTTTTAAGTATGGGGAAAATCTCGTAAATCTCTTCTAAAATATTACTTTTTATTTTCTTTCTGTTTTTATATGTTCCCATAAGAAGATTTTCATAAACAGTCATATTTGGAAAGAGCTTTCCACCTTCCGGCACATGTGTAATCCCGGCCCGGGAAATTAGGTGGGGTGGATATTTTGTAATATTTTGTCCTTCGAAAATAATTTCTCCAGTGAAGGGAGAAATTAACTTAGAAATTGTTTTTAAAAGTGTAGTCTTTCCTGCTCCATTTGAGCCAATGACAGCTACAACTTCATTTTCTTCTATTTGGAAGTTAATATCCCTCAAAATAGTGACTTTACCGTAACCAGAACTTAAGTCTTTAACCTGTAGAACTTGATTCACTATAACTTCTCCTCCCCAAGTAGGCTTCAATAACCCGCTGATTATTACTTATTTCACTTGGAATACCTTTAGCAATAAGTTCACCGGCATCCAAGACAAAGATTCGCTCACAAAGACCCATAACCATTTGCATTACATGTTCAACTACACATAAGGTAATTTTAGTTTCTTCGTTAAGCCTTTTGAGTTCTGACATAAGCTTTAAGAGTTCGGTAGCAGTAAGTCCTGCTCCTACCTCATCAAGAAGTAAAAGCTCGGGCTCAGTAGCAGCTGCCCTTGCTACTTCTACTTTACGTAGAGAGGATAACCCTAAATCACTGCACTTATAGTCTCGGATATCCTCCAACTCAAAGAATTCAATTGCCCAATCCACTTTATTTTGCACTTCTTCTTCCCCCCGCCTATTATAAGCCCCCACTCTTATCGCCCCTTCAACAGACATTTTAGTAAAAGACCTAGTCACTTGAAAAGTACGAGACATTCCTAATTTACAAATTGCATGAGGAGACATGGTGGTAATATTAGTCCCTTTGAAAATAACCTGACCTTCATCGGGGGTTTCCAATCCTGTTATTAAATTAAAAAAGGTAGTCTTTCCGGCACCATTTGGTCCGATAAGTCCAATAATTTCCTCTTTTTTAATCTCCAAGTCAACCTGGTTGACTGCGGTAAGATTACCAAAGCGCTTGGTAAGTTTAGAAGTTTTAAGAATTTGTTCAGACAACATTTTTTTTCTTCACCTCCTGCTTTGCCGGCTTTTTATTTCTATATTGAAAGAAAGTAGCAATTCCGCTGGGCTTAAAAAGAACTACCAAGATTAAAATGACTGAGTAAATTACTAAGTATAAGCCCGATACTTCACCACCTAAACTTGCCCTTAAAAATTCTTGGGCACCAACTAATAATAAGGCAGCTAAAAGAGGGCCATAAGTAATGCCTCTGCCTCCTACAATTCCCAATATCGCAATTTTAATACTTTCCTGCCCATTAAAAAAACTGGGATGAACGTAACCATAGATATTTGCATAAATTGCACCAGTAACTCCGATTAAAAAGGCATAGTAGACCAGCGCTCTCAATTTACAAGCTCGAGTATTAACTCCCAGTACCTCCGCTGCTGTCTCGTCTTCTCCCAAAGCTTTAAGATAAAAGCCCAGTTTCGAGCGAGCGATTCGAGAATTAACCAATAAAGCTATTACCAACATACCCAATATTAGATAATAATAAGGAACATAGGAACCAAAGCGCATATGGTAGAGTGAACCACTAAAATAAGGTAAAAATCTTTCTACTGGTCCACCTACTTCTTCCCACATATTAAAGACTACTTTAAGTATCTCAACTAGAGCGCAGGTAGTTAAAGCGTACCACACTTCTCTTATTCGGAATCGAAACAAAGGAAACCCAATTAATAAGGCAAAAACAACTGCTACCAAACCTCCCAAAATCATTCCAATCCAGGGGGTAAAATTAAAGCGAATAAGTAAAGTACCAGAGGTGAAAGCGCCTAATCCTAGATAAGCAAAGGAAGCTAAGTCAAGCTGACCGGCTAGACCACCAATAATATTCCAAGAGGTAGCCATTACTCCATATATTAGTACGGCGGTAACTAAAAGTATATTATATTGGTTTGAACCAAATATTAAAGGCACAAATAATGCAATAACTAAAAAAAATAATAATAATAAATTCTCTAAATTGTGATTTTTTTTGCGATTCATTACTTCCTCCCAAAAAGACCTCTGGGCCGTAACCAAAGAACTAGAATAAATATAAGATATATAACCAAAGACCTAGCCCTGGGATCCCAAAAAGTCATTGCCAGTGATTCACCTATTCCTATAATTAAACCGGAAATCAATAATCCAGGAATCGAACCTAGTCCAGCAAGTGCAAGGATGCACCAGCTAAGCAACCCAAAGCGTAATCCCATAGTTGGATCTACTTGTTGAAAGGTCATTAATAAACCACCAGATATGGCGGTTAGACTTGAACCCAGTCCAAAGGCTAAGGCATAAGTCTTTCGAAAATCAACTCCCATAAGAGAAGCTGCATCAGAATCATCAGAAGTTGCCCTTATTGTCCGTCCCGGCCAAGTTTTACTTAAGAAAAAAGATATGCTTATAATAATAATTAAACTTATAATTGCAGAGGTTAACCGTGAAAGGGCAATAGTATAACCTCCGAACTGGATATTACCTTGAATAAAAGAATAAGAAAGCGCACGAGGCTGTGCCTTCCATGCTAATTGAGTAATGGCACCTAAAAAAGTCATTAAACCTACTGTTACGGCTATTTGTATAGTATAGTGTTCTTTTAGTGTTCGATCGATTATTCCATAATAGACCAACATTCCGATTACAAATAACAGAGGAAAAGTAATTAACGGGGTTAGAACTGCATCAATTCCCCATAATGAACCAGCCCAAAAAGAAAAATACATAGAAAGCATTACGAAATTTCCATGTGCAAAGTTCACCACATTCATTACCCCAAATATGATTGACAATCCTAAAGCTATCAGGGCATATATGCAACCCATTAATGCTCCATCAAAAAGACTTTGAATAATTATTTCCATATTCTATCTTAATTCCTTCCCTTGATTCTATATCCGTCTAACCTAATATAAACTTTTGCCTGGCCAGAAATTTGATTAATTTTAAACTTCGCCAGGCAAAAGTTTCTAAAGCTTATTTATAATTTACAGTAAATATCACTTTTGTGCTTTTATATTCCACCAAAAAACAGTTTGAACCCCGGTAATTAATAAAAATTAATAGGTAGCATCTACCCTGGGGAAAACAAACTCGGCTTCCGCTTCATCAAAAGGCCAAACAACTTTGGGTTCACCTTTGATAACCTGCATAATTGTAGCTCTAGCGTAAGGATTATCCCCTTTTCCATCGAAAGCGATATGATTTACCGGAAAAGTTTCAACTGCGGGACCGGAAGTTAAGTCAAGCGCTAAAAATGCTTTTCGTAAATTGTCTGGATTAAGCGGGTCATTGGGGAAAAGTGTCCCGGAAAGCTCAAGCGCCTCTTTTAAGATCCACATGGCGTAATAATTCATCCCAGCAGCTTCAGTAGGTATGTGTCCAACTTTAGCAGTATACTCTTCAACGAATTTGCGATTTTGCGGGGTATTTTTAGCCGGGTTATAACTGTAAGTATTGCTATAATATTCGGATGTTTCACCCAATGCTTCTATAGATTCAGGATCTGTAAATCCACATGCACCCATACCAGCAATAAATTTTGGAATTTTACCCAATTCTTTAAAGGATT
>Ga0209979_1002887_pt1 | contig 15803 bp, 8 predicted proteins | sample AnhtaG_FD_183114 | JGI IMG/M metagenome (GOLD analysis project Ga0209979, IMG submission 183114) | Deep subsurface microbial communities from Anholt, Denmark to uncover new lineages of life (NeLLi) - Anholt_01485 metaG (SPAdes) (version 2) | ecosystem: Environmental > Aquatic > Marine > Oceanic >...
ACCAAATGCAGACGAGGATTCTTTCTCTAACTTCTGTTGAATGAACTTCAGGTTTATCCCTCCATATATCCCATAATAAGGTAGTTTCCTGGCATAGGATAGAACTCCTAAAAAGTCAGAGGCTGTAACTTTTTCTGTCTTTACATCGCTAGCTGTATATCCCTGAATCTTATCCATAGATAGATAGTTGATGCTTCCAGCAAATGTGCCCAGGGTGGGATGGGGGTAGGTATAGCCGAAATATTGCGAGCTTATACTTTCCAGCCATAGATTGTACATAAAGGAGGCTTCCTGGCTGTCTGTCCTTACTAAACCTGCCGGATTCCAGAAGACACTCGTTACATCATTGCAGATTGCCACCTGTGCCTCTCCCATTCCCACTGCCCGCGGTCCAACTCCTATCTTCAGGAAGTTTGCTCCTGTTGTTCCCGGGTCTGAGGCGTATGTGAGATGGATAAATTGAGAGGCTAACAGGAAAATAAATGTAATTAAAATGGTCTTTGGAACCTTTAATCTGTTCATACTTCTGACTCTCCGTAGGTCGAGCATTCTTCAGGGTGCCAATTGGTCAGGCACTTATCACCTCCCTTTCGGGAGGACTCCATTCCACAAAAAAACCGGGTTACCAAAAATTTTTAATCTTCGGTAACCCGGCTACCCCCCATCCAGCCTTCTGGGTGTGGGGCCCGTAGTTTTGCCCCGACTTCTCAGTCGGGATCCCAAAAATTCGGGACGCCCTCCGATTACTCGGAGTTTGCCTTTGTCGGATTTTTCACCTTATATAAATGGTAATTAGGTATAATTATACCCTCTACCCCCATTCTTGCAACATATGTATAAATGAATTGTAAAATCTTTGTCCATCTGATTTGTAATCTTCCTCTCTAAGTATATACCGTTGATGTTATGAATAGGTTAAGAAATTGTTAATTTTTTGTTAATTTTTTGTTAATTTTTAAGGCATGTTTTTAAAGGTGTGCTTATAGTGGAGAGATTATCACGCTAAACTATTGCTCTGCTACTCCTTTTGTAGCAGCAAAGCGCCAGCTTTGCCTTCCCCTTAGTCCTGATTCATCGGAGTCATTACATCTTCTACTTCAGCGGGTGTTATTTTATCACGACAATCTTCTTTGTCTTTATGTAATCCCCCGCTTGTATATGAACAAAATATAACCCACTGCCAATTACATTGCCTGAGTCATTCTTACCGTCCCAGTAGTATTTATGTGTCCCTGCTTCTTTCTCTTCATCTGCTAATTCTCTTATTCTATTTCTTCTGGTATCATACAAACCTAATTTTACACGAGCTTTTTTTGGTAGTTCTACTATGATCAATGCTTTTTCTCCTTTTGTTGGATTGAAGACATTGTTATAACAACCTGTTGGTAGGTTTCCAAATGCTTTTTCAAATACTGTAATATAAGTTTGAGATTCTCCTTTAAATCCTTGGCTATCAGTGATACTTAATGTCACTTTATATTCTCCAACAGAGGTATAGATATGCAAAATTTTTATTTCTGTTGATGTTGAACCATCTCCAAAATCCCATTTATAACTTATAATACTTCCATCCTTATCATATGAATCTGAACCGTCAAAAATAACCTCAAGCGGTACTTCCCCGGATAAAGGCGTTGCAATGATTGACGCCACGGGAGCAAGAGCCATAGACACAAGTTTATCATAAATTAAATTTGAACTTTCATAAGGTGGTGGTAATACCCTGGTGCCGCAGGCACTTCCTATAAACACTTCACCAGTGTGAGGGCTGACTGCCATAGCTCCTATTCCAATCCTTGGATGATTATTTGTAATATCCTCCCAGGTGTACCCTCCATCAATGCTTCTCCAGGCACAGGGTATACCAGCTGCGTGCATACCGGCATAAATAATCTCTGGATGATTTGGATCAATAGCTACTGTCCTGACGAAATTATTTAGTTCAGATCCTCCTGCCAAAGCAAGTACGCCCATACTTCTCCAGGAATTGCCGTCATATACAGCAAGATCATATGAACCATCAAGTGTATAGACCTTGTTAGGGTCAACAGGGTCAACAGCAAAGGTTGGAAGAGAATCTAACCGGATAAACCTCCAACCCGGCTGAGCATACAACCGCCAGGTGACTCCACGGTCATCAGAACGCAGTATGCGGCGTCTTGCGCTATCCAGTGCATATAGAGTATCTGGTTGAGCGCGACACATACCTAAAATTGAGGGATTATAAGTATTGTAAGCTCCAAAATCTACCTTACTAAAAGTTTGTCCTGCATTATTTGAGATTTTATCTCCAGCATAAACAAGATTTGGATCATTTGGGTGAAAAGCTATAAATAAATTTTGTTCACTATTTTGAGTTACAAGCTCCCAATTTTTGCCTTCATCACTTGTGCGCATTAATTGTGTACTCCAATAATTTCCTATAGAAGCAACTATAATCTGAGAACCAGGAATAGGCTGAAAATCTCCTGAATATGCTCCTATCCAACTAATATTTCCTGCTTGATACCATCCCCATGCTTGATCATTTCTCCTATCAAAATAATCTCCCTTATTATTTGTAATGACCATACCAACATCACAATTAAAGGTTGCAAATCTGTCTGGATTATTTGGATCAAAGGCAATACCATCATTCCACCAGCCCCAGGCATATCCTGTAAACAAAGTAGAACTGTCTACAAAGGTGCCTCCTCCATCTGTTGTTTTCCAAAGGGTAGCGCGCGAAAAGGCAACTGCTTCATTTTCGTCATTTGGATTTGGAACTATTCCAGTTGAGTCTTTTGAAATTCCTCCCTTCCAACTACTACCCTCTCTGCCAAGTCCAGGTGCAGGAACTGTCTGCATATCTGTAATCCAAGTAGTACCCCCATCATGGCTTATTATTGTATTTGAACTTATCCCAACTAAATAAATTACATCAGGATAACCAGGATTAATAAAAACTTTTGCTGCATCAAAACTTTTAAGTAGAGAAAAAGTATTTCCACCATCTGAAGAACGATAAAGCCCCTTATTTCTTACTATAGCATAAATCATATCAGGATTTTGAGGATCTATTGCAATAGAAGAAACAGCTCCTGATGGAAGATTCCCACATGGATTCATATTTTCTCCTTTATTATTGCTGCAATAAAAACCTCTATCTGTCCCTGCATAAACTGTTTCTCCATCACTTTGATGGCACTTTATATCATAAATTACAGATACTCCTTCATCCCAGATTGTAACATCTTCACCAGCATCATTTATTACATCTATCTCTGCAAATCCCCCCCAGCCAACATTGGGATTTGGACTCTCATAGATACTGTTTATTGTTATACTCATTGTTTGCGCTTGTTTTCCATTTAAATTAATTGTCTGTTTTTCCCAAGGTAATTGCTCAAGAATCACATTCATAGAAGAGCCATCATCAAATTCTATAAGTAAGTCTTTTGCATAGTCATATGTGCCTTTCCAGTCACCCTGATAAAGTTCTATACGATCCAAATTTTTTGTCTCATTGAAGTTATAAATTATCTTAAAATTTAATAAACCTATAACTGAGGTGTCAGTATAAACCCCGTTAAACATAAGTTTTGCAGGCCATCTACTATCTTGATATCCCTCTGTGAAAACATTCTTTATGGTTTCCTTTTTTAGTCCTAAGCTCTCTGTCCATGAATCGCCACCATCATCAGAACGAAACAAACCATCCTTAGATGTGGGTGTAGGTGTGGCTGCATACCATGTCATAGCCCTCCCACCTGTTACACTCGCAGGGTCATAGGCAATAGTATGCTGATACATTCCTTTTGTTTCAACATTCATTGGCAAAATAAATTCCCATGTATCCCCTCCATCTTTTGAACGATAGAGACCCCCATATTCTTCAGCCAGCCAATTCCAGGCAGGAGATACGATAAAGAACACAATATCAGGGTTAACAGGATCAACTTCAATAGATTGTCCACATATTAATGAGAGATTGATACCTAATGTTTTTCTCCATGAATCTCCCCTATCTATACTTTTCCAAACCTGGCCCACATCATGAGATAAATAAATGATATCAGGATTAGAAAGACTCCTAGCAATGCTATTAGGATGCTGTTCTGCCTCACCACCAATCTTGCCCTGGTTGAACTCTTCTTCCGATCTTATAGGCATTACTCTCCAACCGTCAAAATCACTTGCATAACTACCCGTGGTGAGAATAAATGTTAATATAAAAGTTAAAACCATCAAATTAACTATCCCCTGTCTTTTAATCTTCATTTCAACTCACCACTTTTTTAAAATTCTGTGCTTATCTCCGCCTGAGGTCCACAGGTGTATCTTTTTTAATTCTCCGCCTTTCTTTTTAAATTCTTTATGTAATTTTCTTCTCATCTTTTTCGCCACATTAAATCGATGTTCGGCTTGTGCTGTGCAGTAAGAGAAATAGCGAAAACCGACAACCAATGACCGATAACCACCCTGAACCCTATGTGGGTCAGAGACTGTGTGTATCTTTTTATAATTTCTTTGTTATCTGTTTCATCTTCTTCTTTGTTTTCTCTATCAATTCTTTTGATTGTTTATGATTCGGGTCTATCTTTAATACTTTCTCCCATTCCTCTATCGCTTCTTTATACATCCTTTTCTTGTAATATCTCGTTGCTCGCATATAATGTTTCTTCATCTGCTTAATTTTTGCTCCTTTACTTATTTTGGGAGAGCCCATCCGTAATGTGATTGCTGCCTGATGGGTGTTGCTGAATACATCCATTAGCTTATAACCATAATCCAACTGTACCCATTCATACCTTATACTTGCCCCTATACTTACTTTGTTGTCATCATTTATCTTATACCCTGCTCTTACCCCTAAAATATCCCCTATCCAGCATTCCCCTCCTAAGTTGTATCTCATATCGTCCTTCTGTACCTTTATTCCATCTACACCTATTACCATCTTTACTATCTTGCCTATCTTTCTTTCATAACTTCCTCCTAATCTTATGGTAAATGGTAGACTGTCTGCTACTTCTATAAACTTCATCTCTGTTCCTATATTATGTAGCGCTATTCCTAATCCAAAGCCTCCTACCTTGTGCAAAAGCCCCATATCTACTCCAAATGCACTTGCTCTGTATTTCTCCACTAATGTTGACTGAATCCATTTTACCATCACTCCTGCATAGGTATTACCTGAAAACTTCGCTATCTCTTCACTGTAACTTAAGCCTATCTGGTAGTCACTCTCTGCTTTTAATACTTCCCTCGACTTTACTGAGGATTCATCTTCAGTTAACATGATTACCTCTATATTTCCTCCTTGATAGGCAAGTACTCCTATACCTATACCTGCTTTGTTATGGAAGAGTAGCCCTTTCTTTAATGGATAAACCAAGTTTAGTGCTTCATTCCGTGTATCAATTATGTTCTGATGGTACATTGCATTAAGTTCTATCTTTCTTACTGTTGCTATTCCTGCTGGATTATAATGCATTGCTGCTGCATCATCTGATAGACCTGTGGCTACTTCTGCCATACCCAATTGCCTCACTCCTATTGCCTGGTTTACAATTGCCACTCCTGTTACTGCTTTTCCAAATGCCGTGCTACTGCCAAGCACCAGACATAATAGACATAGCACTGACAATTTTATTTTCTTCATTTTTGCCCACCTCCGTTTTCCAATAAAAAACCAAGTCTCCATTAGCAGAGCTCCGCTCTGCAGCTATATGTCTGTAGCTATTTCACCACAACAATCTTCTTTGTCTTTTTATAATCTCCTGCCTCTATATGAACAAAATATAATCCAGAGCCAACGACATTGCCTGAACCATCTTTGCCATCCCAGTAATACCTGCATATTTCCGCATCCCTTTCTTCATCTGCTATTTCTTTTATCTTCTTTCCCCTTGTGTCATATAGATTTATCTTTATATGCGTTTGTTCTGTTATGTCTATTCTAATTAGTGTTTTCTCTCCTTTTAGAGGATTGAACACATTGTTGTAAACTCCTATCTTATCCGGCCCTGCTCCATATGGCTCTATTCTCGCCACTCCTGTTTCCCCTTCTTTTGTTTTTTCTCCTTTTCTTACCATCATCCTTATTTTTATCCCAGTCAGTAATGGATACTTCTTTATGATATCTTTTACTATTACCTTCCCTGATATATTCCCTTGTCCATCTATACTCACCTCATCATTTATATCTATATTCAATATCTTGTTGTATTCATCCAACACCTTCACCTTTTCTATAACTGCTCCTTCGTTTGTTTCTCCTGATATATACAATATTCCTATCTTGCTTATTCTATCTGTATTAAATCTTATGTCTACTTCAACCTCTTCGCCAACAACTCTGATAATTATTGTTTCACTATCTGAAAGATAACCATCACTTACAATAAATGTGACCCTATGCTCACCTACATTGCTGGTTATTGGCGTCCAGGTGAAAGTCTGATTTTCGAATGTTGCACCATCTGGCAGGCCCTGGACTGAATAGGTTATCTGGTCACCATCAGGGTCTGAACCTGATACTGTAAAGCTTAAAGCCTGGCCTTCGTTTATGGACTTATTTCCGATAGCGTTGAGGACTGGGGGACGGTTGACATTATTGACCGTAATTGTGATATCCTCGGAATCTGTGGCTGTGCCATCGGATACCTCAAAGTGGACATTATTGTATATCCCTGCCTGGTTATATGCAGGAGTCCAGCTAAATGTTTTGGTAGCGGTATTAAAGCTTGCGCCTTGTGGCAGGTTTGAGGCTGAATAGGTCAAATTATCCCCATCAGGGTCTGAACCTGATACTGTAAAGCTTAAAGCCTGGCCTTCGTTTATGGACTTATTTCCGATAGCGTTGAGGACTGGGGGACGGTTGACATTATTGACCGTAATTGTGATATCCTCGGAATCTGTGGCTGTGCCGTCCGATACCTCAAAGTGGACATTATTGTATATCCCTGCCTGGTTATATGCAGGAGTCCAGCTAAAGGTTCTGGTAGCGGTATTAAAGCTTGCGCCCTGTGGCAGGTTTGAGGCTGAATAGGTCAAATTATCTCCGTCAGGGTCGGTTGCATTTACTGTAAAGGTTAAGAGGGTATTTTCGTTAACCGACTTGTTACCAATTGGGTCAAGAACAGGAGGTCTGTTCTGGTCTACATTGTTTACGGTGATAGTTACTGTATCAGTATCCGTTAACCCTCCATTATCGGTTACGGTGAGCGTAATCGTATGGGTTCCTGTGGAAAGTGTTACTGTTGGTTTTATGCCAGTAGCGATTTGCGCGCCACCTTCCCTCCAGATAAAGCTTACAATGGAACCATCGGGGTCAGAAGAACCGGAGCCATCGAGGGTGACCTCTTCACTGCCATTTGTATCGCTATCAGTTACGGTCTGATCCTGTCCAGCGTCAGCGAGAGGAGGCTGATTGGCTGGAGATGATACAATAATGGTTACGGTGTCAGTATCTGTTAAACCTCCATTATCGGTCACCGTAAGAGTAATGTTATGTGTGCCTACAGAAAGAGTTACTTTTGGATTTACGCCAGTAGCGATTTGCTGGCCATCTTCAGTCCAGACGAAGCTTACAATGTTACCATCAGGGTCAGAAGAGGCAGAGCCGTCAAGGGTAACCTGTTCACTGCCGTTTCTGTCACTATCAGTTACGTTCTGATCTGGGCCAGCATTGGCGAGAGGAGGCTGATTGGCTGGAGAGGATACGGTGATGGTTACGGTATCAGTACCTGTTAATCCTCCATTATCGGTTACGGTGAGGGTAATCGTATGGGTTCCTGTAGAAAGAGTAACTGTTGGTTTTGCGCCAGTAGCGATTTGCGCGCCACCTTCCCTCCAGATAAAGCTTACAATGGAACCATCGGGGTCAGAAGAAGCGGAGCCATCAAGGGTAACCTGTTCACTGCCGTTTCTGTCACTATCAGTTACGTTCTGATCTGGGCCAGCATTGGCGAGAGGAGGCTGATTGGCTGGAGAGGATACGGTAATAGTTACGGTATCAGTATCTGTTAACCCTCCATCATCAGCGACAGTAAGTGTAATTGAATGTGTACCAGTGGATAAGGTTACAGTGGGGTTCTTACCAGTAGCAATCTCCAAGCCACCCTCACTCCATATAAAACTTACAATTGTCCCATCCGGATCTCGTGAACCAGAGCCATCAAGGGTCACCTGCTCTTCACCATCGTTGTCCTCGTCAATTACCGTCTGGTCCGTCCCAGCATTGGCAATAGGAGGTTGGTTAGGTGAAGGAGAAGCTGTGATTGAAATTGTTACTGTACCAGTTAAACCTTGATTATCAGTGACAGTAAGTTTTGCTGTGTAAGTCCCTGCAGTGTTATAAGTATACGATGTGGTAACTCCTTGAGCATCAACAACACCATCATTTTCAAAATCCCATTCATATTTTTCTATTTCTCCATTTGGGTCAGAGGATGAGAACCCATTAAAACTAACTGTAAGGGGTGCCTGACCAGATGTGGGATTAGCTGAAATGACAGCAATTGGGGGTTGATAGAATTGGGACACTGTAACTTTGATATTGTCATAGGACATTCGGTGATACGTATTGGGATAGTCTTTATGAAATCCAATTCCGCCAGCAGTAAATTTTGCCAATGCCTCCTGGTCACTATCAGTATATGTAAGTTCCACAGACCCATCATTGTCAGCATCAACTGTAAAGGTAATTCCTGCTGTTTCGTGCTGTACAGATATTCTATATTGCCGATGTCCTGAATGCGGCATTTCGATTGCAGAATTTGTCGCAAGTATAGTCTCGGTTGGAACACCACTACTATCTGTCATAAAGCGTACCAAGCGACCATTGTCTCTGGAAATATCAAGCCAGTAACTATTTTGGCTATCTTTAACTAGGAGAACAGGACCAGCGCCTATCCATAGATAACTATTGTATGCATCAAATTCCAATGTGTAATCGCCCCAGTTGGAACCTTGTTCTGAAAAAAGCCAGGAACTTTTGTTCTCCATAGATCCAGTAAGGACATTATTGGGGTTAGGAACAGCACTATCTCCCTGGATTTTATATCTCGGAGACCCTACAATGGGATGATACCAGCTCAATCCTTGTTGACCCTCTGCCTCAAGCCATGGATCAACCTTAAAATCTGCATCTTCAAAATCGTCTACAAAGATTGTTTTGGTACCGGGATATTCTTGAAGTTGTTCTTCCGGATCAGGATATTGACCAGGAACTTCATACGCACCCATATCCGGCCTGTTATCGCGGGGGGTACCTTCGCGGTCAAATTCATAAATAGGTGTAGGAGCAAAAATCCTTGTTCCAGCATTAATAGCCGGACTTGTAGCTAAAAGTTTTCCGTCAAAGGCATCAGGATTTTCAAATTGTAAATCCGTATCTATAATGGTAAATTGGCCGTATGCCGCACCAGGTGCAAGACTTTGAATAAGATTCCAGTCAAGGCCTCCACTTGAGCTAACAAGAATGTTATTATATACTTGCACATTCGTTGAACTTCCGCTGATACGAAGATTATGGTTATCACATCGAATAGTTCTAAACTGACTTACGTATTCCCGACCATCAGGAAAATATATAAAAGTATTGTGGCGAAAAATAAGGCCATCGCAGGGTTCGGCATTATTAAAGACATTGGCGCGAGTTGGACCAAAGATATTATTTTCAAATGTGATGTTATTATTTCGTACGTCAGGGAAGCGATAGTAATTATTAAATTGCACTCCCTGGGCCTCGATGTCGTAAATTATATTTCCTCTAAATGTTACATTGTGGTTTGGCATGAGCACGTCAGGATTAGGAGAACCTGCAATAAAGATATGGATTCCGTCGCAATGCCTGTTCCAGTTAAATCCGTCCGCATCATTCACACCATCATCCAATCCATGGATTATGTTTCCTTCTACGAGTGAATCCCATAAGCCAGTACATCTGATGCCATCATGAGTAATATCGTGAATATTATTATTTAGTAGTTTAACATCATGACCCCATGCGGTGATTCCTGTCCCTGTACGCGTAATTTCACAGTCCTTAACAGTAATATCTTTACCGCCGCGCATACCCACCGCCGTTTTTTCTATATTTCCTCCTGACCCAGTCCAGGGACCAATCCTCTCAATAAGGCAGTCTTCAAACGCCACATGTCGCGGTCCATACATGCGCACACCATCTAAAATATGAATCCCAACAAATCGCATATAAACATCATATGTTCCAGTATAATTCTGTCCATAGTATTGAGCACCATTTGCACCGAATCTAATACTCTCAATTTCTGAAGTTGCCTCGTCTGCAGCTTTATAGGTTACCCAATTGTCAAATACATTGGACGGACCCTCCCCTTCTACAATAGTCCCATAGTTCCCATTATATAATATTACTGTATCACCACCGAGAAGAAGGGGTCTGACTCTTGACAGTGTTTGATATGAATTACCTGCTGTTCCATCGCCTATATCATCATTACCATTGACTGCATCAACATGATGTGTTGTTGCCAGGATTACAGCCCCTGGTAGCATTAGCCAGACCAGACTTAAGGTAAAGATTAAGGTTATGTGTAATTTTGTTTTCATCTTTTCCTTCTTATCATTTCTTTGCCGTCTGTTTTATTTTTTTCTTTGCTTTCTCTATTGCTTCTTTTGATTGTTTATGATTCGGGTCTATCTTTAATACTTTCTCCCATTCACTTATCGCTTCTTTGTACATCCCTTTCTTGTAATATGTCGTCGCTCGCATATAATGCTTCTTCATCTGTCTTACTTTTGCTTGTTTACTTATTTCAGGAGAGCCCATCCGTAATGTGATTGCTGCCTGATGGGTGTTGCTGAATACATCCATTAGCTTATAACCATAATCCAACTGTACCCATTTATACCTTATACTTGCCCCTATACTTACTTTGTTGTCATCATTTATCTTATACCCTCCTCTTATCCCTAAAATATCCCTTATCCAGCATTCCCCTCCTAAATTGTATCTCATATCGTCCTTCTGTACCTTTATTCCATCTACACCTATTACCATCTTTACTATCTTGCCTATCTTTCTCTCATAACTTCCTCCTACTCTTATGGTAAATGGTAGACTGTCTCCTACTTTTATAAACTTCATCTCTGTTCCTATATTCTGTAGCGCTATTCCTAATCCAAAGCCTCCTACCTTATGCAAAAGTCCCATATCTACTCCAAATGCCCTTGCTGTGTATTTCTCCACTAATTTTGACTGAATCCATTTTACCATCACTCCTGCATAGGTATTACCTGAAAACTTTGCTATCTCTTCACTATAACATAGCCCTATCTGGTAGTCACTCTCTGCTTTTAATACTTCCTGTGACTCTACTTCGAATCCATCTTTAGTTTCAGTTCCCAGGATTACCTCTATATCTCCTCCTTGATAGGCAAGTACTCCTATACCTATACTTGCTTTGTTATGGAAGAGTAACCCTTTCTTTAATGGAAAAGTGAGGTTTATCGCTTCATTCCGTGTATCAATTATGTTCTGATGATACATTGCATTAAGTTCTATGTTTCTTATTGTTGCTATTCCTGCCGGATTATAATGCATTGCTGCTGCATCATCTGATAGACCTGTGGCTACTTCTGCCATGCCCAATTGCCTTACTCCTATTGCCTGGTTTAGAATGGCTACTCCTGTTACTGCTTTTGCAAATACTACGCTAGTTCCAAATAGCAAACAAAATAATAGTACCGTCAATAATCTCTCTTTTTCCATTTTATCCGCCTTCATTTTAAACACAGATAGTCAAAGATTCTCCCCTTTTTTCTTTTTCAACAAAAAAAACCAAGCTTATCCCCATTAAGCTATACTTTCCCCAGAATTACTGGTAGAACAAGGGAAGCTTGGTTAAACATCTATTTCAGGTAGTCCCAGGCTATCCATCTCAACTTAAATCAATTGACCTTATAGCTTTGCCTGTTTCTATCATCATCTATCACTAAAAGTATATACTATTGATATTATGGATAGGTTAAGAAAATGTTAATTTTTCGTTAATTTTTTGTTAATTTTTAAGTGGGTTGTTTTTAAAGGTGTGCTTATAGTGGAGAGATTATCACGCAGAGCTATCGCTCTGCTACTCCTTCCTGCAATTGGAGTAGCGAAGCAAAGCTTCGCGGATATGACGCAGAACTATCGCTCTGCGGCTACAATTTGGTGGGGAAACGAACGGTAGGAGGAGAGTATTCCCACCTGGGATAGGCGTTCCTTCTTCGTTATCTCAAATTCTTTCCTGTATTTGTCTTTTACAGATTCAGCAGCAGGAATTTGAATTTTCAAAAAATTGACGAACTTTCCATTACGAACTACCCTAAAGTCTAAATGTGGCCCTGTAGATAATCCACTTGTTCCCACATAGCCAATCACCTGACCCTGCTTCACCTTAACCCCTCTCTTTATTCCTTTCCCATATCGAGAGAGGTGACCATAAGTGGAGTAGTAACCGTTTTGATGTCTGACCTTAACAAACCTCCCATAGTCGTTTTTCCATCCTACGTAAGTTACCACTCCGTCTCCAATACTTACCACGGGAGTCCCCAAAGGAGCGGCATAATCAATACCCAAGTGTGGACGATAGTACTTCAGAATCGGATGGAATCTCTTATAGGAGAAATAAGAACTAATTCTACGATAGTTCAGGGGAGAGCGTAAGAATTTTTTCCTTAATGATTCACCTTTTATCGTATAATAATCTTTACGACCTTCCGGGCCTTCAAAAAGTATTGCTGTATGACTTCCTTCTTTACCCAAATATTGGGCAGCCAATATCCGTCCATCGGAAAATTCTTCTCCTTTTTTATAAGACTTTTCCCAAACTAACTTGAACGTATCACCAGGACGGGGTTCGGTCAGGAAATCGACCTGCCAGGCAAATATATCGGCAAACCTCATAGTAAGTTCTGGAGATTGTCCAAGCTGAACCATCGCCTCGTAAAGAGAAGTCTCTATTCTTCCTACTAACCCAAGAATACGTTTCTCTAAAGGTACTTTCTGATGGAAAGCGATTAGCTCTCCAGAAGCAGATTTCTTAACCCCGTATATATCGAGAGGTCCTGAATAGTAATTGAATCCCTCCAGAACCCCGTTTGTAGAGGTGATTATCTCATAACTATCACCCGGGTAGCATCTTCTGGTATCGAAAAGAGGCTTGAGCAGTTTTTGTAAAACCAGAATTTCCTTAGGAGAAATTCCCTGGCTACTCAGACAACTGTAAAGGGAATCACCCCGGGCAAATGTCCCTGTGGAGACCACGACTTCCGGAGAAAAGGAGTCGGCCACATCCTTATTCTGAAAAAAGGAGATAAGGACAGCCGACCCTATCAGTAAGAAAAAAACCAAGAAAATATAAGCTCTTTTCATTTTTGGCACAAAAGACGCAGGCTGAAGTGACATGTAACACCACATAGGTTACAATATTGTAGCACCACATAGGTTACAGTTTTGCTCTTTGACAAATATATATAATTCTATAATAATCTCCTTAAGAACATCCTATAAGGAGGTTATTATGAAGAACGAGTATAGGGCTATGAGGCAAAAGGCAATTCAAAGATATCTTGCTGGAGAAAAGCCTGTGCATATCTATAGAGATCTGGATATGAGTAGAAAATGGTTTTACAAATGGCTCCATAGACATAATCCAGAAGACCTCAATTGGGCTTCTGACAGGTCCCAGAGCCCGCAAGACATCTTCCAGGGTACTCAGTCCTGCTACAGAGGCTCTCATAGTCAAAATACGCAAACGATTAGAAACCCACAAGTATAATCAAATAGGAGCAATAAATATCCAGTGGCAATTCAAAAAATTAAATGTAGAGCCCTTGCCAGAAATATGGCAAATCAACAGGACGTTGAAACGGCATAATCTGACCAAGCCCAAAGGACCCTATAAGCCAAAGAACAAAGTTTATCCAGCGGTGATTCCGGATAGACCGGGAGTGAGCCAACAAATGGATTTTACTTCCTCTTCCTATATCGAGGACTTTGGAATCACCAAAGGCCTTAACATAATAGATGTTTTCAGTGGTCGGACAAAAATCAATATTTGTCTTTCCAGAAAATGCCAGCAAGTCCACAAAAGCCTCATAAGTACCTGGAAAATCATGGGTCTTTCTAACTACTTACAAATGGATAACGATCCCGTTTTTATCGGGCATAATCAAAATCCTCATTATTTCTCTAGCGTTATCCGTCTAATTTTGCTTATGGGCATAGAACCCATATTCATTCCTCCTTATGAACCATGGAGGAATGGGGTGATAGAAAAATTCAACGATGAATACAAAAATATGTTCTTCAAGTCCCAGAGATGGACTGACCTTGACCATTTGACTAAGGAAGCCAGAACCTTTGAAGATTTCCATAACTATCACCATCGATATTCCACAAGACAAGGAAAAACACCCATGGAAATCGAGAAGATATATAGTTACAAACCAAACTTATTACCCGGATCTTTTAAGATTCCCGAACTCAATAAATTGGGCCCTAGTAAGAAAGGGAAAATCCATTTCATAAGATTTATCCGGGGTAATGGTATCCTTAATATATTTGGAAAAAAGTTCAGAGTTGTTGATGGGTTTTTATACGAATATGTAAGGGCAACCGTAGATCTTGGGGAAAATAAGTTGACCATATATCATCCCAGCGGCTTATCCCAAGAACTCGAATACTGCGCCTTAAAATCAAAGAGCAAACTGTAACCTATGTGCTGCTATATTTCACTGAAGCCTGCGGCTACCCTTTTTTATTCGGTAGTCGCAACCTTCAGGTTGCGTTAATACTCCCCAAGGAGTCGGAAATTGTAGCAAACTCTTCTATGCTTAAGGTCTCTGCCCTGCGAGCGGGTGAGATATTCAATCTTTCCAAGAGTTCCTCTAAAAGATGTTTATCTATTTTTAGAACATTGCTAATGGAATTACTCAATTTCTTCCTTCTCTGGGAAAAGGCTCCATGAACAATTTCAAAGAATAACTTTTTATCTTTTACTTTTATTCTTGGACGCTTTAATAGTTTCAGCTTAATAACAACCGAATCGACATCTGGCCTGGGACGAAATACATTTCTGGATACATTAAATCGTTTCTCCACATAACAATGATACTGTACCAGAATGGATAATGAACCATAATCTTTGCCCCCGGGGCTAGCTGTAATTCTCTCTCCCACCTCTCTCTGGAGCATAAAGGTAGATTCCGACCACCCTTTCATATTTAGTAATTTTGCAATGATTGGTGAAGTTATATAATAGGGCAAATTTGCAATAACCTTTACAGACGACCTGGAGCCTGAGCCTAAAAACTGGGAAATATCCAATTTTAAAAAATCTCCTTCTATAATTTCCACGTTTTTGTAATTTTTCAGTTCTTCCCGAAGAAAACTACATAGTTTTTTATCAATCTCTACAGCAATGACTTTCTTTGCCTGGGAAGCAATCTTGCCAGTCAGAATTCCTTTCCCTGCACCGATTTCCAACACTATATCTTTGGGACTCAGTTCGGCAGAAGAGACTATCTTCCTGGCAATATTATGGTCAACCAAAAAATTCTGTCCCCACCGCTTGCGTGGTCTAAATCTTTCCATTACCATCTTTTAATCACCCTAAGGATGAAGGGATAGTTGCAGGAGCTTTAATTCCGCCAGGTTTCGTGTAGTGTAGCCCTTTATGGGCGTAATTCTTATGGGCATAAAGCCCTGGTATAGTATTTAAGGAGTATTTATTATATAAAAAGCTCTTTACCCGGAGACCTCGGGAAGGTATAATGTTGCAGACAAAAAC
>Ga0209979_1002888_pt1 | contig 15802 bp, 19 predicted proteins | sample AnhtaG_FD_183114 | JGI IMG/M metagenome (GOLD analysis project Ga0209979, IMG submission 183114) | Deep subsurface microbial communities from Anholt, Denmark to uncover new lineages of life (NeLLi) - Anholt_01485 metaG (SPAdes) (version 2) | ecosystem: Environmental > Aquatic > Marine > Oceanic...
ATACCGATCAACCAGCCCTGGACACTCGTTTACCAGGATTTGGAGCCATTTCTGGCTACCCCGTTGAGCCTGTCCTTGTGGCCTTCGTGCCATGTTTGCTCCTCCTATCAGTGCGGGCGCCTAACAACGCTTATACGACGTTATTGACACCATAGAGCTATTCATTTGTCCAAACGATTGCGGGCTTCTGGGGCCCCTGCTCAGCCTCTTCGCTAATGACCGATTTGGAGACCTCATCAACTATCGGAAGTTCCGTTAATGGCGAAATAACCGTATTTTGGGAACATCTTCGCGAAGTTCTCTTGTAGGTTTCTGTCGCCTTGTAAAGCATCCTTGTAGCTCTTTATGGATTTCAGGAATTCCACGCACAGATCTGCCACGTTGACTGCAAAGTCAAAGGGCTTATCCGCATGCGCGGTTATTATCTCGCCGACAAAGCGTCCGGGCCACACTCCGATCTTCTTATGGTTTTTCTTAATGTCGCGCAGACCGAATGAATGGACATAGGAATTCCTAACACGCCAAATGACATCGCGGTCATTTTCGGTCAAGCCGGTAAAGTGCTTCAAATAGTCTTCGAATCGCTTTTGCACCTCTTTGCCCCCACAATCTTGGCCCGCTAGAAATTTTCCGAGAAGATCGATCCCACTCATGACGACCAAAATCGGGGCGAATCTTGTGGACGGAGCTTGGTATTTGAGTTTTTTCTCCAATTCAGGCTCATCGACAATGCTATCACAGAGAAACAAGCAGAACTGCAGCTCCCTCCTAAGATGATATAACACGCTTTCTTGACCCTCGGTCCTGTGTTTTACACGATCTCTCGTCGGCGGATCAAAGAAGAAATCAATGTCAGACGGGAGTTTGTGTGGAATCTTCATGTGTGCCTCTCTCAGAATCATAAAGTCCAGCTGCCGCTTGACGACAGACGGGCTTCTGTTTGCCAGCCTTGTCGCCGCGGTCTGGCCGTGCCCTGATGGTTGTGACCTAGCCAGTCGGGGCTTTTCATTATTCTACTCTTATCTTTGCCCCACCGTGTTGGAAGTCGAATATCCTTTCGCCTCGCTGGTATTCTTCCCACTCTTGGACGTTGAGCCATACCAATCCGGGCTCTCTGCATCCTTCCCGGCCACAGATAGCAGCCGTATCGGGATAGCCGATAGGCTTAACGGCTTCGACATATCGGTACTTTCTGCCCTTTGGCGGGCTATGCTTCCTGGCGCATCTGACTCGGGCCATCTTCGCCTCCTTTCTTCTCTAGTTTGATAGAATATCGGTTCTGTCTGTCCTGTTTGATAAACCACCTCCCTTCTCTGTCAATCGTCCGGGTTCGGTGTCAATTACTGTGAATTGGGCCTCCTCACCCTCCTCCACGCCAGCACCGCCGCGCCCGCCCGTTTAGTCTGGCAACCTCCAAGGGCTGTAATCTGGCACTTTAAAGCCCCACCCTTCAGCGAGCGCTGTGGCCTCTTTTTCTCGTTCTGGCCCCCCGGCGTCGTGACCTAAAACGATGTGGGCTAATTCATGTGCTATCAGCCCTGGCAGGTCGCTCTCATCTGCATCACAGGGCAAAATCAAAACCTTGAGCGTCTTTCCGGCTTCCCAAGTCGGACAATAGATTTTTGCTGGATATGCAGCATCAGCGATAAAGATAGCCCTGATACCCTCTAGTGCCTCACAATGCTCTGACCAAATCTGCTCTGCTACATGAGCCAACGCCCGGGCTATTGGGTCGCCCCTAGTAGTCGTGTAGTATACGCGGCCAGATAGCCAGTATTCCACCTCTGCTTTCACATCCTCGTCGCTCATTGTTTCACCCCCCACGCCAGCACCGCCAGCCCTGCAGTTCCAGCCACGGCCCAGTAGCCCAGGGCCAGCACTACCTGACAATCTGATAAAAGCCCCATCCACCTACTAACGCGACTAAGGCAGTTGAGAACCCCATAAACCTCCACGCGAAGCTCTCAGCATAAGGGTACCGCCTGGCTAGATACACCGTGGCCACTGGCAACGCAAGGGTGAGACACGCTTTCAGAGTCCAGAAAGCAGTCGCGCCAAACATGGCGAGGATGAAAGCGGGCAAGGGGCTCACTTCAACGGCACCTAGTTCTAGGCCAACGTAGGTGGCTGCGGCGTCCAGGGCGTTGACAGCGATCCAAGCGATGACATTCTTCATCCTGGACGGTCTTGCATCGGTCACAGACTTCCCTTCCATATCGCCATGGACTCTCGATTACGCCGCGCGATAGCACCCTCGACTTCAGGAGTTGTTAGTCGCACTTGACCACCCGGTCAAGACCCCTGTGACGCAGTGTTTGTCGCAACCTTTCACAGTCCTCTTCTTCAACCCATATTTCTTGTTCAACGTCAACTGTATCGTCGCACCCAGTTGTCAACTTTAGGAAGAGAGCATGACGGTACCCGAGTTGAAGTTTGAACTCGCAGAGTTTCCATAGGTCAAAGTCATTAGATACCTGACTTGTTGTCTTTTTGACTTCAATGACAAGTAGGTTCTTATCAGTCTTACGGCGATGCACTATTATGTCTGGAAAGACAGTTCTTGCTTGGGTGTCGTCCACGTCCGTTTGGACATTGCCTACAAGGATATTGAATTCCTTGCTAACTCGAAGTTGCTTTGTATCTTCTCTGTTGCGATTGTACTCACAGTCTACATCCCAACCTCCAAACTCCTCCTGAAGATACGATGCGAGTCTATGAGTTATGGAGCGCTCATTCACATCAACCTTCAACAGATGGGTATCGTTTTTGAGCAAGCGTGCTATAGCTGCTGTCACTTTGTCTCTTACCCTCTCTCGTTCCATGATCTATCCCTTTGCTGCAATTAGAGTTCCGTAGGCACGTTCTGCTAGAGACAAACTAAGAGTAGCCGAAAGGCTTTCCGAATAGTCAAATCAACCCCTCCTCACCAAGTATCTCCCGCACTTCCTCCCTAACCTGTCTCTCAGTCTCCTTGCTCATCTCTGGCCGCACCACACTGAACACCTCGCCTGCACCAGAAAAAGTGTAGTGCCACCGACCGTCAACCTCTGCAACGTTCAACAGCTCAAACTTGCCAGCCTCGTGCATGGCGGTGGTTAGCAGGAATTGGAAAGCCTCCTGGACTTCGAGAGGTTGGGCGTCCAGCAGGCAAGCGAAAGCTTGGAGTTCAGGGGGAAGATCGTTGGTCGTGTTTTTCATGGTGGGGTTGTGACTTTTTGGAATACAGCAAATAGTTTTTGTCTAGTTTGACGCTTGCAGCTTCGGGGCAGCAAGTCCCCCTCGCCGCTTCGCGTCCAGGCCGCTCCGTTTGGTGCTAGGGCTCTTTGAGAAACTCTCTCTGTGGCAATGTCACACAAGACTTCCTAGGACTTGGGCGACTAGGTAGATGAATAGGCCCGCTGTTAGAAATACGATGTGCCAAATCACCCATACCCTGAAGCCAGCGGGTTCCCGAAAGGGTTTTGTTCTGTCTATTGTCTCCAACAGTCGGCCTATCTGTTCCGCTTCCTGCTCCTCAGTGACCTTCATAGGTTTCCACGCCTTGAGCATTTTGATTAAGTCGAAGGTGTACATTTCCCTAGCTAGAACCCATTCCGCGGCCCAGGCTGCCAAGACCCTGTTGACCACGAGTATTGCTAGCACTAGCGAGATGATCAGGAATACAGAGCTTATGATCATAATCGCCTGTGGCAATCCAGCAATTGAACCGATAGCATTGCTGACCCATAACATCGCGCCTGCGGCCAACGTGCTAGTCCACTTTGCAAAGTCTATCACCCCCTTGTGATAGGATACCGCCCATAACCTCTCGACCTTCTCATCTCTTACCACAGCCTCTTCTGTAATCATTCTTGCCTCCTACTTCTAAAGTCGCTCCAGATGTGAATCACAGCGCGTGCTCTTGGAGCTCCTTATTCATCACCTCTCGGGCTAGTTGGACGTAGATCGAGGTGGTCTTAAGATCGGAGTGGCCCAGGGCTTCCTGGACGGTCCTTATGGGAAGCTCACCAGAATCTCTGAGGCCGCCGGATGGTCAATGGCCGCGGCCACGCCCAGTTTTAGTTTTAATGGTATAGGTTCTCTTTCCATGGTTGCTATAGCTCCCCGGCCGCCCGTCTGACGGCCTGCTCCAAATCTCTTTTGCTCGGTCTGGTGTAGACCTTGGTGGTGTCCAGGCTTTCATGGCCCAAAAGGGTGGCCACCTGGTCAAGCGGGGTGTTGGCGTCAACCAGATTCTTGGCAAAGGTGTGTCTTAGGGTGTGGCTGGTGCAATCCTCAAGCCTGGCCTGGTAAGCATACTTGGTGACCAGGTAGTTGATCCCTGCCTTGCTGAGCGGCCCCCGCTGGCCTAGAAAGAGCTGTTCGGATCCGTCTTCTTGCCGTCGGTCGAGATAGTTTGAAAGGGTTTGACGGGTCTTGTTGTCCAGAGGTATGTCCCTTGCTTTGCTCCCCTTCCCCTCTCGGACATGTAGGCAGCCCTTGCGGTCTGAGATCTCCACGTCTGAAACTCTGAGGGCCGCCAGCTCAGAGATGCGCAGGCCGGTCCCCAAGAGAGTCTGGATGATGGCCAAGTCGCGTTTACTGCGAGCCTTTCTCACCGCCCGTAAAAGGGCTAGTTGCTCCTGGCGGTCGAGCCAGCGAGGGGCAGTGTCTTGTTGTTGTTTTATCAAGACTTTCTCAATGACGTCAAAGGGATTATCTTCAGCTAGGCCTGCTTGCTTGGCCCAACGGAAAAAGCCTCTGAGGGCGATGAGCCGGCGGTTGATGGTGGCAGGGGTAAGCCGCTGACGCATCAGGTAGCCCTTATACTCCTGGATGTCTCTGGAGTCAACGGCCTGCGGACTAAAGTCCTCTCCGATGGTCTGCTCAAGCCAACGCGCAAAGGCGGTCACGTCATGGCTGTAAGCCTTGACTGTGTTGGGGCTCTTCCCTACCCTGGTGAGGTGGTCTTGGTATTGATGTACAACGCTTTTTTTCATAGCCATAGATATTACGCGGTGTTGCCTTACGGCCGAGCCCAGCTGCAGGTGAAACAGAAATCTGTGGCCTTCAGCTGTAGCGAGTTGTTAAACTAAGGCTACATTGCATACTCATGCGGGTTTGTAGATGCCATTTTCAGGAAACCAGTGGCTTGGTGTAGACATGTAATCAACCCCCAAAGCGCCCATGCTCCTGTAGCCTTGATTGATCTAAACTGTGCAGACGACACAAAGATACCGGGAGCTACAATTAAGATGCCGCTGATTTCTGGCGCGCTATTCAGCTTTTGTTCAACAGTTTGCAGTTGCTTCCAACCGACAAAGCTCGCAATAAATAGGGGTATTTTGGGGAGATCCAGCCCCATCGTCATTGTCGTGCCATATGAGCGCTCAAGAGGAAAGAGCTTTTGTGCTGTTGAAACCGCCTCGTTCCACTGGGCAGAGATATCGGACTTAACTTCTACAACTGCAGCCACTGTCTCTGCCAAATACAGCCTCGATGTTGTACCACTAACAATTGGCAGGCTAGGCCCGTAGGGAAATTCAATAACAAGGTCTAATTGCCCACTGATTCGTCCGTTTCGGTCCGTTGCATCACCAGTGCCAAATCGAAACGGAGTAGGAAGAACTTGAGACAGGAACTTGTCTAAAAAGTCTTGGCGCTCAAACCCTTTTGTGGCCGATGACATCCCCCCACTTGCCTGATACCCTGCAATCAACTGGTCTTGTATACCTACAAGTCTTTGCAGGAGATATTGGTTCTTTGCCATACCGCGTCCCCCTTTGACCTCACTGTTTTTATACAGAAATATGAATAGATTAGAATATTATCTTAAGAGTTTTTTCCTGGATAAGGAGTGCTTTTGGTTGGGTTATCTTCAGAGTTTCCCACCTTTCTATTGAGATAATACCCCTTATCTCAGGAGATTATATCAGGAGTTTGGAGGGGTGTCAAGCAGCATATAAGCACAAAAGCGCCTTTTAGGCGCTCCTCGTCTAACCACCCGTTATGAGCGATTTATGCGCGGGAAAACCCGCTCTGCGGGCGCTGTTTTATCGTCTAGTGTGGATTAGACGCAAAAGGATTTTACCAGAGAATTGAGGGGGTGTCAAGGGGAATCTTTGCTCCAAACTCCTAGACAAAAAGGAGATATGAGGGTATAATAGAGTTACGTGGTAAGTGGACGGGGGATGAGTGAGATGGGGAAGGGATTGGAGAAAGCGGGTCGGGTAGTGAAGAGTCTGTCACCTGGGGCACCTGGGACGAAGCAATGGCAAGAGAGGTATGGAGACCACCTCGTGAGGGTGCGGTATTGAGGGAATCGGAAGCGGAGGGCGCGTTCAACTACGGTTGAGAGCATTGTGGAAGAGGCGTACTGGGACCCGGAAGGCTACCAAGCGTACAAGTTCGCTATGTTCAATAATGGACATTCTATAAAATCACTAGTTAGCCAGCATATAGGGAGGTTCAATGGATTGGATAGGCTTGAACAGCATTTGGCAAGACATCGTTGATTTCTGCCTAAATGTCCTTGCGCCGCTTGGAGGCGTGAGCGCGGTTGTTCTCGGCCTTTCTGCATGGATCGGAAACATATGGGCTCAGAGGATTATCCAAAGACAAAAGTCTTCCGATGCTCAGACCATAGAAATGCTCAAGTCACAACTCGAGCTCAGTAGGAGTATCCTGGTTAAATATCGAGAATCTCAATTCGAAGCATATAACTCTCTCTGGTCAAGTCTCTTTAAGCTAAAGTTCGCTGCAGACGAATTGTGGCAATCTGCAACTCCGCGAAACCTTAATGCCTTTGTCGAGCAGCTAAAACTAACTCAATTGGATATTGGGAATAACGCACTTCTCGTTGAGGAAGATCACTATCGCGAATTGCACATTATCCTACGTGAACTGGCCGATTATCGCGTTGGTAAAACTCGCCTCATCGACCAAAGGCGCTCATCGGCCAGAAGTGAATTGATTCGGAGAATCATCGAAGAAAATAGAGAAAGAGTTGAGCAGTACACCATCCTTATTGAGAAGATGCGCGAGGTAATGAGGGATCAACTAAGTTTGTCGGATGATCATTGATCATTCTGATTATGCTGGCTAACAATTCGCTGCAGCCGACCCCGCGAGCTGGGTGATTTGGCAGCATCGGATCTGGAATGGGTCATTGAGAAGCAAGCGGAGAGCCGAGCGGGGCGGCTGAGCTCAAAGCCGTTATATGGCGGAGGGGACTGGAAATGAGTGAACCCGTCTGGATCACTTACGCGTGGGCCGACAACGACGAGGGCGACTTTGACTATCTCGTACAGGAGTTAGGGAAAGCCGGTATCCCAGCCGTCTACGACAAGATAGCGCTGATCCCTGGTCGGAAGCTATGGCCGCAAATAGCAGCCCGCATAATCTCAGACCCCCTGTCTGCATGGGCTTATCTTATCACCCCGAATAGTTTACAGAGTTCCGCTTGTCAGGAAGAGATGAGTTATGCTCTTCAGCGTGCGCTTGAGGCAAAGGGGGACGAGTTCCCACTAATCGGTCTACTTCACAACGTCTCCATTCGAGACGTACCAGCTCCACTTCGAGTTAGGCTCTGCGTGAACTTGGCGAATCCAGACTGGATCGAAGAAGTGAGGGCGGGTGTCTCCGGAACGCCTCCTCGTCGAAACTCACAGCCCAAAGATCCATTTATTTGCAAGGTGCACAAAGACTACTCTGGTCGAGAAGGCCACACTGCGATCGAAGTCAGCCCCCGCTTTAGTGAAATCAACTATTGGAGACTAGCGTTTCCCAGCGATGGCCCGCAACCCGTCGATTGGGGAACTGGTCCCGCAAATGGCGGTGGAATTGGGGGGCCAAAATTCAATACGCTTAAAGGGGAATACTCCGATCTTGGGGGAATGCCGATGAAGTTTGTCGGCGCGGGCAACCCTATTAGTGCCTCGACGTCTGCCTACGCGGTATTTGAGGGAGAACTTCCTGAGAAGTTCTTCTTTGGTGTGGCCAAAGAGACACTCGGAACCGAAGCCGAAGGTGTCATCATCGATGTTCATAGGTGACACAGGCGACGATGCGCCACGTAACAACTCAATGCACCCGACCGCAAGGGGCGGCCGCAAATCGGGCCCGGTCTGGATTTGAAAATGGTAGCTGAATCAGGTATGTTCTGCATAAACCCTCGCGGCGGGTGATCTCGGACGTTGGGCGGCGAAGACATTGGCGTAGTGCCTAGATTGGCGTCGCAAATAACAGATTTTCTCAAAACATATTTGATATATACGCTAGGAAGAAGAGAACGGGATTCTAATGATTCAGATATCTAACGAAGAGCTTGCCGCATTGAGTGCAATCGTTATTGACGACCCTCAAAAGGCTCTCACTGTACTGCGGGAGTATGATGAAAAATACAAGAGGGATCCGAATTTCTGGTTCAATAGCGGAGGATTTCTGATCGACATCGGTGACGGGCTGGGCCAGTCCAATCTCGTGCTAGAAGGGATTGTTAGAATCGAAGCTGTTCTCGACCAAGATGGCTATGACCACCCAAACATGCTTTACAACGTGGCAAACGGATACTCTACTATGTGCAATCTTGTCCGGCGCTCGAAGGGAAAGGACTATCGGCTTGACCCAGATGACACACCGCTGCTACGGGCGAAGCATTACTACCGCAGGGCACTGGAAAGGATTGATCAGGCAGGCCGAGATCTACGTGCGCAGTTATGGGTGAATTATGGTAATTGCCTCTCAGGTCTGGGACGCGCTGTCGAGGCAATATCAGCCTATGATCGGGCTCTGCAGATAGTTTCCGATCACTCGATGGCCAAGGGGAACCTGGCAATTGAACTGCACTATTTTGCCAGGATTGCTCAGTACCCTATCTTTCTCCTAGATGCGCTCGAGATGCTGGAGGAGGTCTTGTCTGCAAAGAATCTTGGGGAATACGCCGGCGTGGGTGCGCCTCAGGCTTTTGAACGCACGCGAGATAAAATCGCGGCGGAGATATCGGAGCTAGGCATCGACAGGACCGCACGAGTAGAGGAAAAACCAACATTGCCCTCGGGTTACGTGGGAGAATACCTGGAGTTTTGTGCGGGGCATCAGCTTTTCCTGAACTTTTGCCTCAGTTGCCGTCGTTGTGATCGATATGTCAAAGACAGCTTGGCCTTTTCGCTCATCACTGATCTTGATGACAGAACCTCCTTTACGCGGCTGACGCGAGTCGTCAACGAAATCAAAGAATCCTATGCCTTCGCACGGTTTCTGCTGTTTCAGGCTCTTTACCCATCTTTGAACACAGTCCCCATTGACGACTTGACGGCCTACGTCGACAACCTGGATTATGCTGTTTATGGAATTAGAATAGCGTCGTTGAAGTTGGCGTTCGAGAGTGCCTATAACGTCTTGGATAAAATCGCTCACTTCCTCAATGATTACCTGGGGCTTGGTGTGAAGTCTGGTCTCAGACTTACGTTTACAACGAGTGGAAGGATTTGGCGCGAGAAGGATAAGGACCAGCTACGCTCCGAGTTGCTGGATTTAAACAACCAGTATTTGCTTGGTCTATATGATCTCGCCCGTGATTTGGATATTGACCACACACAGCCTGAAAAAGATGGGTATTGGGGGCAGCTGCGACGCACGCGCAATTCGTTGACCCACGAGTATTTGATTCCACATATTGAAGGAATAGGTTGGGCAGTCGAGGCTGACGACGAATCGCTTCACTTGTTCTACACCGATTTAGTGGATCAGGCAATAGACTTGTTACAGCTTGTGAGAGCTGCTGTAATCCATCTGATCGCTTTCATCGATTTGGAGGAACGCAGGAAATATCAAGCCTCAGAAGGTCTTGTCGCTCCGATGTACGTAACCTGGTATGAGCCAACCCTATTCACCCCTGCTCTGGACCTTTGAGGCACTGGGAATCCCAGACTGTCTTGATAGAGATGGGGTGTCCTATGGGGGCATTTGGGAATTCGGAGCTTGTAGGTGCAGTGGCGCCCGAGAGGGTGATTCTCGCCGCCCAACAAATCGCTGCAGCCGACACGCTGATCGAGGTTCCAGTTGTTGCCTGTTTTCGCTTGCGGTCGCTTTGGCAATTGCTGGGTGCGTCGCTTCACCCACGTGCGGCTGAGCTCCCAGCCGATCCGCCCCGGCCAAAATAAAAGAGCCATCCCTGGAAATAGGATGGCTCTTTGCGGTTTACCTCTAATGCCCATGAAACTAAAAACGTTGGGGCTTCGTTGTATAAAACCCCAGTGGGCCTACTTATCAAACCCTAAGCCCCGCTCTTTCAAAGAGACCCAGGAGTCTCTACCGACAACAAGGTGATCCACCAGAGTAAGTCCCAACAGGCTGGCTGCCTTGTTGGCCAAGCTGGTCACGTGCACGTCCTCAGCTGAGGGTGTGGGGTCACCGCTGGGATGCCAATGCGATAGAACAAGGGCTGGAGCATTAACCCTGACCGCCTCCTTGAGCAGTTCTGCCTCACGGACATTGATGGTATGGACCTGTCCTCGATAGATCATGACCTCGTGGGTGACCCGGTGCTTGTTGTTGAGAAGGAGAACCCACATCTCTTCTTGGTCAAAGTCCTCAAAAGGTGTGTAGACCTTCTCGAGAAGATATTGAGCGGCGTCACTTGGCGACTTGATATAGACTCTATCAGGCAGCTCACGGACAAACCTACCCAATCTCTCACCCTTATCAAACTCAAGCCCAGCAAAGCCCTCAGGGGTAACATCTTCAGGAACAGTAGGCTTGAAGTTTTCACCAAACCTGAGCTGGTAGATCCGCTCTGGCATAAGGGGATTATATCACGCCCTCACAATAGGGCAGTGGGGGAGAAACAAAGCGGCCAGCAAGTCTTAGAAGGCGGAGCCGTCCTTTCGCCGAAGGCGAAGGGTCTAAGTCTTGTCTGGCCACGTCTTCCCTGGTTTAATTGGCTTGAACAGCCAAGCCTATGGCGGTTTGGCGGGGGAGGCCAGCGCAGCGAAGTGACCCAGGGGGCGCTTGGGGCGCGAACCCCTTTGCCAGCTTGAAAAGCGGTTCGCCGTAGGCGAAGGCAAAAGGATGAGCGGCCGAAGCGAACGAAGCGAAGCGGGGCCGTAGCCCCCAAATGGCTGTTGAGGCCATTGGGGCTGGCGGGAAATTGAGGGAATCCAAACGGCTCCGTCAGTTTGTGGACAGAAGCAGATTTCCCTGATATAATAGGGCAAACAAGGTAGTGCTGTTGATCTGTCGTATTGTAGGTACTGAGGCAGCAACTGTTATCAAATACTGAAAGAAAACCGGCGGTGCTGCTTTGCCTCGTCTTCTCCAACTCCATGCCCTTCTTTGGATTTAGCGTCTGGCAGGCCATGTTCAAGAACTTTGCCGTGGAGGAGATAGCAGCGGGCGAGTAAAGTGCGGATGGACAAACGGCTCTGGACGGCGCTCGAAATCGCGACTTCGCTGGCGATTCTGCTGCCAGCTTCCTCCTCGGCTCCTCAGGCCGCAGCTCTGGTTCAGCAGGGCTATGGGGTGATGGTAGCCAACATCTTCGCCCTCGACCATGTGGTGGACATGGATTTCGATTGGATCCTACATTTCGTGAGATGGGCGGATGTTGAGCACAGCGAGGGGGGAGGATACCACTGGGGCGATCTCGACAACATCCTGCAGCAGGCCGGCTCCCGAGGTCTGAACGTACTCATCCGCGTGGACAGACCCCCCGATTGGGCGAGAGAGTCGGGCACCACAGAAACGGGTCCGGTCCGGTCCGACAAACTCGACCAGTGGCAGACCTTTCTGAGGGAGATGGCCGCTCACGCCCGGGCCAAGATCCAGACCGAGGCTTGGAGCATACAGGTCGCTTACGAAATCTGGGCCGAGCCGAATCTATTCGGCGAATGGGGCGGCCTTTCGCCTGATCCAAGCTATTACACCACCATCCTTCAGTACGCCTACTGGGGCATTAAGGCTGGAGACCCCCAGGGCATCGTGGTCACCGCCGGGCTGGCCACCACCGGCGGGACTCCCGATGGGCTAAACGTGGACGATTTGGACTTCATCAGGACAATGTATGACACTGGCGCAAAGGGCTATTTTGATGTCCTTGGTTCCCACCCCTACGGCTTCGCTTATGCCCCTGAGGACAAGACAAGCAATCCCATTCTGTGCTTCCGCCGCGTCGAGCACCAGCGAGCCATAATGGTGGAAAGGGGCGATGGCAATAAGCCGGTCTGGGCCACGGAGTGGGGATGGCTGCTGAACCCGGCCGAGAAGAACGTCTCCTGCTCGTGGCCTGATCGCGATTGGCAACGGGTGTCAGAGGACCACCAGGCCGACTATCTGAGGCGGGCTTCCCTTTATGCCTGCCGACACTGGCCTTGGATGCGGCTCATGTTCGTGTCCAACCTCGACTTCAACACCGTCCCTTGGTACCACGACGAGTGCGAGCCGATACGCTGGTATTCGATCCTAAATCCCGACGGCTCGCCCCGCCTAGCTTACACCTACCTCAAGGAGATGCCCAAGCCACCCTGTACCAAAATCTACCTGCCCATCATTATCAAGAACTACGCTCCCTAACCTGGGGCTAACATGAAAAACGCAAATAATGATCTTCCTCCTGAATTCCAAGCTTTCGCTTCCCTGCTTGACGCCCAGCCTCCCGAAGTCCAGAACGTCTTTCAGTTCCTGATAGCCACGGCCATGCACGAGGCTGGTAAGTTTGAGCTCTTGAACGTTGCAGAGGTTGACGACCGCTGGGACTACACCTTCAAGTCTAGTGCGGGTGACGTGTTCAGCGTGGTGCGGCCAGAGATGAGCAACGTCATCACTTGGATCGTCGCCAACGCTCTGCACACTACGGCCACCTACGTTGGATTTCAATATGGGGCCTCCATTAATCCTAATTCTCTTAATTCTAAAGCGAGAATTTCCATAATTCTACTATAGATTGTTATTTCCCTTTAGTCAACGGCTTTTGCGATTTGTTCTTGACAGAACTTTTCAATTTGCTATAAAGAAGACAGTAATTTGGGTGGCAAATAGGCAAATAGATAAAAAGGAGGCTAAAAATGCCAGGCCACAATAGAACCTTGAAAACAAAATATGGATTAGCTGTACTTCTTATTCTTTCCCTTTTCCTCCCGTTTCTGGCCGAAGGCGGCCTGTCCCCGGCAGGAGCCAGCCTGCCGGCATCGGAACCGCTGAATCTGAAGACCACTGAAAACACTGAAGGCAAGCCTTTCAGCGAACTTAGTGTTCCCTCGGTAGCCTCAGTGCCTGTCCCCCAGACTAGCCCTTTCCGGGACAGGCTGGCCATCAGGCCAGAGATGCAGGCCGACGCCGAAAACGTGGAATTTGTGGGTCACATTGATGGTCCCACCCAGGCCGTGGCCGTGCAGGGGGACTATGCTTACATCGGCGTGGGGCCGAGGCTAATCATCCTTGACATCTCCAATCCGGCCTCACCAACAGTGATGGGCAAGACGCCTCTACTGCCAGAAATAGTGCCACACGTGGCCGTGGCCGGAGACTACGCTTATATCGCCCATAGTAGCAGCCTGCGGGTGATCGATGTCTCTGACCCCACAAGCCCAACAGAGGTTGGTTCTTACGACACGCCGGGTTATGCGCGTGATGTGGCTGTGCAGGGAGACTACGCTTATATCGCCGATAGTAGCAGCCTGCGGGTGATCGATGTCTCTGACCCCGCAAACCCAATAGAGGTGGGCTCTTGTGACACACCGGAGTATGCCTGGGACGTGGCTGTGGCCGGGGACTACGTCTACGTTGCGGACTTGAAGGATTGCCTGTGGGTGGTGGATGTCTCCGACCCGAGCAATCCCACTGAGGTTGGCTTCTACGACTTCTTCGACACGCTGGGGAATGTGAGGTTCGTGCCCGTGGCCGGGGATACCTGTGCTGTGGCCGTGGTCGGCAACTACGCGTACTACGCCGATGCACACACTGGTCTGTGGGTGGTGGACATCTCTAACCCCACAAACCCAACACCGGTTGGTTCTTATTTCACTCAGAATTATGCCTGGGACGTGGCTGTGGCCGGCGGCTATGCCTACCTCGCCGGTGGATGGAATGGTGGCCTACGGATAGTGGATGTCTCTGACCCGACTAACCCCACTGAGGCCTGCCACTATGACACGCCGGGAATTGCCTGCGGCGTGGCCGTGGCCGGCGGCTACGCCTACGTAGCCAATTGGGATGCGGGCCTGCGAGTGATGCATGTCTCCGACCCGAGCAATCCCACTGAGGTTGGCTTCTACGACACGCCGGGGCAAACCACGGGCGTGACGGTAGCACGAGACTACGCTTATGTCGCCGATTCTGATGAGGGTCTGCGGGTGATCGATGTCTCCGATCCTGCAAACCCCCAGGAAGTGGGCTTCTATGACATAGTGGATGCCAGAGACGTCTTTGTCTCTGGTTCCTACGCCTACATGGTCGCTAGCTACACTGGCCTGCGGGTGGTGGACATCTCTAACCCGATCCATCCCACTGAGGTTGGCTTCTACGACACGCCGGGGCAAGCCAGGGGCGTGACGGTAGCACGAGACTACGCTTATGTCGCCGATTCTGATGAGGGTCTGCGGGTGATCGATGTCTCCGATCCTGCAAACCCAATAGAGGTGGGCTCTTGTGACACACCGGAGTATGCCTGGGACGTGGCTGTGGCCGGGGACTACGCCTACGTAGCCGCTGGCTACACTGGCCTGAGGGTGGTGGACATCTCTAACCCCACAAACCCAACAGAGGTTGGTTCTTATTACACTCAGAATTATGCCTGGGACGTGGCTGTGGCCGGCGGCTATGCCTACCTCGCCGATGGACGGGATCGTGGCCTACGGATAGTGGATGTCTCTGACCCGACTAACCCCACTGAGGTTGGCTTCTACGACACGCCGGGGCAAGCCACGGGCGTGACGGTAGCACGAGACTACGCCTACCTAGCCACTGGCTACGCTGGCCTGCGGGTGGTGGACATCTCTAACCCGATCCATCCCGCTGAGGTGGGATACTACGACACGCCGGGGTGGGCCAGGCGCGTCTCTGTCTCTGGCTTCTGTGTCTACGTCGCCGACGAGAATGGAGGACTCGTCATCTTACGCTTCGTACCACCGGCTCTTGAGGTATACAAGGTCTACGTACCTCTTGTCATGCGCAGTGCCGGGCCGTGATAGCGAGGCTAGTACAACCGAAGTTGCACCTTTAACAAAAAGGGTGTTGTAACCATGATTCATCTCAGAATCTGAAGGCAACACCCTTTTATCTTTTCTGCTTTGATTTTTGGCTGCGATATCTGATTTTTATTTGTCAGAAATTATCTTAGAGTCTACTGAAAAAACTATGCCCCGTAAGCTAAGGTCGGTTGAAGAAAGCTCATTGAGTGCTTCATTGAGCGCAAGTGGCTTCGCAATCGAGCCAAGAAAGAAACAAAAAGAGAGTCGACACGAGCTCGTTGACTACGTCCTGCTTCTTTCTTGCTTACCTTTTCTGCTTTCCCAGCCCACTTTCGCTCGATCAGGTAACGATGGATGCGCCGCAGGTTGCTCATAGCGGCTGATCCGATCACAACCATACTGACGCGGGGCTTACCGTGTACCGGCACCTTACCATTTCCAAAAGGATGTTTGATCGATCTGATGGTGGCACTGTCCTGTACGGACAGTACAGGGCTTCCACAGCGGCTTGCAGATTCTGCCCGCTCGTACGCGCGTCTTTACTCCGCTGTCGCCGCAAGGCTACTTCCACTTCGTGTTGCGAAAAATGCAACACACGCTCGGGCGTGCGTTTGAGCGGCTGGGTTCGACATTGGTCG
>Ga0209979_1002889_pt1 | contig 15800 bp, 15 predicted proteins | sample AnhtaG_FD_183114 | JGI IMG/M metagenome (GOLD analysis project Ga0209979, IMG submission 183114) | Deep subsurface microbial communities from Anholt, Denmark to uncover new lineages of life (NeLLi) - Anholt_01485 metaG (SPAdes) (version 2) | ecosystem: Environmental > Aquatic > Marine > Oceanic...
AATCGTGTTGTGGGACGAACGGGTAGATATTGTTAATCAAGAGTATTTCAAACCAAATGAACTCGTTCGAGTTATCGGCGGATATTCAAAACTAGGACAAAAAAAAACTCTCGAAGTGCACCTCGGAAGAAAAGGCACAATAATTCTCTCTCCTGAAGTTAGCAGTAAAAAACGAGAACAGTTCGAAGCAATTACTATTTCCAGTTCAGATGATAAAACATCCAAGAGTAACTTAGAACCTTTGAAACAAGCTATCCAACATAACAAATACATCAGCACCGTTAAAGGAACTGTTCAGATAGAAGAATTTAAGGAATTAGAGCTAAAGTCGGGCAAGAAATCGTTTTTGCTTACTATTTTCTTAGAAGCAGAAGGGTTCACTATTAGAGTGAAAGCGTGGGGCATGAATGGGGTAGAATGTTTGAAAATAGTGAATGATGGGGATTTTGTTTCTATTACTAACTTAGCCGTAAAAGAGAACACGTATACCGGCGAGAAAGAGCTTGTGTTCACGAGTAATTCGAGTGTAATGTTGATTTAATTAGTTAAAAATAGAAGTATTGTTATTGTCCTGTTATTGAATCTACATTTCTAAAAATCTCTTTGAGTTTAATTACATCCTCTTTTGGGAGGGGGGGTTTTTGCATAACTTTAATGTTTTCTTTTAAATGATTAAGATTTCCTGTCCCTGAAAGAATTACATGGGTACCTGGTTCATAATGACAAAAACGGTATGCTGCATCAACGATACTTTCAGCACCATTAATATGTATAAGAAATCCAAGAGGATCTTCTTTATCTATAAGAGAAGGATTAATTTGTTTATTCTGAATCAATTCTTCAATACATTGTTTAAGACGTTTAGGTCTACTAAGAGCAAGTCTAACCGCAAACATTATTAAAATACCTATTTTTTTTTCTATTGCAGATAAAAAAATGCGTTCCCGTGCTGACTGGTTCAATATGTTAAATCCTACCATCATTACGTCCCAGATATCGTCCTGTAATGCTCTTTGCAACATCAAATGATCAGGATCAGCATTAAACCTTTCTGTAATACCCAGAAAGCGTATTTTGCACTGATCTCGCAATTCAAGGAGAGTAGGTACCACATCTGAGTAAAGAGAATCGTAATCTTGCAAAATTACTCCATGAAGGTGATAAATATCAATATAATCGGTCCCAAGATTCTTAAGGCTCCTCTCAATACTCTTTTTTACATTATCTGGCTTTGTAGTTTTCCAGGTTGATTTTTTAGTTGACAAAACGAGATCTTCTCTGTTAAAACCTTCAATAGCCTTACCCACAATCTTTTCTGTTTTATATACTTCGGCTGTATCAATGAAATTGATGCCAGAATTTAACCCATGCTTAACTATTGCGATGGATTCTTCTTCCGAGTTTCCAGTAGCTTGACCGATACGGCTAGGTCCGCCACATCCTAATCCCATAACGCTAACATTCAAGCCCGTACGCCCAAGTGTAGTATATTCCATAATTTCTCAGACTTTTTATTGTTATCAAAGGAAATTGAAACATAGATTTTATAGTTTAAGATTAAATTGACTTAATTAAATATCTCTAAGTCTTAACCTTCCTCATAAGTTGTGAAGGTTTAGAATTTCTCTTTTCTTATTTTTTGTTTAAATATCACTACTTTTTTCTATTCTTGAAATAAAGTTTAGCTTCAAATATACGAAACATTAATTAAAAAATTATGATAACTAAGCAAAAAGTAGACACTCACGAGGTCTTCAGCTTAGAACACCCTCTTAATCCCTTTTCGAAGCGATTGGGAGGGGTTCTCTTTTACAGTAGCGCTATTTACATTGTGTTATTGGTCTTGAATGTATTGCTGTCTTCATTTTTTGGATTTTCGCTCACTTTAAATTATGTTAGCGACTTGGGAAGCAAAAATTTTATCCCATTTCCTTACATCCACAATTTAATTTGCGTGTTCGGGGGGGTCGTAAGTCTTCCAGTTAATTTTTTTGTCAGAAAAAAGTTGCGAATCGTATATAAGAGTTCGAGGTTTTCTTTATTGTTTGTCGAGTTAGGCGTAACTTTAGGAGTAATTGGAAGCGTCGGATATATGTTTTTAGGAGTGTTCAGTTTAGATAGGGCAGGTCCCGGAGATATTTATCACGGTATTATAACCTTCATTTCGTTTGGTGGTTATATTTTTTCTATCTTCTTTTTTAGTCTGAACATTGTACTATCGCACAAGTGCAAGTTGAAAAATTTGGGCTTTTTTGGGTTGGTTGTTCCCATCGCATTTCTTTTCGCTTATTGCTTCCTTACTATCCCTCTTATCGAATGGTTTTTGTTAAGTTCTATCTTGTTGTTTTTGCTTTTGTTGGACTATTACGTGTTCAAACTTTAGTCATCAAGCTAAAACTAATTTTCCTTTATACTATTCTAATTGATTTTTTTTAAACTTTATATTATCTATCTTCTTTTTTAGCTAAAAAAGATTGAAATTAGGTTAATTTTTAGCGCTACTTTCATTACTTTCCTTTGGTTTCCTTTTTGCGAGAAAATCGAGGTATTCTTCATTTTTCTCCTTTTCTTTCTTGGAAGGTTCATGAAAATTTGGATGTATTATGAAAAACAGAATTATTGGCAAAAGAAAGAAACTTAAGAGATATACAATAATAATAGTATTTTCGAATAACATAAAATTATGCGCATCTTGTTCTTTAATACTATGAGTATAAATGAGATTATAATTCACAGTACCATTCTGTGGATTACTGTTCAATTGATAGTTTAAATCAACGGAGCCTTGACAAGTTAAATTGTCTCCAAATGATAATGCAATACTTCTTGAGGATATTATCTTGGGCCAGTAGAGTAAGGTACCATTATAAGTGTATAGATTTATTGTATTCTGATAAATTTCACAATCAATTCTTTCAATTTCCACAGCTGTTACACTTGCATTAAATGTGAAATCAATTTCCAAATAATATAAATATGCAACCGGATTTAATAAGTTTGAATTTAACTCTATACTCATAGCAACATTCATATCTACATCACCGTCAATATTTATATTTTTACTCCCTTTTAATCCAAAAAAATAATCAATGCTTCCTATTAGAGGAATTAAACACAATAAAACTACAATAGTTAGAATTGTAAAAACTATAAATTTAGATTCTTTGCTCTTTACCATCTTTCTCCCTCCATTTTTTTAAAAACAACAATTTGGAATACAAGAACATTTATATTTACCATATTAAGAATTGAATATTTTAATGTTAGGTTCTAAGCACAAAAAAGCTAAGAAAATTGTGATTTGCAGTTTGAATCCCGGTTGCTTGAGAAATCATGAATTTTTGTTTTTGGGTAAATTGCGTAAAAAATCAGTTTTGAAAGGAAGACAACCTTTAAATTACTTTAATTCACATCAATGTTCAACCAGGGCCAACTGTTATCTCCATCTAAAGAATCAGGATCATATTTGGGTTGAGTTCCATTATAAATATCAGTAGCTTTCACATATATTGTTTTTATCCCTTCTTCGTAAATTCTAAATTTTATTATCCAAAAAACCCAAACATTGTCAAAATCAACGCTTTTGATTATATCTGCTTGATGCCAATTAAGTCCATCGTTGATTGTATATTCCACTTTTGCTATTCTAGTACCTCCATACGCTGCGCCCCCAATAAAAATTTGCTCTCCGGTCTCTACTGTTTTAAAAATTCCTCCTGAGTAAAATATTTTTGAATCTGCAGCCATAGGAGGTGATGTATCCCAACCATAATCATCCCAAAAATCCTGTAAAGGCATATCAATTACTTCAATTTTAGTTACCCAAGCCGGTTGTTTGGCGCCATAATAACCAGGATTTATTATCCTTAAAGGAAATCCTTGAACTGGAGGTAGCGTTTGATTATTGATGTAAAGCGCTCCGATAACTGTATTGTTCATAAGCTGCTCCATCGTGTGGGTCGCGTAATACCCATCTGCTGCGTAATATTTAACTCCAGTTGCATTACTCTTTAACCCAAGCGTGCTCAATAAGTTATAAACGCTAAATCCAGTCCAGTTAGCCGTAGAAAGTAACGAACCGCCAAGACGGTTTCCAATGCATTCTATTGTTAATGGAATTTCAATTAACGGTAGAGCTCGCAACTCTGAAAGACTATAATTAGTAGGGTTTTCGATGCTACCGTTTATTTTTAATTCGTAACTATTCTCGTCAATCTCAGGGATGGCTCCGATTCTAGTAATGTAATAATCTTCGGTCTTAGTATAAAAATCGGGATATTCTATATCATTTACACCAGGGTTATAAATTGGAGCCGGATATAATACGACTACTAATCCAATGATGATTACACCTACAATTGCTCCAATTCCAACTAATTTGTTCTTTCTCATGATACAAAATCAAAATTTATCGTATGAATTACTTCTTATAGTAATTATCCGCTCCTTTATTTAATCATACCCATTAATTTTGAAAACATATCCGTTTAAAAAGCTGACAACTGAAATTTTAGTACTTTAATAAAGTAGAAACGAATATCCAAGAGAGAAAAAGGATTTTGAACGGTTGAAAATTTTTTCCTTTATATACTTAAAAATGGTTACTCCCAAAAAGTAAACATTATTGGTGATATGTGAAAAGTGACAATTTACGTTCCTAAAACACTCTACGAGAACGAAATAGCCCAAGTGTTAGATGAGGTGCGATACAATTACGGAATGCTAACTAGAAAAGGATACATCCATGGACTCATTGCTATAGACCAAGACGCGAAAATAATTGCAATCGATTCTCGATTTGACAGGAAATTAAATTATTGGGACTTAAGCTCTATCGGAGCGGCTTTATATGGTGTTGCCCGACAAGCGCAAGATTTTTTCGAGACCGACTCGCTAGTACGCGCAACACTGATCTATAAAGACTTACAACTCTACATTAAATCAATTGGAGATGTAATCCTTGTAAAAAAAGGAAAAAGAGAGATTCTGGTAGTCCTTTTGGTAGATAACCAAGTCAATATCGGCGTGCTCATCCTCCAAATGCGTAAGTTTTCAGCAAAGGTAAAGGATGCCATCACACGTAGTCAAAGTATAATGGAAAAACTGCAGATGTCAGAACAAGATCTTAAAGAGCATCTCAGAGACTTAAAAAGAAAGGTTTTTGAGACGGTATAAACCATATCAGAGGCGAGCTAAAAAATGACAGTAGGTTCCAACCAAAAGGGAAAAGAATTGGACAAGGATCAAATTGGGATTAGCAGTAAATCCGGGACAAACGCTCTTAAGGAGGTGTTGCAATTCAAAGTCGTGTACTGGGGCCCTGGCGAGTCTGGGAAAACTACTAACTACTTCCGATTAAGAGAAAAATTTGACGGGGTAAAACTCAACCGAGGTTACTCTATCGAGACTACGGATGGAAGAACATTATGGCAAGATTCGATTCGATTGTCTTTCTATCTTAACCTCGAGAAGGTAAAATTTAACATCGTAACCCAAATCGTGACTGCGACTGGGCAAGAACGATTTTTATCCACTCGTGAATACGTGTTGGACGGTGCTGACGGTGTTGTATTCGTCGCAGACTCCGATCCTAAGAAAATGGAGCAAAATAAACGAAGTTTTCGAGAATTAATCAGTTTTACCAGCGACCAGAACGTTCCTTTCGTTATTCAGCTCAATAAAAGAGATATACATGGAGCTATTTCAGAAAAAGAATTTAAAACAGAGCTTGGTTTGCCGAAATTTGAGAAATACGGAGATGGAACTAAGGTAATTTATCCCACTGTTGCGCTCGAAGGGGATAGCGTGAGGAAATGCTTCGAGGATCTGATGGTGCTCGTGTTATTAAACTTTTTCAGGTTGAATTAATTTATTTGAATAATTATTTTTCAAATTCCAAGTGAAGAGGAAACTAATGAATATAGGAGACGATTTTATTACTTCAGAATTTTTACACTTGCTGTTTTTTGAGCAAAAGAATTTGGTTATATTTCCCTACGTCGATTTGAAACACCTTAGGTCTGTGGATTTGTTTACAGTTGGTTTTGAGACAGTAGATATCGATTCCACGGCTATCCATAACTTAAATGAGATAATTGAGTATGAGTGTAACAATTCCTATTCTCAACTGCAAACACTTTACTTCATACTCAACCCTTCGCTCGAAGAACTCGAGATACTAGTGGATTCCCCTAAATTAAGGTGCGTTATCAACTCAAAGGAGAATGTAGAAAGTTTAGCTAACGGCGATCAGTTCGTTTTTTACAACAAAAAATCCAATACTTTCTTAAACTATGAATTTGAAGGAAGAGATTTATCTTTTGAAGAAGAGATACTACGAAGTTCTCCTACCACACAAGCAATCGTGGACGAGCTTCTTAAAATTAAAAGCGTTTCTTCAAAAATATTTGTTGAGCTAAATCAAAATGGTAGTCCCGATAATCTTCCAGAAATTCTTGCGGAATACAACCAGAAATATTGGAATAAAATTCTTCGATATACTGAATTGTATTACCAAATAGAGATCCCGGAGTTTAATCGCCCTATCCAATTACCTAAGAGGAAGAGTTCAAGTAAAGAGATCGACTACTCAGCAGAGTATGAGGTAATTATTAAAACCAATCGAAAAATAGGAAGGTCGTTTATTCAATTAATCCACGATTATCGCTACGATAGAGTCAATCCTGCAAATTTAGAAGTGAACCAGCTTTTTTATCCTCAGAAACTTTACAATTACCTTAGGAATCATCATTGGAAAAACGGGATGCCAAAAGAGTTCGTAATTACTTGGTTCAAAATCACCAAGAAAGATTTTATAGATCCCGAAGAGGCGTTAATGGAATTTCAGGTAATGCTAAAAAAAATACATTTATCCTATTCTGTTACCGAGATTGATTTAGAGCCCAAAAGGGAACCAGAAAAAAAAAGAAGGAACCGAAACGAAGAAACAGATTCTCTATCAAACGTAAAACAACCGAGAAAAAAAATGGCGATTCCTTCAATTGATAATTTTCCTGAGTTCAAAAAGTGGTTATTAAACAAAATGAGCGAATTGGAAAAAATCTTGTAAGAAGTTTTAAAAATACTCTCAGATCGAGCGCTGATTATATCTTCGCTTTAAGGATTCATACTAAAGCATGATTTTTTTGTCATCTCTAAAAATTGAAGTTCCTAAAATTGAGATAATTAGTTGTCGATTCTGTGGAATAGAGCTTAGTAGGGATGTAATTTTCTGTTTAAGATGCGGTCATAAATTAAAGAAATGAAAAATGATATCTCGAGGAGCACAAAAAAGTAGTAAATTCAATGGCTTTCTCTCCGGATAATAAGTATATTATTAGTGGATCAAATGATAAGACGATAAAGATCTGGGAACTTCAATGACTAAACTCTTGAGTTCTCACAGCTAATTAATAAATTCAAGGATATCTTTTGCGAACCTAGCATCCCCAATAATTTCATGTCCTTTATTTTCGTATAATTTTAGAGTTGAATTGCTTATTATGCTGTCCATTTCTTTTATGTATTCAGAGGGGAAATAGAAATCTTTATCGCCACATATTATTAAAACAGGAACAGATATCTTTTTTAAACTATCAATTGACTCGTGTTCAACTTCGGCTTTAGCTTCGATTAAAACATCCTGAGAAAAGGTTTTGCTTTCAGGTTTATGAGCAAAGCTACCAGCCAGCCATAACATTCCCTTGAAAAATTTTCTTTTGATTCCTGGTGGATATAACGCATCTGCTATTGTTACATAAGCTGATTTAAGGTTCCCTTCACTCAATAGTTCAGCAAACTTGGTATCTATTTGTTTTCCTTCTTCACTTATTTTATGGGCAGCCATTGCAATGACAATATGATTGAATAGCTCAAAGTGGTCTGCTGCAAAATGCTGAGCAATCACCCCTCCATAAGACATCCCGATAATTAGATCAACTTTTCCTCCAAATTCATCTCTTATCATTTCAGCGTAATCGTTAGACATATCTTTTGTAGTGTAGCCCTCGTGGAGCGCCGATTTTCGGGTAACTACATAAATGGTGTATTCCTCAATGAAGGGATTCAAACCTTTTGCCAGTATATTAAACATAAATCCTTTTGGAACTTCATTACCAGGACCTCCAAATAATAGAAGTAAAGTCTTGTCTCCCTCCCCAAAACGAGCATAGGGTATTGAATTTTTAAAAATCCCATATTCTGGTTTAATCTTGGCCATAATTATCTTTCACTACTAATTGCTTTTAATTGTATTTAATCATAAATTTAAAAAAAAAAGAATTTTAACTCGATATAATTTCATTTTTCTTGGCAAGAATTTTTGCGAAGAGTTCTTCTTCAGTATCGGGAGGAATCTCAACTTTATCTTTCTTAATTAATTGAATCGCTTCTTCGGGGCATCTGGGAACGCAATTTCCGCAACCAATGCATCTCCTTTTATTAACCTTGGAAATTTCATTTTTCATTTTGATCGCTTCAATCTGACAAACTTCTATGCACGTTCCACATCCCCCACACATATCTGCATCAATTTGAGCATAAAAATTGGTTGTAAAAAAATCTACGGTCTTTGGGAATTCTTTTAAACTTGTTAAAATTCCGCAGCAACATCCACAGCAACTACATATGAATTTTGAATCTTTAGCATTTTCTGCTTGGAAAACTAGTCCCTCTTCTTGATTCATGCGTAACAATTCGAGGGCTTCTTGGCGTGTCACTTCCCTTCCCCACCCTTCATTAAGATACATAGCAGCCATCTCTCCCATTCCAAAGCAAGTTTCATAGCGTGAAGTAACCTCACAAGATTCGCCTCCCATTTTATGAGCTTTCCGACAGATACATTCTATCGCGACATAAGGACCAGGATTATTGCTTACGAGCTTTTCAAGTTCTTCATAAGTTGGTAAGCTGTGTTCTGCTGTTACACTTTGTTCTACTGGAACAGTCCTAAATTGCGAAATTTTCGTTCCGAATAGCTCCAGACCAAATTCATTTCCGGCATATTCACTCATATCCTCTAAAAATTCTGGGGTGAGCCTATTAAGTTGATATTCGTACATTCCCATGACTAGATAAGCGTTTGCATAGTGTTTTTCCCCATCTACAACTTTATAATGGATTGCTCCCTTACTTACCATTGTATCCAACTTTTCCTTCAATTCGGAAATATTCATATCCAAATTAGATCTCTTATAAATCTTTTCTAAAGGTTCATATTTATCCGTTAACTTTGTAGCGATTATTGCTTCTTCGGGTTCAAATAAATGCTTCAAAATTCTAATACCCGCTCCAGTTTTGGAAACCGGAAAACCAATAGGGAATTTATCGAGATGCTCACGTAAATTTTCATAGACATTTTCTAAATTTAATTTAGACTGCATTGTGATTCACTTTAATGTTAAAAATGGATTAACGAAGATTAAGTAAGAAAGAAATGTTTTTAACATTTTTGTAACTATGATAAATCCATCTAGAGTTAAAAATTACTTTTCCACCAGTGTGGAGCTTGGACTGATTTTAATTCACCACGTTCTAATAATAAAAAATGATCATCCTCAAAGATAAAAGCAAAACCTCCAAGAAATTTAACCCAATGTGAATCTGGTGGCAGACCAAACCAACCAAATCTTAAACTCATCAAGTGCCAATCATGAGTGACATAAACATTTATACCATTTTCTGGTGCATCTTTAAGGTGTTTCGAAATGAGATGGGCTGTTTTTTGGCAATATGAAATAAAAGGCTCCCAATCCTTAGAGTGAAAGAATCCTACAGCCCAAAGATACATAATATCTCTAAAATGATAATTCTTAAACTTTTTCAAAACAGCTCGATTATTGATTCCTATATTATGGAGAGGATCAAATTTCCCTAAGAGTTCACTTTCTCCACCGACCTTCTTGAAACCATTGTGTATATTTTCTGCAGTTTCTTCGCATCGCCATATAATACTATGAAATAATCTAATAGGTCTGCTTATAAGTAAACTTTCGCCGAATTTTTCTGCGATTGCATGACCTTGGGGCGTTAATCTTAATTTACTTACATTCTCTAAAGGTTTAGGTTCATTTCTATGGGAATGCCTTAAAATCAAGATTATTTTTGAATCGTTTGGAAATTTACCTAGCTTTTTAATGATATTACGCGCTTGACTTGCCCAATCTGCTTGTTCCCAGATTTCTTCTATGTTCATTTTAATTAAAATCAGTTTTAATTTTAAAAATTTTCTGTTTCCACAATTTTTGCTGTCAATTTTTGTTTATATAGATTCGTTTTCTAGTTGGAAGTATCAATACCATGTAGTTACATCAAAAAAAATGATAACACAAGAAGCAATATCGGTTCCTATTATTCCATTTAAAAAATTAAATCCAAAATCAGTAGATGAGTTCTTAGACATTTTCGAAGACGTTTTGGATCTTGATTTGGAGAAAGGTATGGATTTAGATTTTTCCATCGATAGCAAATTAGGTTCAGACAAAATTAGCCCCACTCTTTTTTTAGCGAAGCCGAAGGACGCCTTTGAGATTGCAAATATCTGTAAAGAAGTGTACGACGGCTCATATCCTTATAAAGAAATAGAAGATCCGCGGGAAGTGAAGAAAATGATCGAAAGCCCCGAGCACCACTTTATTCTCTTTAAGATTGAGGAAGACATTGTTGGTTGTTTTCGGTGCGCGTTGGATTTTAAGCATTATAAGGGTTACACGGGTGGATTCATGGTCAGAAAAGAATATCAAGGAATCATCGACGTTACAAAAGCGATAATAGGCTCTTACGCGTGGATGTGGAGCAGTTACAAGGACGAGATATTAATGTGGTATTGCGAGAATCGAACTGCACACGCAGCTTCCCAGTACATTACCTCTGTCTGTGGAATAAACACCGTAGCGTTCTTTCCTAACAAAGATATCTTTTTCGATCAAGTAGAATCTGATGTAATGGGCGTAGTTTTCAGGGAGAAAGCGATTAATGAATATCGATATTCTCAAACTCCCCAATTAATTAGAAATGCGCTCGATAGCTTTCTCCATTGCGATAATATTTACGGACTGGGCGGATTTAACTTGGTTTGTCCCGATATTCAACTTAATTACGAGAAGATCGAGGTGCTTCAGAACTCTTTTCGAAAAGATGTGATCAAGGACAAATATGGTTACGAATATTACCAGTTTTTTATCACAGGAACAAAATCATATTTTTCATTTCTCCATACACCTTGTATACAGAACCTCGAAAAAACCAAGTATTATGTAGAATCTTTAGAGGAACTATATGTGTACTTGGAAGAGTTCTTAAAAGTGATCAAAGAAAACTCAGTACGATACAGCGAAGCATTTGTGTCTGCTCTTAATCCTGAACATCAACAACTATTTTACGAGTTTGGTTTTAGAGCGAGGGGATATGTGCCATGCTGGAGTTTCAAAAAAGACGAAAAATCGTTCGAGGATTATGTAGTATTTAATTATTACGAGGGAGAGGTTCCACAAGCTGCCTTACTTCCGGTAGGTCAAGATTTAGTAGATATGCTTAGCGTTCAGATCAATTAATTAATTCTTTAGCTACATTGCTTTTCCAAAAACCTTGCCCTTAATACTTGAGCTCAATCAATTATTAATTCATTTATACTCAGGTTTTCAGAAATAAATATTTCGGTATATGGTTCCCAGACATGTAAGTGGAGATCATACGAAATATCTGTTCTAAGAGTCACATTGATATTAATGTCGTATTTTGCAGTCCATGTAGGGTGGTAGAAACCCCCTAACGTTTTTCCTGCGCTAAGCGCAAGAAGTTCAGTAAATGGTTCTGAAGAAAAATTTAGCCATTCTATAAAAAAATAGTCATAATCCGAATTTCTCATATAAATTCCTTCAGCTTTAAGATTGACATCAGCCTTCATGCAATAAGGTACTGAGGATGTATTATGGAGGATATTTAGTGTTCTTCCGTCCGTAATTATCCTTATTTTCTCAGGTTCAGCTCTTATTGCTGGCTTATAATAAAAAGAATAAGACTCTTCAATTACAGCATAATTTAAGAAACCCATGATGTAAAAAGAGCTTAATCCCCCAACAGCTAATCCACCAATTATTCCAAATAGTATGAGTAATCTATAAATTATTCTCATGGCTTCCTTTATTGTTCTAAATTATTTTAGGAGGTTTTCTGAAATTAAAATAAGTAATTTATTTATTTAACATTTTTGGGATTGGATTCTATAAGTATTAGATATATTCTGTGCTGGAGCTTGAGGATTAAAACCGACGAAATCTACAAGTAAACCTTTAACTTAACTAACAACATTTATATATCGAATTCGATAATTGGTTTACATGAGCGATTTACCAAGGAATAAGTATGAAATTCTAGATATAATTTTTACATTACTTAACGCATTATGTATGTCCTTAGCGGCTATCTTTCTTTTATCTAATGTGATAGTTATTATGATATTTATCATCGTAGTTGTTGTTTTTGCATGTTTTGTTTTTTTCTTGTGGAAATCACGGAATCCTTTTAATGTCTATCTAGTTAGGGCATTTGCTTTTAATAATTTGTTCTTTACAATTATAGCACTAATGTTTTACTATTCTTTGCTTTCTGCTATTACTCCACATCCAATGGGGTACGCTTTACTTCTTATACCTTCTGTTTTTTATCTTATAAAATCGTATAAATTTTCTGCTGTTACTACTCTTAGTGATAAAAAAGAGGGTGCAATGTTAGCTTATGCAGGAAAATCTAAGGCTTCACAGCAACGGTTATTTAGAGATAACTTGGAAGACCGAAAAAAACGAAAAGAAGTAATTGCTCAACAGAAGAGAGAATATAGATATAACATAATCATTGTTTTAACTATAGCGTTAACTTTAAGTAGCTTTGCAGCTCTCATCTTTGGATTATAATAATTTATTTTTTTAATTTAACGGAACGAGATATAAAATTAGTGAATTTAGATTTATTTCTTTATATACATTCCTCTGAGGATGATATCATCGTTTTAAATCAATTTAAATAAGATGATGAAAAATGGAAATTAGTTTAGAAAAACCGATTGTAAAGGTAAAAGAGCTTACTGTCGCTTCAACTCGAAAAATTTCGGAAATTCAATATATTCTAACTGAGCTTTTATACGTTCCTGATGAAAGACTAAAGCTCGTGGTTGTATTAGAACTTGCAGATTATCTTACAGAGAAATTTTCGAAACCAGATTATAAAATCAGATTTTTTTATACTGTTCAGAACGAAATCTTAACGGGATTCGTAATTTGTCAAATAGACGATGAGTTCAAAAGCTACGGAAAGCCTTGTCCGACTTTTGGGTGGCTTCATGCTAAAAATTTTCTTTCATGTAAAATGCTCATGATTGAGTGTGAAAATTTCATTCGACAGAACAACTTTCGAAAGCTTAGAGGCCCAATGAATTATCCCAAAATTATTGGGGGTATTGGCTGGCAAACCGAAGGTTTTTCATCTCCCATGATGAGTGGAGTTGCATATAACGATCCAGGATCAAACGTTTTAATTTACCTTAAAGAATTAGGATACAAGATTGACACTAAATATTCTTGTGTAGATGCATTTGTTAAGATTTGGACTAAAGGAAAAGAATTAGACAAGAGTATAATAATTCGTTTTTTACCGCTCGATGAAATAAAGGCATTGAAAGGTCAAATATTGAATTTAGCCCAGCAATCTTTTTATTCCGTATTAGCTGACGCTGCAGGAGGTCAATCACGATTTGACGAGATTATGGAAATATTTTACCAAGCCAGTAAAGAAGTTCATATTATAAATCCTAATTTTGATCCTCAAACTTTCGCTGACATGCCCGGCTTTTTAGACACATGGAACGCAGCCGATCTCGAGAACATCGTCTCCACGAGCATTTTTGCGTTTGATAGACCCACTGGAGAGCTTGTAGGAGTATTGATGGCCCAACCTAATCTTTTCCAGCTATGGGCTGGAGAACCACTCACACATATGAACGTTGACACGGTAATTATCAAAAAAGAATACGTAGGAAAAGGCATATTCTCTGCGCTTCACAATATTGGTAAAGCACTTTCTTCTGCTGTATACGGGTATAACTACTACGAAGGCACTACGATATGGGCTAACAACGATAGAGCTATTAAGTCAATTTTTCCCCATAGCTCCCCGCTAAGAACTCACTATGTGGTTCAGAAGCGAATTTTAAAAAAATAAATTATTTTTCTTTTTTTTTTTCCTTTTCAATAACAACACTCGATAACATTTAAATACGCTATTCCCTCAATAAAAAATATATACTTACTTGAGTAAGTTATTAAAATCCAAGGTGAACTATCATGGTTTTTAAAATTATGTTAAATAAATTCTCTTTAGGATATTCTATAAGTTCTTTTTTAATGATTTTCGGTACAATGAACCTTTTTCAATCGATCTCGACAAAATTGTTTATCACTGGAGCAGATTTCATGGACATTCTTTTTTATTTAGGATTTGCAACGGCGTTTTCGTTTATTTTAGCATTACTAGCTCCTTTATTGGGGTCTATCTCTGATAAAAGGAAAAAGGGTTCTAGAAGAAGATCTTTCTTGATATTTGGTATAGTTGGGATGGTTTTGACAACAATTTTCTATTATTTTTCTCCTTTAAATTTTGGTATTACGGATATTTTTCTAAACTTATCATATTTCGTTATTTTACAGGGTGTATATGCTTTTAGTTCTATTATCTTTAATATAAGTTTCCAAAGCCTCTATCCAGAAATGTTTCAGGATCTTGATTCAAGATCTACGGTTATTGGGTTACTCATAGGATTTTCGGCTTTAGCTTCAATAATTATATTTCTTCTGGAAGAATTTTTCTTTCTAGTAGATATGTATTTTGCCATTATTTTTGGTTTGCTCATTATTCTTGGGGGAATTGTATTATTTAAAAAAGGATTTGATGAACCGTATATGCGATTAAAAGAGAAACCAAAATCTAATGAATACTCTTCCTACAAAATTTTATCGTCAAATAACAAATTATTCAAATGGTTTTTGATAGCATTTTTTTTTCTTACGATTTCAGAATTATTAATGACAAACGCTTTAAATTATAATTGGGAAACTACTAATATTTTTTTACCCAACTCTTTGTATGAAATTGTCAGATTCTTTTTGAATATTACCCCCAGCGTATTTATTGTTGCGTTTGTTCTTTACTGGAGAAAATTATCTCTCTCAATTGGGATTAAAAAACTCCTTAAAATCCTGATAATAGCTCTAATATCGTTTACTGTAGCTTTTCTATTTTTAAATGATTTTGTTTCTGGAATTATATTTACAAGCTTAATTAGAGCAGGTTTATCTGGGTTAAGTTTTGTTAAATTATTACTTTTAGCTATAATTATTGATCATTATTTTCTAAATACCGGGAATAGGCGTGAAGCAACCTACTTTGGCCTCAACCATACATTTAATTTTATTTCGGGTTTAATTGGGATTAATTTGGTATCTCTTGTATCTACTTTCTCAGTACTTTTTATCAACCCTCTCGATGCCATCCAATCTTATTATTTTTTCAGCAAAATCGGGTTTTCCTTGTTTGCTTTGATTTTTTTTGCAATTAGCTTGATTTTAATAAAAAAAATTCCTCTTGATAAAGAGAACTATGATAAGATTGAAAAAGAAATAGCTGAAATTAACACAAACTAGAATCTAATCTAGTGCAATTTATAAGAATTAGATATGACTAATAGGAAATAATAAAAAATAGAAGGTAGATAACAGATAATTTCACTTTTCTTCAATTTTTCTTCTTCCATT
>Ga0209979_1002890_pt1 | contig 15797 bp, 14 predicted proteins | sample AnhtaG_FD_183114 | JGI IMG/M metagenome (GOLD analysis project Ga0209979, IMG submission 183114) | Deep subsurface microbial communities from Anholt, Denmark to uncover new lineages of life (NeLLi) - Anholt_01485 metaG (SPAdes) (version 2) | ecosystem: Environmental > Aquatic > Marine > Oceanic...
TTCGGATCACCGAAGGCATTATATCAAGTTAATTTTCAAAAAGAGATTAACTGTACAGTTTTTTTCAGAAGTTTATTCCACGAGCATTCCTAATTCAGATTTTTCGAAAATGGCCAAAATGGAGAAAGATCAAGTACATTGATACATGTATTTTTAATGACGTACTTTTTTGCACTATAAATGCAAAAATATGGTTAATAATTAACATTTACGAGATCATATCACACTCTTACTGAATAGTTGTCTATAATTTTTTGTCGCTGTCACCCAACAACATAAAGATGTTGGGTGTAGCTGCAGAATCACCTCGGTAAAGCAGCAGTGAAGTGAAACGACAACATATATCGCGACAGATTGTTTGACATCGTGGTTGTCCTCTTTTTCACATCTTGACTTTACGTCGATTCGATCGGAGAGGGACCCTTAATCGATATCAATTTGTCACCTTGATCTTGCGTCTCCAATCATAGAGTCATGGAGCTCTTCGAATCAAGGTAAAAATAACATAAAAAAGGTTCTTAATTAACATTTCGCACTTTTTTATCGAAATTTGTTAATTTCATCCCGAAGAGACATCGCTTTTTTTCGGGAGACGGCAGCGAAATCCTCACCATCTCCTGCAAAAATTATGCCACGAGAGGAATTAATAATTGCCATTTTTCCTTTAAAGTTTGTTCCGTTTTTCACTGTTTTTTCAACATCCCCACCTTGCTTGCCAACTCCAGGAATGAGAATTGGTATTTCATCACCAAGAATATTTCGTATTATCTTTAATTCCTCTGGATAAGTCGCACCGACGACTGCACCACAATTGTCGTTTTCATTCCATTCTTTTATTTTTTTTGCGACAACTTGGTAAAGCGGAATTTCTGATATAGGGAGATCCTGGAAATCACCTGCTGAATTATTGGAGGTTCGGCAAAGAATAAAACTACATTTGTCTTTATATTCTAAAAAGGGAACTATTCCATCCTTGCCCAAATAGGGATTAATAGTTATCGCATCTGCATGTAATGTTTCAAATAACGTCTGTGCATATTTACGTGCAGTATTTCCAATGTCGTTGCGTTTTCCATCTAAAATAACGACAACATCTTTAGGAATATATCTAATTGTTTTCTTCAACAACTCAATACCTTCCGTCCCCAAAACCTCATAAAACGCCATGTTTAACTTGTATGCACACACAAGATCTTTTGTAGAATCAATAATTGATTTGTTGAATTCTAAATATGGATGTTTACTTGATTCAAATAAAAATTTAGGCATTTTTTCTTTATCAACGTCAAGGCCAACACAAAGCAAGCTGTTGTTATTATGAGAGATATCAGTAAATTTCTGTTTAAAGTTCATACAATCTCATGCAAATAGATCTTCGCATATAAAAAGATGCTATCCAGTTAGTTATTTAACGTTTGGTTGAATACAAAAATTAAGATGGAAATCATATATGCAGTCTGCTCTTGGGGACTTGGTCATTCAACACGATCGTTACCAGTAATTAGAAAGTTGATAGATGAAAACAACAGTCTAACAATCATATCAAATGGGAGATCTCTAGATTTATTGAAAAAGGAGCTAGGAAACAACGCTTCTTATGTTGATATTGTTGATTATCCAATGCTTCTTTCAGAAAATGCAAGGCAATTTATGGCAAAAAGCATGATGTATTGGCCCCTGTTTATCAAAAGAATAGAATCGGGCCTCATTAAGCTTAATAGACTCCTTGAAAAGAAGAAATATGATCTCATCGTTTCCGATAGTAGATACGATATGTATAGTAAGAAGATTCCGTCTTTTTTTATCTCTCATCAAATACGTATTATGAATCCTCTCAGGATAAGAATGTTTGAGACAGGAAGTGAACTATTTAACCTCTTTTTTTTCAAAAGATTTTCAGGAGTAATAGTACCTGACTATAGGAAAGATAGTTTCTCTGGTGATTTGTCACACAACCTTAGAAAAATAGATGGAAATATGCTTCATTATGTCGGTGTTCTTTCTGATTTTAGTAAAAAAACTGTGAAAAAAGATGTTGATTATCTGATTTCACTATCTGGTCCTGAACCGCAGAGAAGTATGCTGGAGGAAAAATTATCATCGCAGATTCAGGATCTAACAGGAAATATTGTGATGACCTTGGGGAAGACAGAGAAGACATCTAAAATGGAGCATGAAAATATTACTACGTATTCATTTCTAACAAAAGTAAAAAGAGAGGAGCTTTTGAATAGGGCAAAACTAGTTATTGCTCGCTCTGGGTATTCTACAATAATGGATTTAGGTTGTATTGGAGCTAAAGCACTGCTTATTCCTACACCTGGTCAAATAGAACAAGAATATCTTGGAGAGTATCATAACACGAGTGGTACGTTTTATTCAGTAAAACAAAGCAAAGTACAGGTAAAAGAAGATGTTGAAGTTGCGAAAAAAACAACAGGGATAACAAGAACTTGTGATGTAAATAGAACAGTAGAAAACATCCTAAATATACTGTGTTAAATGCAGGTCATTTTTTTCTAATAAATATAATGAAAAATAATATATATAACTGTCATATTCATTTTTTGTAAAATGGTGAGAGATGCTGATGGTGGTACTTAAACCTCAGGAGATTGTGAAAAGTTGGTATTTCTGGATCATTGTAGTGACAGGACTAGCAATAGTTATACGTTCTATTCCAGCATGGACCAATGCTGCATGGGGTTGTGATTTTGGAATATATTATGGACTTACAAACTCTCTTGTGGAAAATCAGGATCTATTCAACTCATATAGCGGATGGGGAAACTCCTATCAATATTTCCCCGTATTATATGCCATCACTGGAGGCATGCATTGGCTTACGGGAGTTGATGTACTCACCATTATGCCAAAAATTGCACCAATTTTTGGTGGTCTTTCTGTACTTATTTTCTACTTTGTCATCTATGAATTACTAGGTGATAAAAAAAAGGCGCTTCTCTCCATGCTTTTGTTTGCTGTCATGCCTTTTCATGTCTATCAGACAAGTCATGCCTCACCATTGACAGTCGGTCATTTTTTCATGATGCTTTCACTGTATCTTTTTATTAAATTCAGGCAAGACTCGCGATACGTTATCCCTTTATCAATCTCAACAATTTTGCTTGTCATGTCTCATCATCTGACAACATATTTTTACCTTATTTCTTTAATAATGATCGTATTTGTTGAAAACGTAAGCATCAAGGAATGGGCACGTTCATTAAAAAAAGATGTTCTCTACATACTTGCAACAAGCGGTCTTATCTTTTCTTATTGGATGATTGTTGCTACACCAGTGTATGAAAGTTTTATGAAAAGTGGGCTTAAACTTGGATCTATTCATATTGGTTCCCAGTACACAATGCTTCTTTTTTATCTTGGGTTTTTTTTAATGTTTGGCATTATTTGGCTGAAGAGAAAGCTTAATTTATTTACTGTCCGGAAACAACCATCTGTGAACTCTGCCATATTTAAGTTTTCTTTGACTATGATTATTTGCCTTTCGGTCATGGGTTTTTTTTCTCTTGCGAAGCTTCCTTGGACAAACTTTAGCTTCACACCCTTATCAATCCTATATTCAATACCGCTACTTCTTGTCTTTGGGTTTGCCATTGCAGGTTTCCGATATACTGGATCTGCAAAGAACGGTCATTTTATTAGAGGTTGGCTCCTTGCAATCGTTTTCTCATTTGTATTTAGTATTGTGACAAACAGTACAACGCTCTACCCCCACAGACATCTTGAATACATGATGGCTCCCTTAAGTATTATTTCGATTTTTGGCATTAGTGCAATTTTTTTAAATCTACGTTATGAAAAAATCTCCAGCTTTACAAATAAGATTCGCGCCACTAAAAAGCCTGCTATTTATTTCTTTAAGAAATCAAGTCTTTTGCAAAAACGCAATATCATTTACCTTTCCGTCATCCTCTTTCTTGTTACTGCAAATGCAATTTCTGTGTATCCTTCGCATGTAGCGCTAAATGCGTCCTATGAAGTGATAACAGATGAAGATCTAGCATCTATTGATTGGATGAAGGAAAATCTAGACAAAAACCGAACGGTTATTGCTTCTGATCATCGTCTTGCAAGAGTTGCAGAGGCTGTTGGATTTAACACGACACTTGATGAGGCGAGTATCATTTGGATTGCAGAGGATTTTGTTGATTGTCTTTTTGAACTTGAAGGAATTGGGAAAAACTATAGTAGAATCACCCATGTACTCATCGATGACATATTAAAAGAGAGAGTAGTGCATGTTGGTTTTGGTAAGATCTTCTATATGACCAACGAGTCGTATGAAAAATTTTCATATCAACCGTTTGAACTGATCTATAGAAATGCAACACTAAATCCTGATACAGAAGAAGAATCTTGGGCAGAAGTTTATACTGTTAATTGGACATTTATAAAAGAAATTTTAGTAGAAGCATAATTTCATTTGTTTTTATAACTCTCAATTACATTTTCATACACTTTTTCAAATTGGCAACCTACATAGTTCATTGAGTGCTTTTTGATTAGTTCTAAACTATTCTTACTCATAGTATTTCTAAGATTTTTATCTGACAATATCTTGACAACGTCGCTTGCCAGTTGCTTGCTATTTCTTGGATCAAATAAGAGACCATTATCTAAATTTACAAGCTCAGGCACTGCACCTTTATTTACCGCAACAACAGGCAATCCTGAAGCAATTGCTTCCATTGTCACAATACTTTGTAGTTCGGCTTCTGCAGGCATCACAAACAAATCAGCAAGTGAATATATGTTGATATAATCCTTCCATTCTAAGAAATCTACGAACGTCGTGTTATGAGACACGTGTAATGTTTCTGTTAACCTTTTCATCTTTTGTTTATATCCACCACCTGAACCGCAGAAGAGAAAATGAGCGTCTATTTCTTTAAGTACATGCGGTATTGCTTTTACAAGAACATCCAGATTTTTTTCACTGCTCATCCTGCCAGTGTACAACACAATATTTTCTTTTGGTATATTGAATTTTTTTCTCAGATATTCACCATTATTATTAGGGTTGAAAACCTCAATATTTACTCCGTTTGATATGGGTGTTATCTTTGTTTTTAGACCCCTATTAACGTATATGTCTGCTCCAGTTTGTGTTGGTATAGTTGCCCAGTCAACCAAATTGAAAAAGTAAAAAAGATATTTCCATGAATATTTATTCATCATGTTATAATATCGAGAGTTTAAAAAAGGGGAAAGCATGTTTTCGGGTAAAATGTGAATAGAGCCGACGACTGGTATCCCATACTTTTTGGCACATACCAAAGTGCTAGCACCTATAGGGTATGGAGAACAAACATCCACAACGTCTGGTTTGAATGTTTTGATAATTTTTTTTAATTGAAAAATAGGAAACGGTGAAAAATGATACTTATTGTTCATGTAAAAGGGTAACGTTACCCCCCTCAGCCTGAATATCGTTGATCCGTTGTCTTGTTCAACACTGTTTTTAAAGGAAAAGCCAGGTGCTAGTACACCTACCTCATTTCCACGTTTTACAAGTTCATGTACGAGACGGTGTTGGGCAACTGCCCCGCCATCAATGTTCGGATAGTATGACTCGGTCGCAAATAATATTTTCATAACAATCGATATCCAGATCTATCTCATAATCTCATGGTTGATAAATAATGCTTACTAAAATTATAAAACTCATGAACTACTTAAAGAGGTAAGGGCTAAGCGAAGATGCAATTGAGGAGGGCGATGCAAAAACATCGGTTGCGAAATACTGGTACCAGCCACAACTTCTATTACATTTTTTCATATCTTGTCTTGCCTTTTTTGCCTCATCTGTTTTAAGAAACTCCATGAATGATCCTTCAGTAAAATTATAGATTCTTTTACCCACGGTTCTGCATGGATAAAAAAGACCACCGTCAGAGTCAATAATTATCGAAGATGTGGAACACCCATGGGGCTTGTTAATATTATCTAAAAATCCTTTCGGGGTGGTAATAGTGTTTTTATATACATTTTTTAGGTGAACGATTTCATTCCTAAATTTCTCAGGATCTGGATAATAATCATCTGTTCCGTCAAGATGGCATGCTGGCATAATAACTGTTCTTGCTCCTGCTTCATATACTCTTTTTACTTTTTCCTCTATAGAAGGTAGGGTATCTTTTGTCACCACGGTCTGGATACATACCTCTGGACCGTAGCTTTTAAATTCTTCTAATCTATCAAAAAATTCTAGATTGTCATGCCCTTCGTCGATACTTATGTGAAGATAATCAATATGTTTGCCATATTCCTCCATAGGTCGTTTGTCTAGCAGATGTCCATTAGTAGTGAAAAATAGATAAAAGGGTTTTTTATGGGCATATTCTAGAATCTCACCAAGATCTTTTCTTACGAGAGGATCTCCACCCTCAAGACTTAAGACAACGATGCTGGAGTTGCCTATGTTATCTAAAACTTCGAAAACATCTTCTTTAGAGAGATCTGGTGTTTTCTCCATCCATACATTACAGAAACTACATTTGAGAGAACATTTATGAGTAACTTTAAACGAGGCGTAAAATGGATAGATGCTTTCTTTTGCCAAATAATTTGAAAAGGCATATCTCGTTGTTTTTAGATATTTTTCTAAGGGTAACTTTTTCATAGATTCACGATGGTCGTGGAGTAATACCTTACTACACATAAGTTTTTTTATTTACATGAAAATTTTAGAACCACAAGAAACATAAACCATTCTCAAAATAAAGGCTTGTGGATTCAACAGAAAAAAAACCAAAAACAATGAAACTTTCCCTAATAATTAGTCTCATACTGAGTATTGCAATTATTATACTTATTTTGTTTTTTACAATTGACGCAGAAACATTGGAATATTTATCAACTCAGCAGATACGGTATGAATTTTTCTTTGCTGCAATGGGAATCAATGTCATCTATTGGATATTATGGGGCATCAGACTAAGAATACTCAGCAATGCCATTAATAAAAATGTGAATATTAGTATGTGGGAATCAACAAAAATAATTATTGCGAATCTTTTTTTAGCAAACATAACTCCCTCCATGGCAGGTGGAGAACCAGTAAGAATTTATCTCCTAAGCAAGAATGGTTTAAGTGTTGGCAGTGCAACAGCATCAGTACTTGGTGAGCGATTGCTCGATGCGATATTTATTCTCTTGTGCGTCCCATTTGCGTTTCTTATTTTTAGAGGGCACATAGAAGTGGGAGCCTTAAAAGTTGGACTTACAATAGCAATAGCTATTTTTATACTAGCAGTGATAGTTTTTGCTTATGCATTAAAAAATCCCAAAAAAACCAAATCTTTTTTGATTTTTTTAAGTAATAAGATAAGTAGATTCTCCAGGAAAAAAGATAGTGAGAGTACACGTATAGAGAGAATAAGTAGTGGGGTAGACGACTTTCATGACAGTATGATCTTTTTTCTTTCTACTGGGAAAAAGGCGTTTATAAAAGCAGGAATTGTTACCGCTGTTTTCTGGATAACAGGTTGGATTGTTCCTATACTCATCCTTATGGGACTTGGCCTCAAGCCTTTTATAATCGAATCATGTGCTGCCCAGGTACTTTTAATTATAATTGTCATGATGCCGACAACGCCTGGAAGTGCCGGTGTCACAGAAGGTAGCACTGCAATTTTATACAGTGTATTTATTGGCTCATCGTTGGTAGGGATTTTCGTTATTTTGTTTAGGTTTATAACTTATCATATGGGTCTTATAGTTGGAGCAATATTCCAATATCGGATATTCAAATCTGTTGCTTCATTTTCATTAGATGTAATTAAAAAACAAAAATAGAGTTTTTTAAGGAGACATGGGCGTCACATTTTAATAATAGATATGTTATTCAGCCCATCCTATGAAAAAAGCTGAGAAATGCATTACATGTGGAAAAGGACTGCTTGAGCAAGGATCGGCAACGTTTCAATGTCCAATGTGCAGCGAAATTATTGGAAGATGCGTAGACTGCAGAGAACAAAGCATAGAATACAAATGCCCAAAATGTGAATTTACAGGACCATAGGAGGAAAACATATGGGAGAGGTCATAGCACTTATACGTTTGATGCCAGATGGCGTGTTAAGTGACGATGAAATACAAAAAATTCTTGATGAAATAAAGGTTGTTGTAAAAGAGCCGGTAAAACTTGGAAAAGTTGAAGTGAAAAACATTGCCTTTGGTCTCAGAGGTGTTGATGTTACTGTTTCTGTTCCTGATTCGGAAGGCGGGCTTGACCCGATAGTTGAGATTCTTTCCAATATTGAAAAAGTTGACAATGTAGAAGTTGTTGATATCGGAAGAATCTAAGCTGCTGATTTTTTAATGTAGTCAGTAATATTTTCTAATGCTTCTATTCCGATTTCTGTTGGATAGTACACTGGATATGCAGAGTTGCTTGTATCTCCCTCGACAAGCTCGGTCATATACATTTTTTTAATATGCCATTTTACGACATGATGATTAAGATGTAGTGCATGTGCGATTTCAAGAAGATGTTTACCAGGATTTGTCTGCAGATATTCCATGATTTCCCGAGCGTTTTTGTTTTTAAGTATTGATTCTCCTATCGCCTGTTTTCTTATCTCCATACCGCCTTCAACAAGGTAATAAACCTTTTTTCCACCGATAAATCTGCTTCGTACGAGATTTGTCTGTTCTAGTTTACGGAGATGCCATGCTGCGTTACTTGGTTTTAAATCAAGCTCTCTTGCTATCTCCCTCAGATGTGAACCAGGGCATCCATCAATATAGTCGTAGAGATGTTTTCTTATTTCTGTATCAAGGACGTTCTCTGGTGTCACGTATTTTACTCCACCATGAAAAAGAAGAAAACCAATAATGACTGCAATAGCAACAATGATGACTGCAAATGTCACAGTGGAAGTATCGTTTGGCCTGATAAACGAAACAGCAGCTGCATTGTCCACAACAGCAAAAATAGATAACATAATTAGAATCATAATTAATTTATTTCTAACATGCATTTTTCATCCCATCCTATTATTTGCATCCGTACAGTTATTATAAATATAAAAATGTTTAAAAAGTTTACTTATGGGCAAAAAAGCCTATTATTTCTTCTTCTTGTTTTTCTATTCGTACAAAGCCAACTCGTTCAAATTGAATGATCTCCCCGCTTTTAAGGCCTGAAACTGCTTTTTCTGCATATCCATGTAGTTCCACAAGACTTTTTGGGTTGTATGTATCTTTTTTAAAAATTGGTCCTGGAACGTAAATTTTCATCTTGATGAAATCTTTTGTTGTCCATTGAATTTTTGCAGTATCAGCAATTAGTTTCTCGCCTTCATATCTACCAGATATTGCATCACCAGTTTCCTGTATTTTCACATTATACAGACCTTTTAATCGGAAAATATCGCCAGTCTTCATATTCTGCATGTCTTCCTTTTGAACAAAAAAAACAGAATCTGTCGCGATCATGCGTTCTCCCAGATCATTTGTTGGATGTAGTTTAAGCCGGATTTTTCTTTTCGGCGCATCATCTACAGAGAGTTTTATTGGATTTGATACAAAGAAGTATCGTTTTGCTTTTGGGTCAAGTATTTTCCTATTGATTGCTTCAACAATACTGAAATCTACAGTGGATTCAGCCTTTGAAATCCCCTGAGAAAACACAAATTGTCTGATTGCTTCTGGGACAATTCCTCTCTTCTTCAGTCCACGGAGTGTAGGAAGCCGTATATCATCATATCCAGACACGAGTCCTTTTTCAATAAGTGGTTTTATCTTTCTCTTTGAAACAGGCATCCCCTCTATAGATAATCGGGAGAACTCCATAAGATGCGGCTTTCGAAGATTTAAAAGTGAAAGAATACGAAAATAGACAGGATCACGAAGTTCATATTCCTTGGTTCTGAACGGATGGGTTACACCGCTGATGCTGTCTTCCACTGCCCCTGCGAAATCATAGGTTGGCCAAACACGATACTTATCTCCCTGTAACGGGTGTTCCTTGTCAATAACCCGGAAGAGGGTGGGATCACGCATCGCAGTATTAGCACTCTTCATTTCTCCACGTAAACGAAGTATGGCACCTTTTGATTCCCCAGAGGATAAGAGTTCTTTCCAGAGATCAAATGTCTCACCACTGCTTCTCTTCCTGCAGCTACATGCCTTAGAATGAAAGCGTCCTTCTTTAATTGCTTCAGGTGTACATTTGCAGATATATGCATCTCTCTGGTTGATTAGTTGTTCTGCAAGCTTGTAATGGGTCTTAAGATTATCAGAAGTATGATATTCCTTATCCCATTCTATACCAAGCCACCTTAGATCTTCTTTTTGAGCTTCGTAAAACTCAATTTCTGCATTTTCAGGGTTGGTATCGTCAAATCTGAGTATGAATTTTCCATCATACATCTGTGCATATTCGTAATCAACAATTACTGCTTTTGCATGTCCAATATGGAGATAACCGTTTGGCTCAGGTGGAAAACGAGTAACCACTTTTCCTTTCTCAGCATGAGGAAGCTTTGGTAATGAAAAATCCCGTTCTTTTTTCTCTTTATGGAGTAGCTCAGGGGCAATTTCTTCTAATTCTAAGACTTGTTTTTCTAGCGGGATGCTATTTATTTCTCTAACTGCAGCACCAGAGATAGGGATGATTTCCTTTGGTGAAATTTCTTCTTTTTTAAAAGCTGCAATTACTTTTCCAATAACAGCTTTTTCATTGGCTTTCCCATTAAACTGTATTGCGTTTTGAAGGGCATACATTCGTGCGGTTTTTTTTATCTTTTCTTTTTCAACAGACATACTATTTTTCTCTTTTTATCGAATAATCTGCCAACTCCTTCAAAATCCCTTTTGCCTCTGAATCTTTAAGAACATCTAAAGCATTTTTTGCTTTTTTGTTGTACTCTATTGCTGTCTTTTTTGCATAATCTATTGATCCCATCTCTTTAAAAAGTGTAAAAACTCTTTTTACATCATCATCTGAAGCATTGCCGTTTCCAAACACTTCATCAAGTACCTGTTTGTTTTCACCTGTTGCATGCTGCAATGAATAAACTGCGATAAGTGTTTTTTTACCGTTTCTAATGTCATTTCCTATATCTTTACCAAGTGTTTCTTCGTTACTGCTTATATCAAGATAATCATCCCATATCTGAAATGATAAACCTAAATATAATCCATAATCTGTCAATGCAGAAACTTCATCCTTACTTCCATCACCGATTATTGCCCCGCCTTTTGCTGCAAGTCTGAATAACACTGCTGTTTTTCTGGTGATCATATCAATATATTTTTCTTCTGTAATTATCTTTCTTTGTTCAAAGTCCATGTCAAGTTGTTGTCCTTCGCAGATGTCTAAAATGCATCGAATGATATCATAATTAAGTCGTTTGAAAACCTGGCAGTCAACAGATAAATCATGCATTACTTCAAACGAACGAGCGAAAAGAAGATCTCCAGCAAGTATTGCAGCAGGTTCACCAAATTTAATGTGTACAGTAGGTACATTTCTTCTCAGATTTGATTTATCCATAATGTCGTCATGGACAAGCGTGAAATTATGCATTAATTCAAGTGCTGCCCCGAAGGGTAATGTCTTTTCAGCATCGCCAAAAACACTTTCACATGAAAGCATAACAAGAAACGGCCGTAGTCGTTTTCCACCGCCCACTGGAAGATGCCGTGCAGCATCATACAGCGTAGCAGGCTTACCTTCCTGCAAATATTTCAGCCAATACTTATTAAAAGCATCTGCTCTTTTTTTTAATTCATCTTGCAGCTTCATTATTTACTCCCACATCTGCAGATCCCTGGAGAACTTCACTTCTGCACTAGTAAGTTGCTCAATATTTTTCGCTCCAACTAAAAACATAGCTGTTCGAACCTCTTTGATGATCATATCAAGCTCTAAAATTGTTGATCGACTGTCTTTTGTAGCTGGTTTTAAGAGTGCAAGAGCGATTCCTGCAGCGTTTGCTCCAAGCACAAGTGCTTTTGCCGCGTCAAGTCCGTTTCGAATACCTCCTGTTGCAATAATGGGCAGCTCCCAGTCGGTAGCCTTTCCAACTTCAAGAATCGATGTCGGTGTGGGTAGTCCCCAGTCCCAAAAGATTTGACCTTCGCGCATGTTATATTTATCGTCTTTTATTTTGGCACGATAGTATTCTACAGCAGAAAACGATGTCCCCCCCAAGCCTCCGACGTCTATTCCTGCAATACTCGTTTTTTTGAGCAATTCTGCGACTTTAAAGGAAATACCTGCTCCGCTTTCTTTGATAAGTATGGGTCTGCCAAACTCCTCTGAAAGCATGTCTATCGCTTCTAAACAGCCTTTTGCATGCACCTCTCCTTCAGGCTGAACGGCTTCCTGTAAAAAGTTGAGGCAGACAGCAAGAACGTCTGCATCGATCATCTCAACTATTTTTTCAGCGTTTTCAAGTATTTCCTTTTTATCCCATGAAACAATTTGAGAAGCACCTATATTTGCAATCTTTAATGGAATATCGTAATCATTTATGACGCTATATGTCTCTTTTAATTCTGAGTTTTCAAGAGCGGATCGTTGAGAGCCGACACCCATAGCGAGTTTAAATTTCTCTGCTGCGGCAGCAAGGTTTTCATTGATTTTTTTACCTTCATCATACCCTCCAGTGATAGCAGATATGACTATTGGTGCTCCTAATATTTTTCCAAATAGTTCTATCGACAGATCAATTTCATCTTCATTAATTTCAGGAAGCGCATTATGAACGAGGTTGACGTCATCCCAGTAGTTATGATGTGCTGATACATCTTCATCAAGACATATTTGTACATGTTCACGTTTTCGTTCTTCTGTTTGATTCATCTTTTTTCACCATAGACATATGTGTTTTTAGTTTTTCTTCCAACCAATGTATCATATAGCCTATTATTTATATTGCCATTCAACAAAACAACATCTATCCTCAGGCGAGATATGTTTTTTATTGTTTCAATTTTTCCAGCCATCCCTTTTGTGACATCTGCATATGTATTAGAGCCGGTAGTTAGGTTTTCAAGCTCATCTAGTGTTGCTTTTTCTATGAACTGTGCGTTTTTATCGGTCTTTGGATTTGATGTATAAAGACCGTCTTCATCTAATACAAATAGTACTTTTTCTGGTTTGAAATATTGTGCAAGCATTTGCATGAGAAGATCACCGGAGCAGATAGAAAATCCAAGTTTCTCATCCAATACGACATCTCCAAAAGTTACAGGTGTGAATCCTTTACTAAGATATTCTTTGAATATGTTGTAGTCCATCGTCGATGGTTTATGATCGTCAAGTTTTAATAGTGCATGTGGGGGAAGTGAAACAGCAGCGATATCTTGGTCATGTAGTGATGTGAGAACAAGTGAATTTAATTGTTGAACCATTGCATGGGTGCAGGAGAATCCTTGTAGCTGGGCATCATTTTTATATCCTTGATTTAGAGAATGTTGTTTTGCAAGAATATGGCCAAATGATCCTGCACCATGAACAAGTATTATTTCTTTGTTTGCTTTTTTAATTTCTGAAGACAGTCTATCCGTTACATCTTCTTTAAATGCATATTTTTTTCCTTTATCTGTAATGATACTTCCACCGAGTTTTATAAGAAACATTCACATCCTGCATGAAATTAGCTATAAAAAAGGATTTTGATGTTGCTCTACAGCCTTTTACTGTCGATATATCTAAAATTTTTGTTTTGAAAACATACGTTTATCTTTGTTTTGTTCATGTATCAACCAAAGACCAATAGGCATACCTGTTCCAGATTTTTGCATTATGCTTTGGGACCATTCCGTCATATCATGTTCTGATGTGCTATTGCAGCAGTCCTCACATACGAAGATTTTGTCTTCAAATACAAGTCCTGATTGATGATCATTCAGATCAATTTCAGTTTTACAAACTCCACAAACTCTTATAACCATATGTCACTTCCTTCAAATCACGTTCTCCACGACTATGACATATTGAATATGTTTGTATATAAAACGTTTTTGGGAAAAAATGTTTTGTATCTAAAAAAAGAAAGAACTCAAATTTAAGTGAAAAGTTTCTTACGACCCTAATATGTTTCTAAGTATCGGAAATGCATTTGGAAATCGGTCTAAAAACTGTAGAAACAAAGAATTGCTGAATTGTTGGTTAACTGGCATTGTTACTTCAAGATACATCCAATCTGATTCTTCACCTAATGTGTCTCTTGCTTTTACTCTTATCGTATAATCTCCTTCTTCGCTCCATGCATTCCACATAGAAACAGTTACACCAGACCCATAATCCATTGTCCACCCATCAGTTGTTCCATCGCCCCATTCAATATAATAAGCAACAGGATTATTATCAGGGTCATTTGCAGAAAAAATATACTTATAATGAACATTAATTTCACCCTCAATAGTCCCCTCAAGAGTCTCCATTTCTGGAGGATTATTACTCTCTACTGTTCCAAAGCAATGAAGATAACAAGCCTGCCAATCATCATAATACCCCTTTGAAACAATATAAATTGCCCCATCATCTGCAATACACGGAGCAGCTTCGACATATCTATTTGTTAGCAGCTTTCGCCACCGTTCAGTACCATCCGGGTTCACTGCAATAATTTCGCCACCCCAAGAGTCATCAATTGATGTACCAAAATAAATAGTGCCATTTGCATCATTGCATGGTGTACTTCCACGTATCTTACGACCAGAACCTGGTTCAAAAATCCATTTAAATGTACCATTTGGGTTTACTGCATGAAGTTTTGTATAGCCACAATAGATCGTTCCATCAGGACCGATTGTTGGAGAGGTTCCACCGCCAATGATTACTCTCCATTTTAATGTACCATTTGGTGCTACTGCGTAAAGATAATCATCAAGGGAAATTACATAGATAGTTCCATCATCTGCAATGCATGGGCTTGTACGAATCCAATGATCAGTATGATAATGCCATTTCTCAGTTCCATTGTTCGGATAAAGAGCATACAGATTTCCATCATGACAACCACAATAAATTGTGCCATCGTCACCTATTGCAGGTGATGAATAGACAACATGATTTGTGTTGAAAAGCCATTTTAATGAACCATTTTGAGGGTATACAGCAACAATGGCTCCTTCATCACCACTTTGTCTACCGAAATAAATCGTACTATCATTTCCAATAACTGGTGAAGAAAAAATCGATCTGTAACCCTGTTTCCATTTTATCGTGCCGTTTGGATAAAAAGCATATAGATAATTTGGGTGTCCATATGCAGTTCCGATATATATTATACCATCTTCATCTATAGCAGGGGATGAATGTGCCGCACCCATTAAAAATTCTGTCCATATTAGTGTGCCATTGGAATTGATAACATAGAAATCTGATCCTCCAAAGTAAATTGTTCCATTTACATCAATTACTGGCGAGCCATATCCACCATTAATAACATCATAACGCCATTTCTCAATTGGATATTCAACAGGAATATACGGACTACGACCAGTATGTCTTACATCATGACAGAACATGGGCCAAGCAGAATCCATAAGCCCCGAGTTAATAGCTTGTATCGGTTCATTGTTAACTGGTATATTAGCTGATCCTGAAGATATAGCCAGTTCTGAATCAATTGTATTTTTTACTTTAAAATCATTATTACATGACTTTCGGTCATATATATTCTTATAACATATTAAATTGGACAACATTTAATTACTAGAATCGCATTTATATATTTATGACCCACCTGAACCAGGAGATTCGAGTATCCAAGATACTACAAGTCCTGAAAGATGTGGAAGAATCCTTT
>Ga0209979_1002891_pt1 | contig 15794 bp, 14 predicted proteins | sample AnhtaG_FD_183114 | JGI IMG/M metagenome (GOLD analysis project Ga0209979, IMG submission 183114) | Deep subsurface microbial communities from Anholt, Denmark to uncover new lineages of life (NeLLi) - Anholt_01485 metaG (SPAdes) (version 2) | ecosystem: Environmental > Aquatic > Marine > Oceanic...
AATAGGCAGTCAGGTAAGCCACATCGTGGATGCCCTTGTCCCGCCGCACGTACACCCCGCCCCGGGCGCTGACGGACGTCGGATCCAATCCCAGTATGAAGCGCAGGATAGAGATGTCGTGGGGGGCTAAGTCCCACACGACGTTGATGTCTGGCTGAAAGAGGCCAAGGTTGACCCGGCTGCCGTTGATGTAGTAAATCTCGCCCAGTTCGCCACTGGCGATGATAGCTTTCACCGCTTCCACCGCCGGGTTGTATTCAAAAGTGTGCCCCACCATGACCACCAATCCTCGCTGCTCCCCCTCAGCTACAATCTCCTCGGCCTCAGGCACGCAGGCGGCCAAAGGTTTCTCCACCAGAACATGCTTACCAGCTTGGAGAGCTTCCACAGCCAGACGGTGGTGGGTAGAAACCGGCGTGGCGATGGCCACAGCGTCAATATCAGAGGCCCACAGATCACGACAGTCTTTGGTGGTTTTCACCTGGGGGTAGAGCTCCTTAAGGTGATCCAGCCGATCCTGGTGGAGGTCGCACAACCACTCCAGCGAGGTGTCAGGCAGTTCGTGAAAGTTGCGGGCCAGCTTAGGTCCCCAGTAGCCGCAGCCGATGACACCAACCTTGATCATATCCTTCTCTTTCTGCACGTGTTATCCTGCCCCTTTCCCTGAGAGCACGGCCCGGGGAGTCTGCAAGAGGATTTTGATGTCCAGCCAGAGGGACTGGTTCTCGATGTACTCGATGTCCGTATGCACCTGATCATCAAATGGGATAGTGGCACGGCCGCGCAGCACCCAAAGGCTGGCCATGCCCGGCAACACCTCCAGTCGCCTCATGTGCCAGTCCTCGTACATCTCCACTTCATAGAGAAGCGATGGCCGTGGGCCCACCAGGCTCATTTCACCCTTCAGGATGTTGAAGAGCTGCGGCAACTCGTCCAGGGTGGTCTTTCTGATAGTCTTTCCCACCCTGGTCACCCGGGCATCATTGGATAATTTGCCACCTCTTTCCCCGTCATCGTTGCTGTCATCACGTCCTGGGTTGCCACAGGTATCAGCCCCCCGAATCAGCCTGCGCATGTGCTCCTGGTGGACCCCAGGATTCGCATCCTGCCGCATGGAGCGGAACTTCAGGAAGGTAAAAGGCTTTCCATCTTTGCCAATTCGGGTCTGTTTGAAGATGACAGGGCCGGGGGAATCCAGTTTGATAAGTAGGGTTATCAAGAGGAACAACGGAGAAAGCAGCATCAGGAGTATGAATGAGAGGATAATGTCCATGAGCCGCTTGATCCGCAAGTAGAGGCGTCTGTCGTGTCTGGCGATGGCTACTGGAGGAGATAGATTGTTCTGTGGCTGGTGCATTTCTCCAGCCATGCCGGTCAGATTCGCCAAACTTGCCATTGTGGATCCCTCCTACACTTACAACATCAATCAAGTGTGAGTGTCGCCCCTGTCGTCACATAGCACAGATCAATGGCTTCTCCAGCCTCTTCGGAGGCCTGCCAGAAGCGAGAGATAAGATGCTGCTTCTCAAAATGCGGAATGATTCGCCCGCCGGGGACTGCCCATCACCATTAAGAGGGAGCGTCCCTTGTCGACACTCTCTTGGAAGTGTGAAGCGGGGAATGGACCCCCATACGCGTACTTCTGCTACCCCCCAGGTCGTGTACGGAGTGTATCGCCGGACCCAGGTTCTCGAATAAGAACGCCAGGCCTGTACCACCAGCTAGCCCAACAAGAGCTGCCAGTGTGATGTTTAGCTTGATGCGAGGTTTGCTGGGGGCCTTCGGGACAATGGCCGGTTCAACAACGCTGATACTGTTTGCACGCATCGCTTCTGCTACCCGAGCTCTGTCATACTCGTTAAGAAGCATGGCGTAGGTCTGTTCTTGAATCCCAATTCTGGTATTGAGGTCTTGTATTCTCCCGGCTTGGTCCTGGCCGGTGTTATCGTTAAGCAAACTCTCAAGAAGTGCCCTGTCCTCTCTACGTTTTTCCTCCATTATTGTCAATTGCTCCTGAAAGATCTCTCGGGCGGTCTTGCCCTGTCCAAAGTATAGCTTCTGCCTTTGCTCAATCAGCAAAGTGGCTAGCGTGTTAGCGATCGCCATCGCTTGCCTCGGGTCGTTACTTTCGGCAGTGATCTCTAGCAATTCGGTGTCAGCCAATACTTGCACCTCTATCCTCCTCGCCAGATTTCCTGGCCATGTGTTGAGATCAAGCCGTTGGATCACTTCCTCTAAGAAAGGTCGGCTTCTCAGTACACGCACATATGTATTCATCAGCCGCACTGAGTAATTCAGGTCGAAGTAGTCGATTGATCTATCCTGGATTTGGACAATACGCACCATCGTCGAGGCTGAATAGACCGGTGTCATCCGATAACTTCCCAGACCAACGACGGTAAGGGTCAAGATAGTGGTCAACACGATAACCCATTTTTGGCGCTCCAAGATTTCTAAGTACCGTCGTATTTCCATTTTTGTCTCCTTGCTTAGAGAGTTATGTCATGTGTGGACACAGAAAGGTTTAGACACTATCGAGGTTCAGTCTCAATACAGACCTGCTCGCCATCGACTTCTGCGGAAGGGTAATGGCTTTGCCAACACCGATACCTATCCACATAGAGGCTACGACGCGTTGAATGGTGATAGGCAAGGCTCCTGGCCCCGCGATCGGGCCGACGTCTAGGGAAAACATGTCCTCGAATTGCAGGCCAAGTTGATAAGATTACAATCTTCTGCGACCAGAAAAAAGAGTTGAAAGAGCCAGAAGGCCTTCCTTAAGCTATTTGTGCGTGATTTGCGGGTCTATAGGCTTTTGCCCCAACATGATTTTGTCTAGCTCTGCCATGTTGATGCGCCATTCGCGTCCAATCCGAAATGCTGGTAGTTTACCCGCTTTGCACCACCTCAAGATCGTAGCTTTGCTAACCCGGAGATGCTCAGCTGCCTCCTGGGTTGTCAATACTTTATCCGCCATGCATATATCTCCCCAATCCTTCACCAGGACATAGGAGCCCACAAAACAACCAGTTAGGCTACAAATCGCAGCATAAGGATACATCATCAGATGTGGAATGTATAGACGTGAAGGTGCTCTTTAGAAAATAAAAAGTGCCCTTTCTGGGCACTTTCGTGTTGGCAGAGAGGACACCAATGGCAGATTGAATCGCCGGGCTGTCTACTTCACGAGCCTGGCGCGATCAGGCCCTCCTTCATAGCATAGACTACTGCCTCAGCACGATTTTTGACGCGGAGTTTCTGGAGAATCTCGGAAACCCTGTGTTTGATGGTGTTCTCTGAGAGGAAGAGTTTCTCGGCAATGGCTCTATTGGTGGCACCTTGGGCAACGAGGCGGAGAATCTCTAACTCCCGCTGATTCAGCAGCGGGAGATCCCTCCCTTGCTGACCCTCGGCCAACTGACGAAACTGTCTCAACAGCTTCAGCGTCACAGAGGGATCAATGAGTGCCTCACCACGATATACGGCTCGGATTGTCTCAATCAACTGCTGGGCCGGAGCATCCTTGAGGATGTAGCCACGCGCACCGGCTTTGATGCTCTCAAAAATGTACTTATCCTGGTCATACATGGTCAAGATGATGATTCGGATTTGAGGATGTTGTTCGGATATGTAGCGAGTCGCTTTGACACCGTCCAAGCGGGGCATGCTGATATCCATGAGGACAACGTCTGGATTCAACTCATCAACCCTCTCCAGCACTTCGAAACCATCTCTGGCTTCTCCCACAACGGCCATGTCACTCTCGTCATTGATGATGGCCTGCAATCCTTCCCTGAACATCCTGTGATCGTCAGCTAAAATGATCTTGATTCGGCTCGTCTCGAGTTCCTCCCTGGGTCGTTGATCGGCAATGTCACAGCGACCCTTGTCCCTGAGGTCGGTGCGGCCTCGATAGCCAGCACCCCCCCCATCGCTTCCACCCTTTCCTGCATGTGCCACAGGCCCAGATACCCACGCGATAAGCCTTCAGTCACCGCCTGGCCAGAATCGAATCCGCGCCCATCATCTCTGATCGTGAGAGACACCATGCTGGGGGAACCAAAAGCCACATCAATCCATACGTTGTTCGCCTGAGCATGTTTTCGCACATTACTTAGTGACTCTTGCACTACGCGGAAGAGTACAAGCTCCAGTTCCCGGGAGAGGGAAGGCGCGTTTTCAACTCCCGAAAGGTGCATGGTGATTGCATTGTCTGCCTCAAACTCGCGGATACGCTTGTGCAAGGCTGAGGACAATCCCAACTCTTCCAGATCAAGGGGCCGTTGAGCCAAGATCAAACGTCGGAGCTCTCGAGTATCCTGCTGGAGCACGCTTCCTATTTTGACCAATTCCGCTTTAGCCATCACGGGATCGGTGTCGATTAGCTTCAGAGAGCGCTGAACTGTCAGGAAAAGCGCGGCAAGGTCCTGCAGCAGACCATCATGCATCTCCCGGGCGATACGGTTTCGTTCCTCAGCGATGGCCAACTCTTCGGCTCGGGAATATAGTTGCGCATTATTGATCGCGATCGCGGCTTGATCAGCCAAGGACGACAGATAACGAAGATCCTCTTCGTCGAAGCCGGCTAGCTCCGAATTTTCCAGGGCGATGACTCCGATAACCTGCCCCTTGGCAAGTAGGGGCACCGTTAACTGGGAGTGGGTTGAAGGCAAAAGGAGGACGCAATGAGGATCCTGGGTGACATCGGCCACCAGGGAGGGCTGGCCCGTCCGCGCCACCCACCCCACGATTCCCCGTTCCAGCGGCCACGGCTGAGAGGGATAGATCTCTGTGTGCGCGGGAAAGCCTTGCATCGCCGCAATGAAGAGCCCACTCCGCTCCCTGTCCAACAGGGCGATGACCCCCGCGTGAGCAGAGGTAATCTGGATAGCTCGCTCCAGCACCAGGTTTAACACCCGATCCAGGTCTAAGCTGCCGTTGAGCTCTCGTGAGATCTCCTGCGCGGTAGAGAGTTCCTCTACGCGATGCTTGAGTCCGCGGCTAACTCCTTGTAGCCTGGTGTACAGGAGGGAGTTCTCGATAATTGAACCCACCTGTGAGCCTACCACTAATAGTAACGCGCAATCCTCCTCAGTGAAAGCTTCTAGCAGCTTGTTGAAAACACCGATCACCCCTATGGTCTTGTTCTCCGCCTCCAGCGGGACACAGATTACTGATTCTATTCTGTCCTCACCTGTGACTCCACCAATGAGGGACAAGCTTCCCCCTTCCCCCTGTTGCAACAGGGGTCGGCCAGTCATCACCACACGACCACCAATGCCCTCCCCTATGTTCACCCTGCTTTTGGTTATCTCCTCGCTCAGATTGCAGGCAGCGCCAAAATAGAGGTCCCCTCTTTCTTCATCAAGCAGCATTACAAAGCCCCCAGCAGCGCCCAGCAATTTGACCGCTTTGCTCAGGATCAAGGACAGCGCCTTCCCCATGTCCAGGGAAGGACTTGCGGCCTTGAATACCTCCGAAATAAGGGCCAGAGTCTCTTTCCGCTTCTCCAGTTTCAGCTTAAACTCCTCAGGGGCCACAGTCTATTTCTGAAGTTGCTTGTCGGCGTCTTCCAAATCCGCTAGAAGCGCCACTGGGTGATTTGGAACCACTCGCAGGCCTTGGAAGAGCTGTTTCCACCTCTCGTTCATCTTGGGTCATTGACCCTCCCCTCGCGAATGTCTGAAATCGGTCTCGTATACATCCACTTCAGTCTCAAACCTTGCGTCTGCCTCCCTAAGAATCCTGCCAATTTCCGAACGGCTCAGGCCCAGGATCTGGCCCACCTCGAAAATTGTGCAGGCAAGATCGCGTAACACGACGTCGGTATCGAGAACCCTTCGGCTCCACCAGAGCCGCCTCTGGTCTTCCCACAGCCTCCTGACCGCCTGCACAGCTCTCCTATTAAGGATTTCGCACCCACCTGTAGCACGTGTCATCTCAATATCTCCTTCGGGCTGGGGTGTCCTTCCCAGGACTGGCCAGGCTTGGCGATGGGAGAGAATAATGACACCCTGTCCAGTGCTGGGAATTGGGAATGCGGCGCTTTCCATGAGGGAAGTCCTCCCTCCCCAACCATGATTATGCTACCCCAAAATTAACCTGACATAACAATTTCCTTAAGAATTCACTAAGAATCCAACCAATCGTGGCCAGCAGTTGCCGCAAAACAAAAAACTGATTGCCTCACAGGACAATCGCAATGGTGGATTGCCTGGCACCCAACGATAGGAGATTATGACGTGACGCGCTCCAGAATGGGCATCCGTGCCCCATCTCGCCAGTGGCCGTACAGTCCGTACAGTCTGTCCTGGCGTCAGGCCAGGGGCCACGACTTTCTGCAATGCCCCTGGGGGCATGAGTTTATGCAAGACCACAAACATTTCATATCATAGATTACCAGACTTTGCCCGGCTTGTCTATCCGTATATCTACGGAATTTCTATCCGTACCCCTACGGAACTCACGCAAAAAAGCCCCGTAGTTTTCCTACGGGGCTGGTCGTGATGCATGAAACGTGATTGCATGACACGTGATCAGGAGAAGGGGGCGTTTTGCAGCAGGCTGTCTAAGTCCTCTCACTCCATTGGCAAAATCCCCCGCTGCAGAGCGTAACGGATCAGGTCGGTCTGCGTACGCAAGCCCAGTTTGCGCATCAGGTTGGTGCGATGGGTCTCGACCGTGCGCCGGCTGATGAACAGCCGGGCGGCAATTTTGGCGTTGGTGTGGCCCTCGGCTGCCAGGTGGAGCACTTCGCGCTCGCGGTTTGTCAGCGTCTCATACGGGTCCAGCATGGCTTCTTTGGCCTTTTGCACGTAGGTCTCGATGGCGCGCTCGGAAAGGGGCGGGCTGAGGTAGCGCCGGCCAGCGATGGCTTCGCGGATGGCGCGCACTAATTCGGCAGAGGTAGACTCCTTGAGGACGTAAGCCGCCGCCCCGGCCCGTAACGCTTCGAGCACATAGGCCTCGTTGGCGTACATGGAGAGAATGACGACACGGGTCTGCAGTGAACGCTGGCTGAGCCGCCGCGTGACCTCCAGGCCATTCAGACCAGGCATCATCAGGTCGAGCAACAGCACATCCGGCTGCAGACGTTCGACCAGTTGAGCCACCTCCAGCCCATCGCCCGTCTCACCGACAACGGAGAAATCCGGCTCGGCCTCCAGCAAGCCCCGCAGCCCCTGGCGGACCACGTGGTGGTCATCCGCCAGCACGATTGTCGTCATGCTCATCTCCCCTTTGTCCCTCTTCGGCCGGGCCTCCCAGGGGCAATTCGGCCGTCACACAGGTGCCAACCCCCAGGGCCGACTCCACCGTCAGTTGACCGCCCAACAGACCCGCGCGCTCGCGCATCCCGGCCAGGCCGGTGGTGGCGCTGGCGGCTACGGCCCCAGGGTCGAAGCCAGTACCTTGGTCTTCGATCTGCATGCCGAGCGTGTCCTGGTCGGCCCGGAGCTGAACCGTCACGTCACTCACGCCAGCGTGGCGGGCGACGTTGGTCAGCGCTTCTTGCACAATGCGGTAGGCAGCCGTTTCAACTTCCGGCGCAAAACGTCGTTCCTCCAGTCCGGTGTGCTTGAAGATCACGCGCACATTGGTCTGGGCGGTATAACGGTCGAAGTGCCACAGCAGCGCGGGCAGCAAGCCCAGATCGTCCAGCATCGCCGGCCGTAGTTCGAGCGACAGGTCGCGTACCCGCGTCATGAGTTCATTGACCAGCGCCTGTGCTTCGCCCAGGCTGGCCGTGAACTCATTGGCCGGTAAGCACGCGCTCATTTCCAGGAGGAGTTTGAGCCCGGTCAGGGACTCTCCGACCTCGTCGTGGAGTTCACGCGCGATGTGGCGGCGCTCGGCCTCCTGCACCTCAACCAACTGGCGAGATAGCGTCTGCAGCCGCTCGTGTCCGGCGCGCACCTCCTCGAACAGCCGGGCGTTAGCGATAGCCAGCGCAGACAAATCCGCCAGCCCTTTGAGCAGGGCAAGTTCGTCGTCGTCAAAGGTGCACGGTTCGCCCAGGGTGTGGATGTGGAGCGTGCCGACCAGTTCGTCCTTTCGGATCAGGCTGACCGCTACGCTGGTGCGATTGTTGTAAATGGCTCCGAGTCCAGTGTCGGGCAAGCCAGGTGTAGCTTGCACGTCAGGCACGACGACGAGCGGGCCCATGTCCCGGGCGTACTCGTCGTAGAGAGCGCGAGGGATTGCCTTGAAGCGTTCTTGAACTTCCCGCGGCAGCCCAAAGGTGGCGGCGAGAAGGAGCGCTTCCCGATCTGGTTCGTAGAGAGTCACCGAGGCAGCGGGGACGTTGAGCGCGCGGGCGGCTTCTTCGCACACCACGTTCAGCACCGTGTCGAGGTCAAGATGGGCGTTGAGGGGAGCCGCGACGGCGGCCAGCACTTTGGTGCGCGCAGCCTCTGCGCGAAAGGCCTCCTCCGCCCGCTTGCGCTCGGTGATGTGGCGTATGAGAGCTGACACTACGAAAAGACCGCTGGCTGTGATCATGACGGCGTTAGTGGCTGCCTCCCGCCAGTTAAAGGGAGTCCGTGGCCCGCCCAGTACAAGGTAAGGGAGGTCCAGAATCTCGTTAAGCCAGACTAACAAGTCCAGCGAAACGAATATGCCGACCACTATCAGCACAGTTTTGTCCTCACGAATCGCCTCTACAAATGTCCTCCGTTTCATCTCCCCTTCTCCCTCTCTTCGGCCGGGCCGCCCAGGGACAATTCGGCCGTCACACGGGTGCCAACCCCCAGGGCCGACTCCACCGTCAGTTGACCCCTCAACAGACCCGCGCGCTCGCGCATCCCGGCCAGGCCGATGGTGGCGCTGGCGACTGCGGCCCCAGGGTCGAAGCCAGTACCCAGGTCTTCGATCTGCATGCCGAGCGTGTCCTGGTCGGCCCAGGCGCGCACCGTCACCTGGTCCACGCCAGCGTGGCGGGCGACGTTGGTCAGCGCTTCTTGCACAATGCGGTAGGCAGCCGTTTCCACTTCCGCCCCAAAACGTCGTTCCTCCAGTCCGGTGTGCTTGAAGATCACGCGCACATTGGTCCGGGCGGTATAACGGTCGAAGTGCCACAGCAGCGCGGGCAGCAAGCCCAGGTCGTCCAGCATCGACGGGCGCAGATCAAGCGATAGGTCGCGCACCTGTGCCACGAGTTCATTGACCAGCGCCTGTGCTTCGCCCAGGCTGGCCGTGAACTCATTGGCCGGTAAGCGCGCGCTCATTTCCAGGAGCAGTTTGAGCCCGGTCAGAGCCTGTCCCAGGGCGTCGTCTAGCTCCCTGGAGATCCTCTTGCGTTCCGCTTCCTGGGCCTTGATGATCTCGGCTGACAACCTCTGCAACTCCCCTCGATGCTTCATGACCGCTTCCAAGAGCCGAGCGTTCTCGATGGCGATGGCAGCCTGGTTGGCGAAGGACTGGAGTACTTGCACCCTCTCATCAGTGAAATATGCCGGTTCGGCGCTGTACACGTTCAGCGCGCCCAGGATCCGCTCGCCGTGAGACAGCGGCAGCGCGGCCGAGGAGCGGTAGCCACGCGCCTTCGCTTCCTCGCGCCATGGGGCGTAGGTCGGGTCACTCTCGATGTGATTCATGACTGTCGCCTGACCAGTGCGGATGGCCGTGCCGGTGGGACCACGTCCGGTGGGGCTATCGTCCCAGGTGATCCGGATCGAACTCAGGTAGCCTTCTTCAAAGCCGTAGGCAAAGGCCGGGCGGACCTCAAAGCTGCCTTCGACGAGCAGCCCCACCCAGGCCATTTTTTTTGGCCCAAAGCGGTCCACCCCCAGTCGGCAGACGTTTTCGATGATCGTCTCCGTGTCAAGGTGGCTAAGGAAGACCTGTGAAGCCTCGTAGAGGGCGGCCAGGTCATCGGCTCTCTGACTCAGCGCCTCGTCTGCCCGCTTGCGGTTCAACGCTTCCACAAAGGCTACTGACAAGATTTCGATGGCTTGCTGATCCGCCAGGTCATACCCCAATTCTTTGTTGGCCAAACCGATCATGCCGATAGTGCTACCCGCATGTTTCAATGGAACGCCTAGGAAACTGGTGATCCGTGGATGACCTTCAGGACTCCCCACCCAATCAGGATGAGAAGCGGGGTCGTTGAATATCATAGCTCGCTCGTCTTTGACTACTCTACCCCGTATGCCGCGGATCTCCATGTCCTTAAGCATTAACACCGCGTTGGTCTTCGGTATTCTACAGGCATCCCAGCCTGGGTCGCTAATCGCAATGGCATCAAAGCGCCCAGCTTGGTTTACTTCGCATATAAAACCGAACTTGCTGCCGGTCAACTCCTCGGCCACGGCCAGACATGTGCGGGCCACCTCTTCATCGCTTTCGCACGTCAACGTCTCCAGAAATACCTTGTTGATCGCATCCAACACAGCGCTTTGCCGGCGCAGTGCCTCCTCCGTCCGCTTGCGCTCGGTGATGTCTCGGTTGCTGGAGCGAACCCCCAAGAACGCACCCAGCCCATCCGCCACCGGCTGGCAAGCGTGCTCGATCCAGACCGTCTCGCCATCCCTCCGCCGGATGCGGAGCTGAACTTCACGCAGCTCCGGTGCTTCGATGGCATTGTGACGATGTCGAGCCCAGATTTCCCGGTCTTCAGGCAAGACAATCTCTTGCAAGAGAAGGGGGTTATCGATGAACTGATTAGCCGCGTAGCCGCTGATACGTTCGCAGGCTGGGGAAACGTAGCACAGTGTTCCATCGGGCCGCTCCCAGTATTCCCAGTCGTAGGTGAAATTGGCGACAGTCCGGTAGCGTAGTTCTGCATCCCGCAGCGCCTCCTCCGCCCGCTTGCGCTCGGTGATTTCAGCCTTTAATGCCACGCTGGCTTTTGCCAGCTCCGCATTGGCACGCTGCAGATCGTGCAAGAACTGCCTGTTGGTGACGGCAAGGTGGCGCGCCGCCAGTGCGTTTTGCACGCCGATGAGCACCCTTTCATTCTCCAGGGGCTTGGGCAGATAGTCAAACGCGCTCAGGCGTACTGCCTGGATGGCCGTCTCTAGCGAGGGATAGCCGGTGATGAGCAAGACCTTCAGGTCCTGGTCTATCTCTTGCAGAGCGCACAATACCTCCATGCCATCCAGGTCGGGCATCTTGATGTCCACCAGAGCCACGTCGAAATTGTCCTTGGCCGCCCACTCCAGGGCTTCGCGACCGCTCGCCGCCACCTGCACCTGGTAACCCTCATTCTGCAGAATGTCATCCAGGAAGCGGCGCACCATTATGTCATCGTCAATAACCAGAATCTTACCTTTGGCCATCTATGTGCTCCCCTCTGATCGGTAATGTATTGATAGTATAATCAAGTCTTGACATTTAACGGAAAAGGTAGGAGCATAGGTTCCACCAAACTCTCGCCAAAGAGGAGGTGTAACCTATGCCCAAGGTGGAAATCCACCTCGAGTTCAGTGTACCATCAGACAAGCTAGATGTCAACCAAACGCATTCACTCACGTAAAATGTTACCGGCGTGGTATAGTTCTCTCAAATGATAATGTTACCGGAGGGAGCTATGTCCACAGAAGACGAAATGACCATTGACGAACGAGTGAAGTACCTACGCAGGATGAAGAAGCGCTATCGCAAGGCCAACCGAAAGGAACAGGGACGACTGTTAGATGAGATGGAGGCCGTGACCGAACTGCACCGCAAGAGCCTCATTCGACTGATGAATGGCAGCCTGGAGCGCACACCCCGCCGCGCGAGTTCGGGGTGAGCACCTTCGCTATAAGACCAACCACAATGCGCGTTTGACCGCCGATTTGCACGCGCGGAGCGCGGTCGGGTGCACCGAGTGGTTAGCCGCCGCATTTTACTGCAACGCATTCCATCAGATTACTTCTTGGTCCGCTTTCTCAAGGGCTTCTTCAATTTCCCAGTCTTCTACCCCCGACAATTCAAGAATATCTTTCCACGCCCCAAGGTCATAAAACGAGTCCGACTGATACAACATATAGTCTTGCGAAAAAGCCAGCGCTCGATAATCGTTTCCAGTAACCCGTCTGAAACCCATTAGAATGCCGCCCCTATGTATTATTTCTATGAACTCTCTGTCGTCAATGATAGGAGCTACTGCTAATCGGCGTTTATATCTCTGCCTGATTCGTTCTGCTAGTGTGCGTCCGGCTATTTGGACAAGGATATGTTTATGGCTCGAATCAAATCTTTGCCCAAAGGGCACGATAATTCTCCATCCTTTTCCAGTGCTTGTGATGTTTTCGCTAGTGACTTCAATCCACCAACACTCGCCTGAGACCGGATGACAGATGATTACTATTACTGGCAGTGAGTGGCCTGTCCAGTAATTAACGTGTTTTGTTTCTGGTCTAAAAATGTAGCCGTTTGTAGCTGATTCCTTGAAGAAACTTTCTCCACACTTAATCTGTGCAGCGATTATTTGGCCTGTAGCTCTATTCTTATCGCTGACAACTTCAATGTGCGCGTCAATTCCTAAATCGTGTGTTGTCTGTTCTCTGAAGACCCACCCCAACTCATCTTCAACAATATTATCCACAAGGCGTATTCCCTTACTGCCTAGTCTTTCTGTATCTGAGAATTCTGGCAGTTCGTCAGCAGTCATCTGGTAGCTTGCCTTAATTACGCAGTATCTGGAACTGAGGGAAGGCGCCTAACGGACTGGAACTGAGCCCCCGTGCGGCTTTCGCAGCGAAGCCAAACGTGAACCCAAACGCACGCGACGCAAACCTCAAGAGGCGGATCGATAGCGCGGTCGGCTGCAACCGCTTGTTATGCCGGTTTTCTCAGGGTACGTAAATGGGCGCTGACATCTAAGGGCAAGAACTGCCTGACGCCAGGAACTTGATAATTTCCGTTCCCCAGAGAGCCTGCATATTCCTTTCCCAAGCACTGACAAACTGACCGAAAGCTTTCTTTTCGTAGGGGCCACGGTACGACAAACTACAGAAAAAAGCCGGAGTCCCCTCCATGTTGCCCACGCGGTAAGTAGTTTCAAACTTATTGTTGAGAGCATTCACCGTTTCGAGGAGACTCTGTCTACTTGTCATTGCAGAGTCATTTAACCCCATCCATATGGAGAATTCGACCGTCTTCCCGAAGAACATAATGTTAATGCTCCCGCCAGAGGAATGCTCAGCTCTTAACATTCCCATTCCCTCTGGTGCGTCAATACCGGGGACAGGATTGACTTCATACCCAAGGAACTCCAGGTGATTGATGATTTGGCTTTCTAATTCTGTGTTTGCCATTTGGGTCACTCCTTTGTTGTGGATTGTGTGCTATGCACAGGTAAGTTCTCGATTGATGTTCGTTGCGACAAAGGCTAGGTCAATACTAGAGAAGAATGGTCTCCAGTTCAGGGGAGCAAAGAAACCCATTTGGCCTCCGCCAGTATCCCAGACTGGTACAACAATGCCTGCTAAACCGGCTGCCGTGGCACATTCTTGGAGGGCTGCCGTAATCTCTTGCTGTTCTCCGGGTGCTTTAAGCCCGAAGGACGAATCTACAACGATAATGATGAGGTCAATTCCTTGCTCTTTTATGTGAGCTACGTCGTAAGTTGCCATCGTAATCTTTTCTCCCGTTTTGATATGATGTTGCTCAAATTGCCAAACAATTGATTTCTCCTGTGCGGTTCGGCGGCATAACGCTTGAGATAAGCTGCAAGTTGCCCGCAGGGGAACTTGTCAGCTTGATTGATTTGTTAGCCATTATTTTGGGATATCATATAATTGCGTAGTTATAATGATTTCTCGACCAGGGTCAGATTCTTTAACAAATATATACCTTGCATCTCCATTTGGATCGAAAGAAGCTGTTCGTCTATGCTCTGATCTTGACTCCATTACTTCATGTATTTTTTCACGAACTGATGATGAGTCCTTTGTCTCATTGAATATAAGCAATGCGCACTTTGTATCCCGCCAAGATAAATAACCAAGCAACTGATCTATGGCTTCCCCAAACGCCTTTTGCCCTTTCCAAAATTTGCACTCTGCAATAAATACATTCCTGTTGCTTGCCCTGATAAGAATGTCTGTTTTCCCTGCAGCATTAAATGTTTCACCTGTAGCATTACCTTCATAATGACCATTTAGTTGCAGAAGAAAATGAGTTCTAATAGATTCCTCGTCAAGAGTTGAGAATGCCCCTGGATTCCTTTCAATAACCAGTGACATGCTACGCATAACTTCTAATATATGCTGGTATTCTTCGTTTGCTAAAGTTGGTTCAGGTTCATATCTTTCTGTTTGCACTTTCGGCATTTGAATTGTGGGGGCTTTGCGCCTCTTAGTGGGAACAGCATATGTTAAAGGCGTATCTCTTTGTTTTATTGGAATACCAAGCGCTGAAACAGCACCAATTGCTGACTTAGCTCGTTGAAGCTTACTTTGGAGAGCAGATTTAATTGCTTGCGGTGCTGAGGTATTATGATTTTCTACATCCCGTCTTAGATTACCTACTGCTTGCGCTAGCGATTGAACATCTCTATCAATTCGTGATTTCAATGCATCGGGGTCAGCACTGTCATCAGGAAAACTAAATGAAATCATAATGGAATCATCACGTACTACTATTTCAGGATAGCCACTCACGCTGAATGTTGACGGGCATATTCGCCATAGCACAGGATCACCTTCATATGGAATGGCTATGTCAACTGTCGTGCCTTGAACGCTAACTCTTCTGCCTCGAGGAATAGCACGGCGAAAATCATGACTCACATCTATTTGGGTACCACTTTGATCTTCAATGTAATATTGCTCAGTACGCAGGACCAAAGGCTCAATTAATACCTTATTGACATAATAGTCCTCTAGCTCAGTCTGCGATGCTTTAAGGATGTATTCGTTATCTAATGAATTAATTTCTTCCCTAGTCTTGTCAATGATGTTGCGAAAAGTCGCAGATGTATTTGCTTCATTAAATGGGTAAAATTTCATGCTGATTTCCCCGATAGATTGATTTCATTTTATTATGGCTAACAATGACTAGACGGAATTCTTCCGTCTAGTCCCCCGTGGAGTCCCCTTATACGGAGGTGTTCCGTATAATATCCCGAAAGTTGCATTATGCGGAACTTTTCCCTATAATTGCCCCATAGGCGGCATTTTGTGGAAATCTTTGCAGGACTCGCCTCACCAAACTGCCACTCATCATATACCCTATATCCTCTTCAGTCAAATGTAAGTTCCCAGAAAGGTATCCGAAAAATGACAAAACGCCCCAAGAAACTCCTGGACCAAGTCCGCCAGTCCACCAGCAGCAGTGCGCCCAGCCAAGCCAAGGCCTCCCACGCTCCCAGCCGAAGCCAGGCCAGGGCCAGGATAGGCATCATCAGCAGGTTGGCCAGCACCAGCCCCCACGCCTTCCAGTCCTTCACCCTGTCCTCCCTGATACCAACTGATAATAGCCCTTATCATATGCTATTTTTGAGCGCATGGAAAGCCAGCAGCAGCCTCCCGACACGTTCGACATCGCAATCCGGCACCTGAAATGCCGGGACCTCCAGTCCTCGAAGTCGAGGATCTTGTCCTTGGTCACGTAGCGAAAGATCTGTACTGCCACGATTTCTCCCCGACGTTGGTGGTCTGGCTAGCTGACAATGTTAGACACGCATTTGAAGAAATTGAGGGAGAGATTTATCGCTACATTTGGCGTCGGGGCCTGTACTGAATTGCCTCTGCCAGGTAGGGGGTCTTGATGCACTCGGAGCTGGCCAGGTCAGCGATGGTTCGCGCCATTTTGAGGATGCGATGGTAGGCGCGGGCGCTCATCTGGAGCTGCTGCATGGCCGCCCG
>Ga0209979_1002892_pt1 | contig 15781 bp, 12 predicted proteins | sample AnhtaG_FD_183114 | JGI IMG/M metagenome (GOLD analysis project Ga0209979, IMG submission 183114) | Deep subsurface microbial communities from Anholt, Denmark to uncover new lineages of life (NeLLi) - Anholt_01485 metaG (SPAdes) (version 2) | ecosystem: Environmental > Aquatic > Marine > Oceanic...
AAGACCCTGAAGCCCCAATATTCAAGGTGGCAGATTTCGGAATTGTGGGAGACCTCTTTGAGGTGGTGCCTTGCCTTACCAAAGCCCTCCAGAAACTCAGCAAGGAATAAAATTTAGCACCCCTCTTTCAGAAAGACTAAAGGTAAAATTTAGTCCTTTATAACAATGCTATTGTCCTTGAGGAGGGTTCCCATTACCTTCTTAAGATTGAAGAGGGAGATGTTGTAATCGACAATAGCCCTCCTCTCATTGCTCATTGCAGTAGCCAGATCAGTCTGCAACCTCAAAACCTGAAAGTTAGTAGAGGTCCCTACGGTGAACTTCTTCTGCTCAGCCTCCAGCTGCTTTTCTGCCAGCTCTCTTGCCTTGCTGGTAGCTTCCACCCGCTTTATATTGGTCTCCACTGCCCTGACCGCCTGGCGCACCTCCAGGATGATGCTCAACTCCAGATTTCTAAGTCGCGCTTCTTCTTGAGTCAGCTCAACTTTCGAGCGGGCATAGGCACTTTCAGCCGCCCGGTTCTGGATGGGAAGAGAGACATTGAAGCCGATGTTCCAATCGCGATTGTCTAAGCCCAAAACATCCTTCATAGCACCTCCTAACCCACCTTCCTCGTACCCAACAATCTCTCGCTCGCCGGTAAAGGGGTTTCCCAGAATAATCGGCTTTATGCCATCCAATCCAGTCGAAGTAATAGAGGCTACCAAATCAACAGCCGGACGTAACTGATTCTTAGTATGCCTGATGGTCAGTTCCTTGCTACTGAGGGCGATCTTTTGCCTATCATAATCAGGACGGTTCTGGAAAGCGGTTTCAATACACTCTTGCAGGTCAAAACTCCGGGGTTCAAAGGAGGGTTTATCGGTAGGGATGAATTCCACCTCCCAGGAGTCGAGGTCAATGGTGGGGTCGATCGCCATTTTCAGCTGATCTTGAGCATCCTTAATAGAGCTCTCTCCCACGATTATCCCCTCTTCCCGGGAGGCAACGGCTGCCTCTGCCTGAGTTATCTCAATGGGCGCCATAACGCCCACTTCTACCTGGATGCGGTTCATTTCCAACTGGTCCTGGGCTAATTTCAAAGACTGTCGGTTTACCTCCAGGTCCTGAATCCTGAAAAGCAGCTCCCAGTAAAGCCGCTGAACCTCCGCCAGAATAGTCATCAATTGGGCTCTGAACTGCTTATCGGACATCTCGCTATTGTTCTGAGCTACGGTTATGTTATATTTCGTGTTCTCAACGCCGAAATTTCTCCACAGTGGCTGGTTGAACTGAAATCTTATCACCGGTCTATGGTAAGGGTTATAGGTGGCGAAGGGGTTATTGGAGGAGGAACGAGTATTCTGGTAAGATACCTGCAAGTTTGCACCAGTGACCAGATTCTTCGTTATTCCTCCCTGAAAGCTGTAATTGTCGCTAATATCTAAGTCCTGGGCAGAGAAAAAGTTCCTGGGCTCGCTCTGGCTCTTTTGATAAGAGGTGTTGAAGGAAGACTGATAGTCGAAATAACCCATCGCCTCCCCTACCCTCTCGTCGGCTATATTGGTGTTGTAGCGTTCTATTTTTATATTGAGATTTTTCCCCACCGCCATCTCCAGAGCATCTCGAAGGGATAGGTAAAACTTCTTCCCCTCTTGCTGAGAGCTGGCAGGATTAGGATAATCATCACCCTTTGCCGCTGCATAGCTCCCTTTAGCAGGTAAAGAATAAACGGCAAGGAATAGAAGAAGGAACACCAACAAGAGACCGTTGGACCAGGAACAATCTCCCCTCTTCCTCTTTTGGAAATACTTATTTAAGTTAAGCATCGGATACCTCCTTTAGATGGTTGACTATTTCGTCTTCTCTTAATTACGAAAAAAAACCTCTCTTTGTTTCCATCAGAGAGGTAAAACACACTTTCTCTTTTCGTTAAGCTTTGGGGTCACGGTGGAAATGGCTAACAAAGGAACGGTTTACTCGTATCTTAAAGCTTCTATGGGATTTAATTTGGAAGCCTTGCGGGCAGGATAAAAGCCAAAGAATATCCCCACAGCGGCACTGAAAGCGAAAGCCAGCCCAATAGAAGCGGCCGACACCATCGTTGGCCACCCAGCTATTGAGGAGATAACCCTGGAGCCGACAATCCCGGCAATAATCCCTATCAACCCTCCAGTCAGGCTGAGGACAACCGCTTCTACCAGAAACTGCATCAGTATATCCCTCTCCCGTGCTCCTATTGACATCCTTATTCCTATCTCTCGAATCCTTTCTGTCACCGACACCAGCATGATGTTCATTATCCCGATTCCACCCACCAGTAAGGAAACAGAGGCGATACCTGCCAGGAGTATGGTCATAGTCCCGGCGGTCTCGGTAACCGCCTCCTGTATGTCCGCCATATTCCTGATATTGAAATCGTCCTCCTCGTAATCTGCCAGCTCGTGCCTCCGTCGCAGCAGCTCACTGATCTCCCGCTCAGCACTGCTCATGCTTTCGGCGTTTACGGCTGAAACGACTATGCTATGTATGTGTTGTATCCCTAATAGCCTCTTCTGAGCCGTAGTATAAGGAACCAGAATAACATCATCCTGGTCGAAAAAGCCCCCTGCCTGCCCCCTCTCTGCCAGAACACCAAGCACGGTGAAAGGAATCTGCTTTATTCTGATAATCTCCCCCATGGGGTTGATATCGCTGAACAGGTTTTCCACCACGCTTTTCCCCAAAACGCAGAACTTAGCCGATCCCCTGACATCCCCCTTTCGGAAGAAGCTTCCCGCTTCCATTCTCCACCCTCTGATGGCAAGAATGTCAGCACCGTTACCGGTGATGGAGGTATTCCAATTCTGATTCTTATATACTACCTGAGTTCGGGTGCTTACCTCCGGGGAGACCATCTCAACTGAGGGGCACTCCTCAGCAATAGCCTCGGCATCCTCTGGCTTGAGAGTAGTTCTACTCCCCCAACCTCCATGGACCCCACCCCGGTGAGTACTTCCCGGGCGAACGAATAAAAGGTTGCTCCCCAGCTGGGATATACGCTCTTGAATGGAGACCGAAGCCCCCTGCCCTATGCTGACCATAGCCACCACCGCCAGCACCCCTACAATTATACCCAGCATGGTCAGAAAGGAGCGCATCTTATTCTTATTCAATGCTTTCAATGCTACCTGAACCGTCTTCAGAGGATTCATAATGGGTACCTCTCTCCTCTCAGTGAATAGGGTTATTTACCTTTAAATATTCTTTCTTTTTACTATCTCCCCATCTCTGAATAAAATAATCTTTTTGGCAAACTTGGATATTTCCAGGTCGTGAGTTACCAGGATTATGGTGATTCTTTTCTCGTTGTTTAACCTTTTGAAAATCTCCATAATCTCTGCACCACTATGGCTATCCACATTTCCGGTGGGCTCGTCAGCCAGAATTATGGAGGGGCTATTCACCAATGCCCGGGCAATAGCAACCCGCTGCCGCTCCCCGCCGGAAAGCTGGTGAGTATAATGCATCTTCCTGCCCGCAAGCCCGACCAGCGCCAGGGATTCTTCTGCTAACCTCCTCCTCTTCTTTGCCGGGACATTGGAGTAAAGCAGGGGTAGCTCCACATTCTCCAGAGCAGTAGTCCGTGGTAGGAGGTTGAACATTTGAAAGACAAAGCCGATCTTCTTATTACGGGTGTAGGCAAGCTGTTTTTTATCGAGCTTTGATACATCGGTCTCCTCCAACAGGTATTGCCCTGAGGTCGGTCTATCCAGACAGCCAATGATATTCATAAGGGTAGATTTTCCAGAACCCGATGGTCCCATTACAGCGAGGAAATCCCCACCCTGGACCTGGAAGGATACATCCCGCAAGGCAACAACTTTAACCTCCCCCATCTGATAGATTTTAGTCAAATTCTCCGCCCTGATCAGTTTCCTATCCTCTCTGTTGTCCATCTCATACTCTCCACATAAGCCTGATATTGGTGCTAAGGCCTTCGCATCCTGAAAGGCATAAACCCACCGGGCATACCCCCCCCTGAAGTGGTGGTAGTGGAACCGTCTTCAATGCCAATAATCACCAATTGCCCGTCTTCTAAATTACCCTGTCGCACTTCGGTGCTGTTGTAATCGCTTATTCCCGGCAAGAAGAAGATGGGGACCAGCTCCTTCTTCTCGTTCAGCGTCCACACTCGGGAGGCGCTCTCCCCTAAAGCCATCCCAGCCATTCCGGCTGCTTCTCCTCCCATTTCTGACATCTCTCTTCTGGCTGCTTCTTCTCCCCTTTCTGACCTCTCTCCCCCCATCATTTCCCTGTGGGATGCCAACATTTCAGGAGATAAAGGAGGGTTAAAACTCAAAGCCTGGTTGGGGACCACTAAAACACCCTTTCTCTCGGCAACGATAACGGTGACCGTGGCTGTCATGCCGGGCTTTAACTTCAACTCTGGATTATCTACCTCTATGATGGTATCATAGGTCACCACATTTTGCACCACCACCGGGGAGAACCTGACCTGGGTGACTTTTCCATAAAAGGTATCATCGGGGAAGGCATCCACGGTAAACTTAGCCCGTTGCCCCTCTTTTACCTTCCCGATGTCTGCTTCGTCGACGCTGCAGTTGACCTGCATCTCCCTCAAATCGTTGGCAATGATAAAGAGAACTGGAGCCTGAAAGCTGGCAGCTACCGTCTGCCCCACATTGACATTGCGGGAGATCACTATGCCATCAATAGGTGATGTTATAACTGTGTGCTCAAAATCAACTCGGCTGGAATCGAGCTGGGCCTGAGCCTGTTCCAGCCGAGCCTGGTTAGCCTTCACATCTGCCTGGGAGGAAAGGTAGAGCTCCTCTGCCTTCTCCCTCTCTTCGGGGGAGACCAACCCCTGCTGGAAAAGTTCCCCAGCACGCTCCAAATTCCTCTTGGCATTTTTCTCGTTAACCTGCGACTTCTCCAGCGCGGCTACCACACTCCGGTAATTGGCTTCGTTCTGCTTTACCCGGGTGAGAAATAACGACTGCTCCAGCTCAGTAATAACCTGACCATCTTTAACCTGAGAATTAAAATCGGCATAGAGCTTGGCAATCCTTCCCGAGACCTGGCTGCCCACCTCCACCGTGGTGATAGCGTTCAGGCTTCCGGTTGCCACCACCGCTGTTTGAATATCCCCCCTGACAACAGGCTCTGTCCTGTATTGGACAGAAGAAGCACCTCTATTGTTGAGCAAAGCATAGCCCACCGCAATAGCAAGCCCGGCAACGATTAAGATAACAAGTAGTGAAAGGTTCTTCTTTCTCATCTGGTCACTCCTTACCTATAAAAATTTGCGCTCTCAATCTCATATCATTTAGACCATCACTAACCCAAAAAGTTAAATAAAATCAATAAGAAAATTTCACCCATATCCCCTTTGAAAAACACCTCATATTTTATTTTATCAAAAGAAAGGCTGTTTTGTCTTCAAGTAAAATCAAACGGCAAGCCTGAAACAATTAACCCCCTTTCGCCGCAAGAATGCAAAAAACTTGACTTTTACTGTGATTCTGCTATTCTAAATGGAATAATATGTTAACTGCGGAGCAAATTCTGGACATTTTCAGAAGAACCGGAGCCTGGCAAGAGGGACATTTCTTGCTGAGCTCGGGACTCCATAGCCCTACCTATCTGCAGTGTGCCCTGGTCTTGCAATATCCTGACCTGGCAAGACAACTGGGGGATGAGCTGGGCAGACTCTCCAAAAATGTAGCGGCAACCTGCGTTGTCTCCCCTGCTGTGGGTGGTATTATTATTGGCCACGAGGTAGCCCGCTTTCTGGGCATCCGAGACCTCTTCTGCGAAAGGGAGCAGGGGTTAATGACCCTGCGGCGGGGCTTTCAGGTAACCCCCCATGACCGGGCACTAATAATCGAGGATATTATTACCACCGGTAGGTCCACCCGGGAGGTAATCCAGGTAGTGCGACAGCACAGCGCCACCGTAGCTGGAGTAGGCGCTATAATCAACAGGGGGGTAGGCGAGATAGAGCTAGGGCTCCCCTGTTACTGCTTGGCTACAGTAAAAATCCCTACCTACCCCCCCGACCAGTGCCCCCTTTGCCGGGATAAAAAGATACCCCTTCGCAAGCCGGGCAGTCGCTGAAACCAGTGGCTAAATCTATCCGCCAGGGGAGTATTGATTGTTTCCTCGTGAAGAGTTAAAATTAATTTGATGTATCTTTAAAAAGAGGGGTTCTTTATGAAAAGAATCATAGCGATGATTTTGACCGTTATAGTAATTATCGGAGGGACCACCTTAATAGTAATGCTCCTCCGAGGAACTTCGGTTGAAAGGATTGAGAAACTCCTCCCCAAAACCACCCTCGCCTACTCTTCCCTCTCGGACCTCTCCCAGGCTAAAGAAGATATAAAAGAGACTAAGCTCTGGCATGCCCTGCAGGAAACAGAGCTCTTCCCCCAGCTCAGAAAGTTCTGGGAGAAAAGGGTGCAAGAGATCGCCCAGAAAACCGGGGTCAGCTTAGACCAAATAATCCCTTTCTTCAACCGAGGTGTAGCCATTGCTTCCTTTAATACGGCTAATAAAAGAACCCCAAGTGTCGTAATAGCAGCCGATGTAGCCGACAACAAAAGGGCTTTGGATAAATACCTGAAAGACACCATGGGCCCCCAGTTCAAAGAAAAAGGGCTCCTTTATGGAGAGGCTGAGCATAGAGGTATAAAATACCATTACTGGCAACCAACCTCAGGGGAAAGACTCTGCTACGGGTTCCTTAAGAACATATTCGTGGTATCTATCACCGGTGAGGAATCCTTCAATACCGTTATAGACACCTATAAAGGGGAGATCAGCTCTTTGCGGAAGAGCCGCCCCTTCAAGCGAGTCAAGAGCTTGCTGGGCTATAGGAAGGGGGCTCTCGGCTACCTTAATTTAAAGCTACTCCTTGAGCAGAGCACAATCCCCTCCCTATCAAAAGCTGCCCCAAAAGGGGAACTCCTGAAGCTCAGTGGCCTCACCTCCCTGGAAGCCATCGGATATTACTCCTTTGTTGAAGAGGAGGGTTTCAGAGAACGATTTTTCCTGGCGACTGAAAAGCACCCCAAGGGTTTGTTGAAGATACTGTTAGCACAACCGCCCCGTAGAATGAACTCCCCAGAGTATATCCCCAGAAGGATGAAAAACCTCGCCATTCTCACCTTTAACGACCCCCCGGAGCTATGGGAGGAGGTAGACGATTTCCTCTCCACCACTCTTACCAGGGAGAGCTACCGCTATTTCAAAGAGGTGCTCAGCACGGCGGAGAAGGGACTGAACTTCAGCTTGCAGGAAGACCTCCTAAAGTGCCTGGGTAATGAGTTAGCCATGGGGACTGACATAACCTCCCTCTTCCCCCTCCCTGAGAATTTAACCCCTCAAACCCTTCTGACAAGGCTTCCCATTATCCTGCTTATAAAGGTGGATAACCAGAAAAAACTCTCCCGCACTATAGACAGGGCTTTAGCCTTGGCGGCCCTAACTCTGAAGACATCAGCCAAAGAGGAGAGCTATGGAGACCGTTCTTTGAAATATATAGAGCTCGAACTGGCTGAACATCAAATAAGCCCGGGCTACGCCTTTGTAGGGGACTTTCTAGTTATGGGAAATGATAGGTCGGTAGTCAGAGAGGCAATCGACACTTACAACAAAAGGGAGGGCATCGGCTCAGCACCGGACTTCTCCTTGGTACGAAAAAACCTGTTTCGCTTAGCTACTTGGTTTACTTACTCGGATACCAAGAAAACCCTTGGGACAGCCCTTTCCCATCTCCCCTCGGGTACTGGAGAGGAAAAGTTCGATTGGCAAGGGGAGCTGACCAAAGTAGCAGAGAAGCTCTTCGGAACGGGGGTGGTGGCTGTTCCCACCAGACAAGGTATCAGGCTGCAAGCTTACTCCTCAGTGGGGCTTTTCACCTCGAGTCTTATTACTGTTGCACCTCTCAGCAAAAGTCTCCCTTTTAAACTTCTCACTCCTTTCTCCCAACCGAGAACCGAGCCTCCGAAATCCAGCCCTACGAAGTAGCCACTTCCGCTAGCTTTGCTCTTCACCTTCTCAGAAAGCCTTTCTCCAAGTCTTGTTGACTGAGGCGGAGGATTATCGGTCTCCCATGGGGGCAGGTCATCGGCAGGGTGGTCTTAAATAGCTCCTCCACTAAATATCTCATCTTCTCCGAGGAAAGGGGGTGATTAGCTTTTATAGCCGCATGACAGGCTAAAGAGGTTATCATCTTCTGATAGACATCCTCAACCGTTTTAGCCTTAAGCTCCTTCTCCAGCTCACTGACCACATCGAGAAAGAGGGTCTCCATCTGGCAATGAGCTAAAAGGGAGGGAATCTCTTTTATTATATAAGCTTTGTCCCCGAAGTTTTCCATTCCGAAGCCGAGCTCCCGAACGAGGGAGAGGTGCTCCTCTATTATCAAACTCTGTGAGGGGCTGACTTCAACCACAACGGGAATCAATAGAGCCTGGCGGGCTATCTGCCGATTGGTGAAAGCATTCCACAGCTTCTCATACAAAACCCGCTCATGGGCAACATGCTGGTCGATTATTAGAATCCCCTCCCGGTCGATAGCGACAATGTAGCTATTCTGATACTGCCCCAGCACTGCCACCTCAGGGACTCCCTCAGCTGACTTGGTTCTCCCCTCTGACAGACCAAGCCCCGCGGTGGAAGCTGGGGGAGAAACCTCCTTCGGCAAGAGTTCCCTCTCCCCCCCTATGTGCCCCTCTTCTCCCCGGTGGATGGGTTTCTGATAACCAGCTCTTCCGGGGGCTTCCTCGGTGGGTCTAAACCCCGCTAAGGGCTTCTCCCTAACAATAGTCTCCATCAGAACATCCCTGACCTTATAATGGATAAAACGAGCTTGTCGGAATTTAACCTCCAGCTTGGAGGGATGAACATTAACATCGACCAGCTCAGGGGGTAGGGTAATAAAAAGAAAGACCACCGGATACTTATCTCGCGGAAGCAGAGTATGATAGGCTTCCCGAATGGCGTGATGGAGGAGCCTCTCTTTCACTAACCGCCGATTGACATAGGTAAGAAGCATATCGGTTGAAGAGCGATAATAACCGGGACGGGAGAGGTAGCCAAAAAGTTTCAATCCTTCCCCTTCATATTCAAAGGGAATGAGGTTCTCCATCAGGTTTTTACCGTATAGCTGATGTATTCTCTGACTGTAATGAGCAACAGGGGGTGCCGATATGAGCTCTTTATCACCGTGATAGAGGGAAAAGTTAATATGCCGGTAGGAGATGGCATAATGGGCGACCAGCTTGACTATGCGGCTCAGCTCGTAGCGGGTTGACCGTAGGAACTTACGACGGGCAGGGGTATTAAAGAAAAGGTTTCTTGCCTCTAATGCAGTCCCCTGAGAGAGCCCCACCTGAGATACCTTCCTGATCACCCCTCCATCCACCCGCACCTGGGTTCCGTAAAGCGAGCTCTCACCCCTCGATTTCAGAGTGAGCCGGGTGACCGCGGCTATACTGGCGAGGGCTTCCCCCCGAAAACCCAGGGTCTGCACCGTAGTCAGGTCTCTCAGGGTAGCGATCTTGCTGGTGGAATGGCGCTCAAAACAGAGGAGAACATCATCACCGTCCATCCCCTCCCCATTGTCGACCACCCGCACCAGCCTCTTCCCCCCCTCCTCAACAAAGATGCGTATCTCGGTTGCTCCGGCATCGATGGAGTTTTCCATCAGCTCTTTTACAATGGATGCCGGGTGCTCTACCACCTCGCCAGCAGCAATCCTGTTGGCTATGTTTTCGGACAAAATTTTAATCCTACTCATCCTCTCTTTCCCTTAACATCAAGGATTATCCCCCTTAACTCGGAGGCTATAATGGGCTCTCCCGTAGGGGGATTAAAGTCCCAGCCATTCCTGAACGGTCGCCCCGACTATCCTTTGGAATCTATCGGAGAAAGAGGGCAAGCTGCCTACTCTCTCATCTAAGATGATCTTCTCCACCCGGAGAGAGGGGATGAACATCTCCGACAGCCCTATGCTCTCCTCCCCTTTGGCTACCTGCCGGCACCAATCGTCAAAGGACTCCAGGCTAATCCCCTTTATTATCACCCCGCTCTGGTCGAGAGAGAGGAGAACAGCCCATATCTGCTCCCTCGGCTCTTTCAGATAGGCGACTACCAAGGAGTTTTTCTCTATCATTTAGACTTCCCTTACCTCTCTACAACTATGGCAGCACCCTGTCCACCACCAACGCACATGCCAGCCAGCCCCAGCCGGGCGCCCTTCTCTTTCATCGCATATAAAAGGGTGGTCAGAATGCGGGCGCCAGTGGCACCAATCGGATGCCCCATAGCTATAGCTCCCCCTTTGAGGTTCACTTTGGTTGGGGCTATCTTCAGCTCCCTCAAAACCTGAATCGACTGAACCGCAAAGGCTTCGTTAAGCTCAAATATGTCGATCTCCTCAATCTTGAGGTTGGCTTTGCTGAGGGCTTTCTTTACCGCCGGGATGGGGCCAAGCCCCATCATCCCCGGATCCAGCGCCACCGAAGCATAGGAGACCACCGAAGCTAACGGGGTAATCCCCCTCCTCTTTGCCATCTCCTCGCTCATCACTACCACGGCAGATGCTCCATCGTTTATCCCCGAAGCATTGCCGGCGGTGACCGTTCCCCCTTCCTTAAAAGCAGGCTTCAGGCGACTAAGTTTCTCTGCAGTAGTTCCAAAACGGGGGAACTCATCCGTATCAAAAATAGTAGGTTCCCCCTTTCTCTGAGGAACTGAGACAGGGATTATCTCCTCCTTGAACCTCCCCTCCTTTATAGCCTGTTCCGCTTTCTGCTGGGAGCCAGCCGCAAAGGCATCCTGTTCCTCCCGCGATATGCCGTAGCGTTCGGCAATATTCTCCGCTGTTAGCCCCATATGGACCTTTTCTAAGGCACACCAGATCCCATCGTGAATCATAGCATCGACCACCTTGGCATCTCCCATCCGGTAGCCCCAGCGGGCTTTGTAGAGGAGGAAGGGAGCTTGGCTCATACTCTCCATCCCCCCGGCTACTATTATTTCAGCATCCTGGCATTTTATAGCCTGAATCGCCAGCATGACCGATTTCAACCCTGAGGCGCAGACCTTGTTCACCGTATAAGAGGGGATATTAAAGGGAATGCCCGCTTTAATGGCTGCCTGTCGGGCGGGATTCTGCCCCAACCCAGCCTGCAGGACATTCCCCATAATCACCTCATCCACCTCTTGGGGCTGTATTCCGCTACGCTTCAAAGTCTCCTTGATAACAATTGCCCCTAGGTCAATCGGCGAGACATCCCTTAAACTTCCCCCGAAACTCCCAATAGGGATGCGCACCGCACTACTTATCACCGCTTTGCCCATAGCCGAACTCCTCTCAAAACGAAAGAGGTTGGATAATTATTTTATATCTCAGTTCCCATAATTTAAACCCCGTATATTAAAGATGAAAAGACCTCGCTAAAGAGTCCCTTATCCCGCCTGTCAACTCCCAGCCTTCTTAGCCCTGCCCAACAGAAGGAGTTTTCTGCCATATTACCACAACATCATCCCATTTTTCCACCTATTTTCCCCTCGGTGAGCTCGTAATCTCTTAGACAAACAACTCCACCCTTTAAGAAAGCCTTTTCTCTGCGAGAATTATTTTAATTAATTTTAGTGCTCCCTTGACATCAAATTTTTCCCTGTGCTATAAGAGAGATAGATGGAGAAAAATCAGCATATTGGGGAAAATTTGGATTTAAACCAAAAAAGGAAATTCCTACTGCTCTCAGATAGCTTAGAAAACAACACTTCAAAAACTAAGATTAAGGAGGAACTATCATGAAAAAAAGCTTTATCAAAGTTATTTCCCTTGTGTTTGTCATTTTACTTCTTATTTGCTCACCCCTCCCAGCCGAGAAAAGTGCTCAAAAAGCAAATCTGAAAGGTCTCAAGGAGAGTCCCCAAAACCCCAATTGGGCAAAGTACCACAGCACTAATGAGGCCTATGCCCTGCTCGAATCTTGGGCTGCTCTCTTTCCTAACTTGACCAACCTCTATACAATCGGGCATACGCTGAAAGGCACCCCGCTGGAGGTTCTGGAGATCACCAATAAGCAAACGGGTTCTGCATCGGAGAAACCAGCCTATTATTATGATGGAAACATCCACTCCGGAGAGCTCACTGGTGCAGAGGTTGTCCTGCATTTTGCCTGGTATCTTCTGTTCAACTACGGCAAGGACCCTTATGTTACCCAGCTGGTGGATACCCGTACCTTTTACATCCGCCCCAAGTTCAATCCGGACGGCGCCGATATTGCCCTCAATACCCCCTTTAACCTGCGGAGCACACCCAGGCCATATGACGAAGACGGGGATGGTCTCCTGGACGAAGACCCACCAAATGACCTGAATGAGGATGGTTCTATCACTCTCATGCGTGTCAAAAATCCTCACGGTCTCTGGAAAATCAGTTCCCAGGATTCACGGATAATGGCTCGCCGTGATATTGGGGATCAGCACGGAGATTTCTACGATCTTTATTCGGAAGGAATCGACGACGATGGGGATGGATATTTTAACGAGGACGGCATCGGCGGTATTGACATGAATCGAAATTTTTCCCGAAATTGGGGGATGGAGTTCGAGCAAGGGGGGGCTGGTCCTTACCCGCTGTCTGAGCCTGAAACACGCGTTACCATCGAGTTTTTCCACTCTCACCGCAATATCACTGGCGTGTTTCACGGGCATACCTCGGGGGGATTTCTCTACCGGCTTCCTTCAACCACCTCCTGGGATACTTTCCCTTTGTCCGATCAGCGTTTGATCCTCGAATTGTCTGATAAGTACCACAGCACCACCGGACAACCCGTCCGACCCAGCTACCACGACCCACGACAGCACCGGCATGGCACCCTGGTCAGCTGGGCATATTGGGACTTCGGTGTGATCGGTTTCGTTCCCGAGTTCTGGGGGGGCTTTGGGCGTGATTACAACAACGACGGGCTGATAACCGAAGCCGAACGGCTGCTCTGGAACCAGAAAGAACTGGGTGGGGAGGGGTTTGTAAATTGGACACCCTATAATCACCCTCAGTTGGGAGCCGTCGAGATCGGAGGTTGGAAAACCAAATTTGTACGACAGAATCCACCTCCCAAGTTCCTTAAGAACGAGATCGAAAAATATGTCAACTGGATGCTCTGGCTCGCTGAAATCAGTCCTTATGTTGTAATCAAAGACATCTCCGCCTCCGAGGTAAATTCAGACGGGCTGATCAAGGTTAGAGTGGAGATTGCAAATGTGGGCTACCTTTCAACCAACCTTACTCAGCGGGCTATTGATGCCAAAATAGCAGTTCCTGTACGGGTAACAGTCGACCTCCAGAATGCAGAGCTTATCAGTGGTGAAAAGCTTGCTGATCTCGGTCACCTAAAAGGCTTAGGCGATACACTCGAGAGGGTTGGGAACATTGGCTCCCGTCGGCTGCTCGAGTACATCATCCGTCTCACAGGACCCAAACCGCTCTTCATGATTACCGTCCGTTCGGAAAAGGGAGGAACCACCCGGAGGGAAATTACATTGAGCCGTTGAAACATGGTCATCGGGATCAAGAATACTTCCTGTTTCACTTCCACCCACAGTTGCCAAGCAGTTCCCGCTAATCCTCTTTGCAAGGTCGTGCACCTATCCCAGCACCAAGAACCCTATGATGAAGAGGAGAGACAGAGCTATGAAATTTGGTTGCCAGTCTGAGGTCGCGAAAATAAAAAGTATCCTTGTAAAACATCCCAAAGATGCTTTCATTAGTCTGGAAAACATTGGCGCCCACTGGAAAGAGCTCAATTACTTGGGCTGTCCCGATTATAAAAAGGCGCTAAAAGAATATGAGCACTTTATTGACCTGCTGAAGAAACAGATATCAGAAATTTACTACTTGCCCAAAAATGACCAAACCGGACTCGATTCCATTTATGTCCACGATCCTGTAATCCTCACAAAGCAGGGGGCAGTCCTGTGCAATATGGGAAAAGAACTGCGTCAACAGGAACCATCAGCTGTTGGAGATTTCCTATCTGAATTGGGCATCCCCATTCTCGGCGCCATAACCGGAGAGGGAAGGTTAGAGGGTGGTGATGTAGTTTGGGTCGATAAACACACCTTGGTAGTGGGACGAGGGTATCGGACCAACGACGATGGCATCCGCCAGTTGAAAGAGCTCATCGCGGACCTCGTTGACGAATTTGTGGTGGTTCCCTTACCGCACTGGCAGGGACCTCATGAGGTGCTACATTTGATGTCTCTCATCAGCCCTATCGACCACAACTTAGCCGTGGTTTACTCCAGATTGCTGCCCGTTCCATTTAGAGAGTGGCTTATCAACCGAGCAATAAAACTCTTGGAAGTTCCAGATTCCGAATTCACGACTATGGCTTGCAATGTCTTGACCGTTGCCCCACGGAAATGCATTATGCTTTCCGGAAATCCTCAGACAAAAGAGATGCTGGAAAGTGAGGGTGCAGAAGTGTGGGAGTACCAAGGAGAGGAGATTTCCCTGAAGGGTGAAGGAGGACCAACTTGCCTCACAAGACCAATACTGCGCGAGTAAAGACTCTATATTCTTTACCCACGATCTTCTTTGAAAATTGCTAAAATAAAATGTGCTGTAAATAAGCTATATTGACTGATTGGTCTTATAAAATAAAAAGGTAATTATCCCTTGACAACAAGTAAATAAGATTTCAATCTGGCACATCCCTTTTAAAAATAGTTGTGAATGATTCCATTTATTTTTCGCTTCCGATCAAATCCCGTTCTCGTTCAAGCAAATGGCTAATCTCAGCTTCGGTAAAGCGCCCCTCTCCTTTTTCTTCCACAATTGCCATTCTTTCTTTTTTAATCATTTTAATTCTTCTAACATCTTTTCAATATCATCAAACCAATATCGTCGATATTTATCAGGGGCTTTTGATGCATCATCTGGTCTTAATATTAACTTTATTTTAACTTTAAATCCATTATAATTAAAAAGCTTATCTTTTCCATTTTCTTCAAACAATCGAATATATCCATCAATTTTTCGCATTGCGCTCATATGTTCTGTCCCCTTTGGGTCGATAAACAAGATAAAGTAATTATTTCCTTTATTTAACCAGAAGATAAAATCCGGGTAGAAGTTACTAATTCTATTCGCATTAGGGTTATAGTATGGGATATAAACTTCATCCAAACTTTCATCCAATTTGCTGAAAAGCCACCAATCAAACTCCTTAAACTTGTTATCGCTTTTGGTAACATTTTCTGCCAGATCCTTGATGAATTTTACCTCGCTTTTGGTTTTAATGATATGCTGAATGTAATCAACTCTTTCATCTTCAGATAAGATAAGTGGAATATAATAATGGTTGGCAATATACTTAATTTTGATTTTCTTATGATCGCTTTCAAAATCTTCCTCATTTCTTAAGCTTTTCGCCCTCTCTGTATATTCTTGAGCAGATATATCCCCGTACTGCTCTTCTAACTCTTTTGCTTGACTTGGGTAATTTTTCACCCTCTCGATTTTCTTCCGTATATCACTAATATCTTTTAAATACACTTTAATATATTTAAAATGTCTTATTTCTTCCTGCAACTTTTTCAAATGTTTAAATTCTTTCGGCACAACACTGAAGTAATCAAATATTCGTTGAATAAGTAAATTTATGTTCTTGAAACTCTTTTCGCCATATTTATAATTTTCGGCATTACTTAAACTCTCCTTTAAGATTTTAATTTTCTCTGGCTCTGTATTATACAGCATAAGGAATAT
>Ga0209979_1002893_pt1 | contig 15781 bp, 12 predicted proteins | sample AnhtaG_FD_183114 | JGI IMG/M metagenome (GOLD analysis project Ga0209979, IMG submission 183114) | Deep subsurface microbial communities from Anholt, Denmark to uncover new lineages of life (NeLLi) - Anholt_01485 metaG (SPAdes) (version 2) | ecosystem: Environmental > Aquatic > Marine > Oceanic...
TTAATGCAAAGGCAATTTGCTCTTCTGTGAATTTGCTGCTTCTCATTTTTTGATCCTCCATTCGTTAGTTTTATTATACCGTCAAAACTAACATTTTGTTTGGATCAGTTTTTGGGGGGAAGGTCAGTAAAATATTTCTTTGATATGGAAGGAGAAGAAAGTTTTGCAATGATTAATAATAAACAACTGAGATGCCTTTTTGTCGTGGAACTGAGTTTAAGAAAGTAAATACAAAATTAAATCAGAAGTGGCCTGAAAGTTTTGGTGCAGAAATGTTTAGTACTGAAGGCTTAGCATATATCTGTAAAAATTGTGGTTATAAGCAAGAGTTTTTTAAAGTAAGTAAATAAACTAGTATTACTTATTAGCAGGCAAAACTAATAAAATTCATATAAGTTTATTAATAATTCTATGAAGTATACATAAAATATTTAATAATAAAAATGATAAATTATTTAAAAGTTAAAAATCATAAAGGAATAACTGAAGTCATATTAAAAGAACTAGGTTGTATCAATATACTTTGTGGTAAAAATAATAGTGGCAAAACATCAATTCTAGAAGCATTGAATTCACCAGTTAAAATGGCAATTGGAAAGAAATTAGATTCTAATTGCCAAATTTGGTTAATAGAATTGTTAGAAAAAAGAATTGCACATTTAAGTCGTCCTAATCCTGAAACAATTAAAAACTGGTTCAAACAATATATTTTAAAATTAATTGATGAAAATACTGTTTGGTATAGTGATGAAAAAGAAAAAATTTTTGATGGTTTTCAAAAAACTATGAAATCATATGGACCTTTACAGAATTTTAATGCAAAAGATTCGGGATTTGGGTTTACTTCTTTAATTGATGAATTTTTTAATTATGATTTAGATAAGTATAAACCAATATTAATTCCTCCAAAGAGATTTTTAGAAACTTTGATAGAAATTCGTTTAAACCAAAAGATTTTACCAGATGGAAAAGGAATAATAAATAGAATATTTTTTCTTAAAAACCAAGATTTAAATTCTAGTGAGTATAAAACTTATGAAAAAATATACAATGCGTTTAAGGAAGTTACTGATTACTATTTTAATATAATCCCCGGTATTGATAATAATTTACAAATCAAATTTAGTAAAGATGGAAAAGATTGGAAATCTGCCAATGATTCGGGATTAGGTCTTTCAGATACTCTAATCATGTTATCTTTTATAATTGATTTTGATTATACCTTTGTAGATATAGAGGAACCAGAAAGTCATTTACATCCTGAAATGCAGAGGAAACTCTTAAATTATATTAGAAATATAAAATCTAAACAGTTTATTTTATCCACACATACAAATACTTTTCTAAATCCCAACTTAGTAGATAAAATATTTTATATAGAATTTTCTGATAATGTAAAAGCTATTGATGAAACAAGCAAATCTGAAATACTTTTTAATTTAGGTTATTCTGTATCGGAAAATCTTGTTAGTGATGTTGTTATTTTAACTGAGGGTCCAACAGATATGCCGGTTATAGCTGAAATATGTAAATGGTTGGATATATTTAATAAATATAACATTAAGTTCTGGCCATTAGGTGGAGATATAATGGGTAGCTTAGATTTATCATCTATAGCAGAAAGTAAAAATGTTTTAGCCTTAGTTGATAATGATCCAGGTAGTAGTGTAGCAAGAACAAGATTTATGAGAAATTGTAAAGAAGTAGGTATATATTGTCACAAATTAGAAAGATATTCTATAGAGAATTATTTCACATTGGATGCAATAAAAAAATGTTTTGAGGATGAAGATCTAATAAAAATAAAAGAGTTAAAACATGATGAAGATATAGAAGAACAAATCGGTTTTAAATCAAAAGGAAAAAGTATAAAACATAAAAATTATAAAATAATAAAAAATATGAATTTAAAAGATATAGAAGAAACAGATTTATATTCTTTTTGTTTAAAAATAAAAAATACTTGTGAAAATAAAAATTAATTAAGTTGATTATTAAATTTATTAAACTTGCTTAACTCCTTTAAAAGGTTCGAAATTTCACATCTTGGGGGAAGCTATAATATAAAAATCATAAATATTTCAGACCTTAATTACTATTGAAGTTTAGATTATTTGTTATAGTATAATATTAAATTAAATTATTTTTTTAAATATTATTATATGGAACAAAATACTAAAAAAAATCTAAATAAATATGAAGCGTTAATTAAATTAGGAATGCAAACTCTCAAAAAATATGGTTGGAACGAGGATAGTAATAACATGTATAGAAGAGGAGGACCTTCAAATGAGGAATATTCAGGATACCTGAATTCATGTGTTTCATTAATTGAAAGTACTCTAAAAAATAAAAGTGATTCTTATTTAATGATTAGAAAGTTGATATACAATGAAAAGACGTCGGGGAATCCATATTATTTTGCAGAATGTTTTGGGATTATAGAATCTGCACATAAGATTTATAAGGAAAAAATTATGTCCGAAAATGAATTAGATATTTTATTAGATAAAATAGAAGAATTATCCAATACATCATTTAACAATAATTCAAGAATTAGTACTGGTTTTAAGTTATGGCATAAAGATTTTAAAAAGGTATTTGAAACATATGAATTTGTTAATGATACATATGAAAGGGTATTTGATAAATTAGAATTTAAAAATTTTGATCTAGAAATAGCTCTTTGTAAAGATATGCTAGAGAGGATAAAAAAAGATATAAGCGATTATAGTGTGAGTGCAGTAAAAGTAAAAGAACAAAAAAAAATAAAAAAAATAGTTACAATTTCTGATACTAAACAAGTTTTTATAGTTCATGGACATAATATAGAAAAGAAAGAAATAACTGCAAGGATAATAGAAAGATTAGGCCTCAAACCAATTATACTTCATGAGCAGGCTAATATGGGAAGGACAATTTTAAAAAAGTTATCTGAATGTTCTGATGCTGTTGGCTTTGCCATTATATTATTGACTTCAGATGATATTGGAAAAGAGAAAGATGAGTCAGATTTAAAACCAAGGGCAAGACAGAATGTTATTTTTGAATTGGGATATTTTTTAGCAAAATTAGGTGAAAAAAATGTTTGTGCACTTTACGAAAAAGGAGTTGAAATACCAACAGATTATTTAGGTGTAACATTTATTCCATTTGATTCTGCAGGAAAATGGGAATTTGAATTGGTAAAAGAATTAAAAGCTGCTGGATTTGATGTTAATGCTGATAATATTTTATAATTTTAAACATTTATAAAAAATCTTTTTCATATTGATGATATCTGTTAAAAATTGGTTCGAAATTTCGTAACCTGGGGGAGCTCAATATCTTTTCAAATTTAATATTTTTTTATAGGAATAAATTTTATAATCTGAATATTAAAGAGTGTAAAAAAAGGAGGTAAATATGCAATTAAAAAAAATAATTCCTGTAGCTTTATTTCTTTTTGTTTTTTTAGCTGTTGCTATCTTTGGCTGTGCGCCTAAATCTTCAGAGTTAGAAAAAACAATAATGCAGCTTCAAGATGAAATAGCAAAGAAAGAAGAAATAATAAAAGAGTTACAAAAAGAAAGTATTGAAGTTAAGGAAGAGACTACTGAAGAAGAAACAGAAATCGTTATAGAAGAAGAGGAAAAAGCATCACTGACAGATAATGCAAAAGTGTTATTAGTCATAGAAAGCTACATAAATGCTGTTGAGAATAAAAATTTTACAGAACAAAAAAGTTATGTTGCAAAATATGCATTAGATATAGTGAATTTGAAAGAATATGAAGATAAAAATTCGGATTCTGGTATTAGAGAAGTTGAAAGGAAACAGTCTAAAGTAGATAAGATTGAAGGCAACAAAGCTGAAGGATTCATGTCTTTTACTGAACACCTTGAAAATCTAATAACTAAAGATAAGTATGATCTATTAACAGAAGGTAAGGTATATTTAGAAAAGATAAATGGAGAATGGAAAATAGTTGACTATACAAGAAAAAACAGGCTGATATCAGAAGCACTATATACTTTTAATGATTTATCAAAAGAATTAAATAATATAAAAATAAGTGTTGTTTTGGTTTTATTTAGCATTTTTGATGATAGCGTTAACATTAGGTACATAATTGAAAATAATAATGACTTTAAAATTTCAACTTCAATTTATAGCTCAAAAATTTTAGGTCCTGATAAAAAGCAAAATGAATTTTCTTATTACGGTGGGGGTGACTTATCTGAAATACTACCCAATGCTATTTCAGAGGGTGATGGAGTTTATCACTGGACCAATGAGTCTGCCGGAGATTTTAAAATTTTCTTTGGTGATATTTATAATAGTGATAATTATAATGACCTGATTAAAGATTTAACTTTCGATGTTGAGCTTGCTAATGCAACAAGATACTAAATTTTTAAGAGAATTAAATTAAGCGACAGATAAAAGTTGATATAGAATCACGGTTACAAGTACAATTTAATAATGGTATTTATATTAAAAATGTTCTTTAAATTTAATTATTTCCTTTAAAAATTGGTTCGAAATTTCACACCTTGGGGGAGCCAAAAAAGTTAATATACGACTCTACGGCTCGAACTTACTGCCTCGGTCGTATGGTACTTCTGACCAGTTAGGACCAACCCCGGTTTCTTTCTCAAGATATGAATTAAGACAAAGAACTTTTTTATAAATCATTATAATACCGGTTTTTCTTCAACTCTGTAAGTTTAATATGTAACTGTTCCCATTCATACATTTTATCATCAAGTTCTTTTTTTTGTTTTCCGTATCTTAAAAATAATGAGTGGTTTTCGGGACATGCATACGAAACCATTGAGGATTCAAGCTGCTTTGTCAATTCTTCCAGTTCACTTTCAAGCTGCTCAATCGTACTTTCGCAACCGATAATTCTTTTGGTTATTTTACGTAACATTTTGTAAAATTCTTTCTTTTCAAGATAAATATCTTTTCCAGCAGTGGTAAAATGCCTGTAAGTTTTGCTGCCGATTTCTTTTTGCTTGATTTCAAGTTGGCGAAGTGAATAGATTTTTTTCTTTTCAAGAAAATCATAAATACTTCCGATATATCCTCTTATTTTACGATCCTTAAACTCATAAACATTGTTGATCAAACCGCCCAGGAACTCCCTGTCATGTGATACCAGTATCATTGTGCCGGTAAAACTCTTCAGGGCTTGTTTGAGGATATCTTTCGAACGCATGTCGAGGTGATTGGTGGGTTCATCAAGTATCAGGAGGTTATATGGTTCGAGTAAAAGCTTAATCAGTGCAAGCCTTGACCTTTCTCCACCGGATAAAACTTTTACTTTTTTATCTATATCATCGTTTCCAAATAAGAAAGCCCCAAGAAGTGCCCTTATTTTAGTCCTGGCTTCCTCAACAGCAATTCTTTCGATAGTATCAAAAACGGTTATTTCCCCGTCTAGCAGTTCATCCTGATTTTGTGCAAAATAACCTATTTTAACATTATGCCCGATTTTAAGGTTACCCGTAAAATCCAGGTCACCTACAAGAATCCGGGATAATGTAGTTTTACCCTCGCCGTTTTTACCGACAAACGCGACCCTTTCCCCACGCCTTACAAATAAGTTTATATTTTCAAGTATAGTTCTTTCCCCATAATTCTTTGACAGACTGTTGGCATCAATAACCACATTACCTGAACTGGGAGCAGCTGGAAACCTGATACGGATAGCTGCTATGTCATCTTCATCTACCTCAATGCGCTGGATTTTTTCAATATGTTTGATACGTGATTGCACCTGACGTGCTTTAGTGGCTTTATATCTGAAGCGTTCAATAAATTTACTGGTATCGGCAATTAATTTTTGCTGGTTTTTATAGGCAGCCAGTTGTTGAAGCCTGCGTTCTTTCCTTAATACAGTATATTTTGAGTAGGGGACTTTGTAGTCATAAATCCTGCCCAGTGAAATTTCAATAGTGCGATTAGTGACATTATCTAACAAGGTCCTGTCATGTGAAGTGATAACAACAGCTCCGTAGTAATCTGATAAAAATTCTTCGATCCATTGGATTGATTCAATATCGAGATGGTTTGTTGGCTCGTCAAGTAGCAATAAATCAGGACGCTGAAGAAGAATCTTTGCCAGTTCGATCCTCATTCTCCATCCACCACTGAACTCTCTTGTTTGTCTTATTAAATCCATTGGCTCAAACCCTAACCCTAGTAATGTTTTCTCAATTTGTTCGTTTATTTTAGTCACACCCAGGACTTCCATCCTTGCATTAATATCAGATACTTTATTAATAAGCTTAAGGTAATAATCAGAATGATAATCAGTTCTTTTTTCTATTTCATGATTTAATTGATAAATCTTGTTTTCGAGCTCAAGGATTTGGGAAAATGCAGTTTTTGCTTCATTAAAAAGTGTTTTGCTATCGATGTGTCTCATTTGTTGCGGAAGATATCCAATAGTTAAGCCGGATGGCTTTTCAATAGTGCCTGTATCAGGTATCTGCAAGCCTAGAATAATTTTAAGCAGGGTCGTTTTGCCGGAACCATTGTTTCCAACTAGCCCTATCCTGTCTTTCGGGTTTATCAGAAATGAAATATCATTAAGCAATATACGATCGCCAAAACTTAAGTTAATATGATTAATTGATACCATAATTTGTTTTTAGTAAAGATAATAATTTCATTTTATTATTGATCCATTACAGGAAAATAATCAGGCATAAAACTACATTAAATTATAAATAATTACAATGATCCCAAATTAAAACAGTATTTTCCCAATAATTATTTTCAAATCAAACTAGGACTTAAATAAATTTTTTAAAGGATCCACTCTACTATATAAAAATTTAAATTTAATTAACTCTTTTAATATCTGGTTCGAAATTTCACACCCTGGGGGAGCCAATCTGTGACTTTACACCAACAAACGGGGGAGGATTTTACTGCTCTAATATCATAATTTCAGATGCTTTTTGAAACCGGTAATCTAATTTACGCCTACTTTTAGCCGTTTATAGTCTGGTGATCTTGAAGACATTCTATAAATTTAAATCGAACAATGTTCGAATCGCCCGGGCTTAACATTTACCATAATTTATGGTATTATAAACATAAATTATGGTTAAGGAGCAAAACTATGTTAGAACCTGTACTTGGCAACGGCACCATAGAAAGAATTTTGTTTACCCTTGAATCTTATGGGCAGGCATATCCTACAGGGTTATCAAAGATGTTTAATATTCCGGTAAATGGAATTCAGCAGCAGCTGGAACGTCTGGAGAACGGAGGGGTGGTGGTTAGTTTAATGGTTGGCAGGACCAGATTATATCAGTTTAATCCAAGATATCCCTTTTTGAAGGAACTGAGAGCATTGATTCAAAGAGCAATGGAATTTCTGTCTGAAAAAGAAATGCAACAGTATTACAGGAGAAGAACAAGACCGAGGAAGAAAGGTAAGCCACTATGAGAATAGATTGGCAAAAGGTGGGGATTAAAAAACTTGCAGCAATAATCTCTGCTCATTTACATAAGAACGGCATTGAAGTTGTTCTGGTCGGCGGAGCCTGTGTTTCACTCTACTCAGACAATCAATATATGTCCTATGATATTGACTTGATTACTGAAAGTTCTATCAGAGAAATAATTCCAATACTTGAGGAATTAGGATTCAAAAATACCAGAGGTCGTTTATTTGAAAATCCTCAGTGTAAATTTTTGATAGATTTTCCTGCCCCTCCTGTATCAATAGGAGATGAACCTATCTATAAGTTTAATAATTTAAAAACACGCTTTGGAACAATCTGTTTATTAACCTCGACAGATTGTATTAAAGACAGGCTGGCTGCTTATTTTTTCTGGAACGACCAGCAATCTTTAGACCAGGCAGTTATGGTAGCAAAAAGGAACAAAATCCATTTACCTGAAATAAAAGAATGGGCTGAAAAGCAAGGCCAAATAGAAAAGTATGAGGTTTTCAAGAAAAAATGCAGGGAAGAAGGTTTTAACACTAAAGCAAAGTAATGGACCAGACCGGATTTGAACCAGCAATCAACGGATTATTTAGGTTATGGTTTAAAAATATTCCCATAAACGAAACACGCCCCCTCAGGGACTTGCCGATTGTGGCCCACAATCCATTAATAATATAAAAAAATTTATTTTTGTTGTCAAATAAATTAAAATTCTTATCATTTATTATTTGTTATCAACATCGTCCAGTCCGGGGAGCCAATCTTCATGATACAACCTATCAATACAGGTAATGGTGCTTTTTAAAATAAAGTAAAAATAGTTTTAATGAAATGTTCTCGAGAAGTTAACAAAGTTTTAAGTACTTTTTAAATAAGACACATCATCCACTTGTAAAAAAAATAATAATTATATAATGTGTATATGATTTATACAATTTATACAATATATACCAATTATGTAATTAATCTAATAGAAAACCATAATAAAAATTAACTCAAAAATTATGAAAAAGCAATTAATTATAAGAATAGATGAAGAATTAAAAAGTAAGTTTTCTAAAATTGCAAGAATTGAAGGCAAGACAACAAGTGAAAAGATTAGAGAACTTGTAAGTAATTATACTGCAGAGAATGACTTTGCAACTGCAGTTGACAGCCTCTGGGACAGGATTTCAGAAAAAATTGAAAGCAGCGGGTTTAAACTGGAAGATATTGATAGAAAAATAAAGGAAACCAGGAGCGGGAAAAAATAAAAGTAGTAATAGACACCAACATATTTATATCATCTTTTTTTAATAAGAAAGGCAATCCCAGGAAGATAATAAACCTATGGAAAGAAGAAAAAATACAATTATGTATTTCCAGTGAGATACTCGAGGAATATATCGGAGTCTTATCCAGTTTTGGATTTGCCAGTGAGCCGGAACTTAAAGAACTTTTAAACCTCTTTAAAAGAAAGGTTAATATTTTATATAAACCAATCACAATAAAAATTGCACTGGTAAAAAATGATCCAGATGACAATAAATTCATAGAATGCGCTGTTACCAATAAAGCAGATTATATTATTTCAGGTGACAATCATTTGCTGAGTTTAAGAGAGTATGAGAATATAAAAATTCTAAGCCCAAAAGAGTTTTTAAACTATTATAAATCATAAGGGTTTATAATTGACATTAATAAGCATAAAAGCATTATTTGCTTCTAGATTCACGCAGTCCGGACGAACCTCAGATAACAGGGGCACTTGGAGCGGCATATCTAGCTCAAAGCCTTCATTAATTTCTTTAAGTTGCAAATTTCATCTTCCCTGCTTGAGATTTTGCCATCCAGCTTCATTTCAAAAAGCTTTCCCAGAACATCTCTAAATTTCTCTGATGGCCGGTAGCCCATATCTTTTAATGTCTCACCATTAATCTCCAGGTGCAATCCGGAAAGATCGGTCAGGTATTTTTTAATATTTTTATAATATATATTACCCCAGCTGCATGCAATAACCTGGAGTTCCGGAGGAATCCTGCTTACCATATAATAAAGAGTAGAATTCCTTTTGACAGCGTTTTTAAGATTTTTTTTGACTTCGTTCCACTTATTATATGTTTCCAGTATAACATTTAAATCCTTTTTTCTGACCTTCATCTCAAAGCACCATCTTTTGATTTCACCAGGTTTAATTCCCCGCAGCAAAAGAGCGAAAAGCAGTCTCCCCTTTTTTATTTCTTCACCATTTTTCTTATAAAAATCTTTTAGCTCCCCATAATACTTTAAAATCTTCCTTAGCTGCTTTATAAATTCTGCATCTGTATTCACTTTTATCCCTATTTTCTTTAATGCGCCTAATTGGCCCAGCCTCCTGATTGCTTCCAGCGGGTTTTTCTCATTAAAAATGTAAATAAGCTCATCTCGTATCCTTACTCCATTCAGCTTTGAAACTATATTCATATCTATAGTGGTTCTGGCTAATTTTTCAGTCTGGCCATCCATTTTAAACCCGAGTCTCTTCTCAAACCTCACCGCCCTGAAAATTCTGGTAGGATCTTCTATAAAACTCATTTTATGCAGAACTTTTATTTTTTTATTCTTCAAATCTTCCCTGCCGCCAAAGAAATCGAGAATTTCACCAAGATTTTTCTTGCTTAAAGATATGGCCATAGCATTTATAGTAAAATCCCTTCTGGAAAGGTCCTGTTTTATATTTCCCAATTCCACAGTGGGAAGAGCTGCCGGACTTTTATAATACTCTACTCTTGCTGTGGCTATATCTATATGCTGCCCGTCATCAAGTACAAGAATAGAAGTTCCAAATTTTTCGTGGCATTCAAGTCTGCAATTAAATCTTGTTGACAGTTCTTTACCAAATTCTATTCCATCACCTTCAACCACAATATCTATATCGAAATTCGGTATCCTGAGCAGCGTATCCCTTACTATCCCCCCCACAAGATAGGTATTATATTTTAAAACCCTTGCAACACTGGAAATGGCCTTCAATATTTTTTTTACTTTACCCGGGAAAAGCCCTAATAAATTCTCATAACTGCGGCCATGCAGAAATCTTAATATATCTTTTCTGGTAACTATACCTATAATTTTTTTCTTGTCTGTAATAGGTATCCTGCCAATACCATTTTCTATCATTAGATCCTGTATTTCGCCAATACCGGTATCAGGACCGGCTCTAACAATGCTGTGTGAGCGGAAACCTTTTACCGGAGCATGAGATAAGCCGTGCCCAATGGCCTTATCTATATCTTTTCTGGTTATTATTCCCACAAGATTATCATCTTTATCTACAATAGGTATCCCTGAATGACCATATTTTTTTAAAATTTCATCAACCCCGGATATGCTTACATTTTCCTTTACTACCTTTACAGGGTAAGACATTACATCTTTTGCCAGTATTGGTTTTCTTATATTTTTTCTAAGAGAATAAAGCAACTTGCTTTCTATATCCTCGAAACTCATATCACTTATCACAGCAGAAGCTGCCTGGGGATGACCCCCGCCTCCAACAATTTTAAGTATTTCAGATACATCCACATCTTTATCATCACTTCTGCCAACCAGATATATTTTCTCCTTCATTTTAACCCAGCATATTGCTATACTTACATCTTCAATCTGGGATAACTTCCTGGTCAGTACTGAGAGCCCTTCAATAAAGATTGGCATCTCTACCTGGGAAAGCAAGATTTCTGTTTCACTAATCTTTATCTTTTTACAGTTCATTATCAGCTTTTCCAAAAGCTTGTGCTGTTCTTCAGAAAGGGAAAGATTTAAAAATTTTAACATCACAAACAGGTTAGATTCTTTCTTCATAAGAAAAGAGGCTGCCTCCAGATCCTTAGGAGTACTACCGGGATAAGTAAATGAGCCTGTGTCCTCATAAATTCCAAGGGTAAACAGGGTAGCATCAAGCGGAGAAATAGAGATTTTTTTTCTTTTTATGATATTTACCAGAATCGTTGTAGTAGCTCCAACTTCCCTGGAATAATCATAAGTTGCTTTCATATCTTCAGATGATCTATGATGATGATCATAGACTACAACTTCAACATTTTTATTATTTAATGCTTCTTTTGCCGGGCCAAGCCTTGAAGCAATTTTAGTATCTATTATAATAACTCTTTTTACTCTTGAAAAATCAATTCCCTTTGGATCCATAAGTGGCGGAAGCTCGTCTTCATAAAGAGTAATAAATTTTCTTACGTTTTGATTTATAGCAGTAGGTAATACAATTTGAGCCTGTGGATATATTCTCTTCGCCGCTACCATTCCGGCAAAAGAATCAAAGTCAGAACTTAGATGGGTTATAATTATTTCCATAAAATTTTTACGTATAAGCTTTTTATCAGTCTATATACTTATCATAGCAGACTATTTTAGAAATGGGTTTTCTCCCTCTGGTTCTACCTTCCACGGCCGGATATCCTACCGGGGTTATAGCCACCACCCTCACATTATCCGGGACATCAAGAAGATCCTTCACCAATTTTTCCTTGAATGCTCCAATCCAGCAGGTACCCAATCCCTTTTCAGTTGCAGCCAGGATTAAATGCTCCAGAGCCAGCGCTATATCTATAGGATAACTATTCATATAACCCCCCATAACTCCATAAGCCTCATCCTCTTTAGCACAGGCCACAATCAGTATCGGTGCCTCCGACAGGAAAGTTTGATTATTGCATGCTATAGACAGGTCACTTATTTTTTTCTTATCTTTTACTATAATCAATTTCCATGGCTGAAGGTTTTTAGCTGACGGAGCTTTTCTGAATGCTTGCAGAATATAACTTAACTTTTCTTCTTCCACATCCTGGGGTTTATAAGACCGGATACTTTTTCTTTTTTCTATAAGATCCATAAGGCTTGTGAATTGCTTCACTGTTTATTACCCCCTTCTCTTAGAATCTGAACCTCAAAGATTTATTTTTTTATAACTCACGCAACTCAATACTAATTTTTAATATTTAAGTAGAAGCCTTTTTATATTAGCACTATGTTTTTCTTAAGTAAAATCTTTTCTATTTCAGGTACCAGGATTAAAACATATTTATTGTAACAAGAAATTCCCCTAATGCAAATTTTAAAAATCTTAGACGGATCTCATAAGTTGTAATCCCTAAACTCAAAAAAATATGGATTTTAAAATAATTGATGCAGAGTCTGCGCTGAAAGCGGGTTTATATCTTCATAAAGATATGCTGTCCAATTTCGAATACTCAATTTTATCTCCGTATAACTTCATAAGCTTTAAGGTAATATTATCTGGAACTTTTCTAGCTACCACAAACCTGTCAATTTTCTTTACCGGCACAATCCCGGCAATAGAACTGGTTTTAAATATTTCATCTGCATTTATAATATCACGGTAGTGAACATTTTTTTGCTTGACTTTTATCCCATCTTCTCTACATATCCTTATAACCACTTCTCTGGTTATTCCTGGTAAGATATTCTGAGTAAGCGGTGGAGTATAAACTGTACTCCTCTTTACAAAGAAAATATTACTTGTGGCACCTTCCAGAACCAGATGATCTCTGGTTAAGAAAACCGCCTCCTGAGCTCCATTATAATGAGCTTCATTTTTTGCGAAAATATTTTCAAAATAATTCAGAAGCTTGTGACAATAAAGGGGGCTGCCCATGGCCGGTCTTCTTATTGAAGAAGTGGTGATATTTATTCCTTCAGTATAATCAACTTCGGGGTAAGGTGTAAGACGGTCAGCAATTATTACGAGATTAGGCTTATACCCCCCGCCAAAATGAAGCTCCCCGCTGTGGATACCTCTGGTTACAATTATCTTTATATAGGCATCCCTTTTGCCAAGATTGTTTTTGTCAATTGTTTTTCTCAGGGCGTCTTTTATATATTCTTTATCAAAAGGAAGATTATACTTTAAAACCTTAAGTGAAAAAAACAGTCTCTCAAGATGGGCGTCAAGCATAAAGATATAGCCTCCATAGCTTCTCAAGGTTTCAAACAGGCCATCACCATATAAAAATCCCCTATCTCTAACCGATACTTTAGCTTTATTTTCTATAACCAGCTTCCCACTTATAAAAACATATTTAATCATACCAGTAGCCCGCCAGATAAATTTTATAGCAGTTTTCTTAGATTCTTTGCATTAAAAAACTTTAAAGTTTCCTTTAGAGCAATTCCTTTATCCAGAGTTTCATTATACTCATCTTCCGGGATTGAATCTTCTACAATTCCTCCGCCTACATTATAATAAAATTTATTTCCCTTTATAACAAATGTTCTGATTATAATATTTAAATCCATAGTACTATCAACTCCAATATAACCAGCTGAGCCGGTATAAACACTCCTGACTGTTGGTTCAAGCTCATCAATAATTTCCATTGCCCTTATTTTGGGCGCACCTGTTATTGAGCCGCCTGGAAACGCAGCCTTTATTATACCTGAAATATCGGTACCTTTCTTTACTCTGCCGATTACCGTTGAAACAGAATGAAAAACCCTCGCATATTTTTCAACCACTGCGTGCTCGGAAACTCTGACTGTTCCGTAGTAACAGAATTTCCCCAGATCATTACGCTCCAGGTCAACAATCATATTCAGTTCCGCTCTATCTTTAATGCTATCTTTTAGTTCCATCATATTTTTGTTATCACTGTCAGAATCTATCCCCCTGGGTCGGGTTCCTTTTACGGGTCTGGTCTCTATAATATTATTTTTTAAAAATAAAAATCTTTCCGGTGAAGAACTGCCTATGCTAAGCTCAGGAAATCCCATAAAAGCAGAAAATGGAGCAGCATTTTTTTCTCTTAATATATAATATAAGTCCATAGGTTCCACAGGCAGGTCCGCTTCAAATCTCTGACTGAAATTTGCCTGATAAATATCGCCGTTATGAATATATTCTTTGGTTTCAAGTACCTTTTTGATATAATTCCGCCTGGTAAGATTTGAGCAGAGTTTTATATTTGAGATGTTTTTCTTATAGTATTTCTCAATAATATCCCTTTTTATATCATTTAAGCACTCTAAACTACTAACAACGCTCTCTACTTCCAGATTGACTTTCTTAATTAAATCCTTATCCCTTATATCAGAATCCATATAATCATCTTCCAGGAAAGTAGTCTCACAAGCACTTTTATTTTCCTCTTTCTTTTCACCAGTTAAAAAATTCCTAACATAATACCACCTGCTGTCCTGGTGGCCATATGCAAGCAACCTGTCATAATAAGCAAGATAAAATATGGGAAGATTAACATCATCGGAAACATTTTGAGGAAGTTCTTCAATATAGTTTTTCAGGTCATAAGAGAAATACCCGGCAAAACCACCCTTAAAATCAGGGAGTTTTTCTTCAAGGTCCCTGGTTATTTTCACAATCCTGCCCTCATCTATATAGACCACTCTAACATTCTTTATTCCACTGTCTGGAGGGCTGCAGGTATAATCTTTAATGTTTTGTTTGAGAAAAGACAAAGGATGCTGATAGGAATAATACCTGATATCTCTGGCGTTACCGGTAAACTCATTTTTATAGCCGCTGCTCTTTATAACAAATTTTGGATCCCAGCCGATATAAGAGAACCTGGAATATTTATCCGGAGAGAGACTGCTGTCCAGAAAACATAAGTAATTACTATCCTTTAAAATATAGGCTGCATCCTGAGGTGGTGTTTTTAGATTAATGGCTGAAATTGTCGAAAGGATTTTCATAGATCAATGAAATTTTTAAGTATTTTTAACCCGACTGGAGTCAGGAATGATTCAGGATGAAATTGTATTCCTTCCAACTTATAGTTTTTATGCCTTACTCCCATTATAATGCCATCTTCAGTATGAGCGGTTACTTCAAGTAAAGAAGGGATGGTGTCTTTTTTTAAAATAAGAGAATGATATCTGGCGGCTTCAAAAGGATTTTCAACACCGGTAAAAATACTCTTTCCATCATGATAAATCTTAGATGTCTTCCCGTGGATTACCACTCCTGAATTAATTACTTCTGCACCAAATACTTCCCCGATGCACTGATGTCCCAGACAGACTCCCAGTATGGGTATTTCCTTATAAAAATGCCTGATTATATCTTTTGACATGCCTGCATCAACAGGTCTTCCCGGACCAGGTGAAATAACTATCCTGGATGGCGCCATCTTTTTAATTTCATCCAGACTTATCTTATCATTTCTCCTGACCTTTATATTCTCACCCAGAATGCCCAGATACTGCACCAGATTAAAAGTAAAGGAGTCATAATTATCTATCATCAATATATCTATTTTTTTAGTCCTGACAGTTTCTCTCATTTTATCTCCTGACTTTATTCTATTCATACATTTATT
>Ga0209979_1002894_pt1 | contig 15776 bp, 21 predicted proteins | sample AnhtaG_FD_183114 | JGI IMG/M metagenome (GOLD analysis project Ga0209979, IMG submission 183114) | Deep subsurface microbial communities from Anholt, Denmark to uncover new lineages of life (NeLLi) - Anholt_01485 metaG (SPAdes) (version 2) | ecosystem: Environmental > Aquatic > Marine > Oceanic...
AAGACCTGAGTATGGGAAATGCGTAGATATCTGCACCAAAGCAGCGTTAAAGGAAATGCTCGTTCCTGGTCTAATGACAGTGGCTGCCCCCATTATGGTGGGCTTCATATTGGGGCCGCTGGCTCTGGGCGGGTTCTTAATAGGAGCTATTGCCTGTGGTTTTATACTGGCGGTAACCTTTGCCAATGCCGGGGGCTCATGGGATAACGCCAAAAAGTGGATAGAGCGTGGTGCTTTTGGCGGTAAGGGGTCGGATGCTCACAAAGCGGCCGTTGTCGGCGATACTGTTGGTGACCCGATGAAGGACACTGCGGGGCCGTCTCTAAATATTATGATAAAGCTAATGTCAATAATAGCCCTGGTTATGGCACCGGTTCTGGCTGGATTCTCCGGTCTTATCTAGAAAACGAGTTAACTGCCCGGAAATGGAAAAAGAAATCAAGTTGACCGATGGGGTGGTGTTGCTTAGACCTTACGGGAGTGGTGATGTTGAGCGCCTTTATCAGGCGGCGCGGGAATCCATTACTGAGATGTCGCCATGGATGCCGTGGTGCCATGCTGACTATTCCATCGAAGAGAGCCGAGCCTGGCTAGAGTTACGGGCTGAGGCGTGGGAAAAAGGAACCGAGTATGAATTTGCCATAACTGATGCTAAGGATGGTTCTTTCCTCGGTGGCTGTGGCTTAAATCATATTGACTATAAAAATCGAATAGCCAATATTGGTTATTGGGTTAGAACCAGCCGGACGAAAAGAGGTGTGGCCAGTGCCGCGGTGCGGCTTTTGGCACAATTCGGATTTAAAAAACTCAAATTGAACCGAATTGAGGTTAAGGCTGCTGTTGGCAATAAGGCCAGCCAACGTGTCGCCGAGAAAATAGGGGCTAAACGCGAAGGCATCTTAAGGAACCGGATGGTTGTCCGTGATCGGGTCTATGATATGGTGATGTTCTCGCTTATCCCGGAGGACCTCAACTTAAACAGCTAGCATTTTCTTAGCACGTATGGAGTCGCCAGCTCTCTTGTTAATAAGTCACTTCAACAGGGTGGTCTAGCCGTTCAGGAAGGGATTACCCCGACGCTCAGTGCCAATAGTGGTCTCAGGGCCATGACCGGGGTAAACAATAGTGCTGTCAGGCAGGACTATAAGCTTGGTATGGATGCTGTTCATTAGCTGGCTGGAGTTGCCACCAGGCAAATCAGTTCTGCCTATGCCGCAGTTAAACAGGGTATCCCCGCTGAATACTACTCCTTCCCCCGAGAGACAAATACCCCCCGGGCTATGACCAGGCGTATGCAGAACCAAAAAATGCAGGTCGCCGATGTCCAGGCTATCGCCATCTTGAAGCAACCTGTCGGGAGGAAGCGGAGTGGGATAAGCAAGACCAAGCAGCGTGCTTGAAGACTGCCCTTGGAGAGATTTGGCTTCGTCAGTATGGATAGCCACCTCAGCACCGGTTGCCTCCTTGACTTCTTTTAGGGCACCGATGTGGTCTATATGCCCGTGAGTTAGAACAATAGACCTTATCTCAAGCCCCAAATCCTTAACCTTTCTTAAAATCACCTCAGCCTCATCACCGGGGTCAATTATCATTCCCTCTTTATTAGATTCAGAGCCGACAATATAGCAGTTGGAGCCAAGTGGTCCCACTACCACCTTCTTAAGAATCATCAAATCCTCCTGATTTGTACAGATAATATTGAGATTTTTTGGAGTTTGTTAAAGCGTAGTATTGGTGGAGTTTATCACTCGGTCAATGAGAAGTATTTACAGAATTACATCAACGAGTATGGCTTCAGGTACAATCACCGAAAGGATGAGGAGCCTATGTTCAAGACGGTTTTGGGGAAGATTTAGGCTCTTTTAGTTTAGGCATAAATCTTAATACCCCTCTTGCCTAAGGCTTGCTCAATCTCAGCTCTATTTGGCAGGTTATCCGTAATCACAGCATCATTGACATGTAGTAACTCTACTCCAACCATGGCATCTTCGGAGTCATAGTCAATATATCGCATATCGTCTAATTTCTTTGTGTGCGCAACTGCTTTATCACTAAAATATATATAGATAGCATTAGCTTTTCTATCATATTCCACCCGCTTTATCATTTTTACCCCTCCTTTTTAATCCAGCCAAACAACGGATACAATTTCTTTATCTTTAGTATTTACAGTAACTTGAAGCCTCTTGCCATTGGGGTGGTCAGCGATATATAACGAATAACCTTCCGCTGGTTTGAAGCTAACTTGATGGTCATCAAGACACGATTGGATGTCTGTTTTTGTAATCCCCCTTTTTCTCATACGCCTTTCAGCATGACCGCATATCGTGTATTTTATGCGGTTCAAATAAACAAACATCTATTTTACTTACATTTTACCTATAGGTAAATTGTAACAGACTGTAATATTTTGTCAAGCGTGAAAATATAATTGTATTGACACCACCTATTTTAGTAGTATAATCCAAGCACCCCCACGGCGTTTGGATCGCACCCGCCCTTCGTACGGCTGGGTCAGAGGGTTCGAATCCCTCCGTGGGGGCTTGACAAATGTTTAAAGTAGTGCTACTATACTAATACCGTACGAAGGGCGTGATCCAATAGCGGATTGAGCCCGAAACCAGAGCAGGCTGAGAGATGAGTAGGGCAAACATCTCCAGCCTGTTTGTATTTATATGCATCCACACTCACACCTATACGTTACTTCAGGGGATAGTTACCATTATCTATTACCCCACTCAGGTATAAACCGCTACCACCACTGCCTCTTTGACATTGTGCTCATCAAAGAACACCACCGCCACCTTCCTGCCCGAAGTCATCTCTGCCGCCGGTAGGTTCCGAGCCACAGCCACATCTTCCAGGTAGACCTTATAGCTGCTGGCAAGCTGGACAGTAGCGGTATAAGCACCAGAGTTAAAACTTTTAAGCACGCCTTTCCTCAATCTCATTTCCAATTACTCCTTCTTAATGTCGTTATACTGCCCCCAGCAACAAGCGTTCATCATATTCTCCACGACGGGGATTATAGACCAGAATTAGCCCCAGCACTCTTTTCTTCTCAGCACTGAGACCGGCTCGGCTATCAGTTATATCAATGACATCATATAATTGTTGTCCGCAGTTAACCGGAATACGAATAGCACCACTGGCTGATTCTATTTCAGCCTGTCTTAAATAGGCTTCCCCCCGAGCTTGAGCCTTTTGGGCAGTATCAATATTCCTGTCCTCCACCTGGTTAAGCCGGTCATAGATGCGGGCTATTTCACTCCAGGTAAAGGTATCAACAATTACTGGCTCATCATTTACCGGGTCGTAGCCTTCCACCTGGACTCGGTTAAGCTCCCAGGCCCCCTTGCGGAATTTGCCCTCCAGTATGGGGTGAGACGAACCGTAGGCATAAACCGAATTGTCGGTGGACTGGGGATTCACCACATAGGCTTTATTGCCTTCAATAAACACTACATCGGGGACGAATGATAGCAACTTGCTAATGATAATATCGCCCTGGTTATTGGGGTGGATGGTGAAATCAGGGTAATAGCCAGTTATAACCGATGACTGAGATTTTACCTCAAGCTTTAGTCCAACTCTAGCCAGCACAAAAGCGAGAATATCCTTGACACTCATCTCATCGGTAGCTTTATTCCATCGGAACTGATGCCTGGCTCTCCAATTTTCAATCAAGCCCCACCCATCGGAGGCGTATAGAATAAGGCTGGACTTACCGCCAGATGAGGTATGCTCATAGGCATCAAGCCAGAAGGTGAGACCTGAGCTAACCTCACTTCCCTGAGAGGTAACATAACCAGGACTAACCTCTAACTGACAGCCTATGTCAAGGACCTCAAGCTCTCCACTCCCCGGGGAGGCATATCGGCCATCATCATTCCTTAGCTCAACAACCAGCCTACCCTGGCTTTCACTGAGCTCCTGCCTTAAAGAAAGCACATCAGCACTTAAATCGAGGCTCTCTTGTGCTAGCTTGGCTCGCCACACACCGTAGGGGGTAGACAGCCAGCAATAATCGCCGTGGTGAGCAATAGCCACACCATACTCACCGGATAGATTAAACGGCACTGGCTCATGCCACAGATTATCAATGAACTTGGTGTCAACGACAGAGTGTGACCAGAAGGGGCGATTATAGGCTTCGGTGCCGGTAAACTTTTCGATGAAGAAACACCGATAGACATCCGGTTTATCCATAAATGCTCTATGGTATTCAAAGTTACCGTCTGATGGCGCTGAGGCGAACTCCTTAAGGGCTGACCAGGTGCCAGCGGCTACCTCACCGCCGTCGCCATAAACAAGTGACCATAACTTAAAGTTGCCGTTAGAATCCTTCCCGGTGATAAAGAGATTCCAGTCGCCATCATAGATGGTAGCCACTCCTGAGAGGTCGCCAGTATCTTTATCCCAGGAGGTTTTAGTCTGCCACTCGCCACCTACATACTTCTTAACATAGATGCTGGACTGGTCGGCAAAGAATAGGGCTAAATCGCCATTGGGCTTGTAGGCGGCAGCTATGCCATAGATGGCGGTAGTCGGAGAATAGTCAATGAGTTCAGGACTTCCCCAGTTAACGCCGTAGTCAGTGCTCTTTAGCTGGTAAATCCCACGGTCGCCCTTTATCCAGAATATACTTACCTCAGCCCCTAGAGAGCAGCAGGTGGCAATAACGACATTATACTGGTTACAGTATGTCCACTGGCTGAAATCAGATTCCGGGCCGGGGTCGGCCACCCGCTGACGATATAATTTCCTTGCGTCAGATGGTGGTGTTACCCTAACCCTGATAAGAGAGCCATCATCGGGGATGGTCAGGGCGTGAAAATAATCAGCCTCCGAGCCAGTATAGAGCCTTGTCCAGTCAAGCCTCACTACCCCAGCAATCTTATTTTTGGCTTCCACCTTAACCAAAGGGGTACGACTGGCTTCCTTCTGAGTAGCCAGCAGTGTTGATGTTAGGCTTCTCATCGCTTCACTTTGCCCTCCGCTTCATTTACCTTTTTGGTCTGGGACATATTCCTTTCCCCAGAAAAGATGACCGGCGATGTAGCCCAGCGCAAATACCAGAAGAAACCAGAAGATTAAATCCCAGAGCCAGTGCCCGAGTAGTGCCCCTATGGCTACCAGACCGATAATCCAAAGACCCTCAAGTTTGTGCCAGGTATCCCGCAGGATATAGGTCCACGGACGCCCCCCTATTCTCAGCCACAGTTCTTTATAGATGTTTATCTACCTCACTCCTTCCTTGTCATTGCGAGCCGAAGGCGTGGCAATCTCGGTGGTGGGGCATTCTTGGAGATTGCTTCGTCGCAAAGCTCCTCGCAATAACTTCTTTTTTATACTATTGCTGCCAGGGTATCGGGTAACGGTTTATCTGCCTTTCGGTAGTGATTGGCCAGGTGCTTAGCTGCCTGAAGTATCTCCTCGGGACTGGCCTCTACCCTCTGCCCGCGGTAACCACCCGGTGATAGGGCAGCCACGGCAGCCGGCATCCGCTCCCAGTCAACCGTCCTCTCAATATCAATCTTCCCCCGAAGGGCTCTAAAGATGCTCCTTTTATGATGGGGTAGCTTCCAGGTCTCAGGGTCTTCCTGGTCTCCGACGATGGCAAACGCCTCCTTAGGCAAGCCTTCTTTGGTCTTGGCTAATCCTTCTTTTATCGTCATATTCACCTCACCCCCTTTAAGTTTTTATTTGGTAACCCTATCCTCTTTATCCCCTCCCCCTTATCAAGGAGAAGGGGAACTGGTTATATAAGAGGGGCTTCGCCTCTCTTTGACTCTCCTCTAGTCTCTACTCTTTTGAAGGGAGAGGACACCCAGTTTATTAAGGGCCATAGTCGGTTGATTTAGATACTGGTGGATAGTAGGGCTCATAGAGAGAGCGGACTCTAACCCGGTTTCTCCTCCCCAGCTTCTTAAGCTCAGCCCTGAAATACCTGAGTTTCTCATTTCCCCAGGTGAGGAACTCCTTGGGGGTCATTAAGCCGCCGACATTGACCCGATTGATGGCATAGGCTGCCCACTCTACAGCGGCATAGCCACAGGCGCCGGTAGCAACCAGGTCTTCGTGCTTGGTGGGGATGTTAGAGCCTTCAGCATCGATGGTGTGTAGCTTACCGTAGTAGATATAGGCATCTGAGCCATCGGGAATCTCATCACCAAGCAGGGTCAGGGTGTCTGCCCAGAGGGAGTAGCGCTGGTACTTCTTGGGGAATTGAGCCACCGGGTATTCCACCGCTTCTATCACAATCCTATCGGTTAAGGCAGATATATCAATCTCCCTGGAGCCTGAAGCAGTAGCTTTAATTGCCTTCTGCTCGTAGGGTATAGCCCCTGAGAAGTCCTTAACCGCATGGGCGATATGCCTATCCAGCTCATCATCAGTCCAGCGATAGTTAGTGTCATCTTCATCGTGGAGGTCTCGCCTGACAATGGCTCTCATCTCGGTTAGGTTCATAATGATGGCTCCTTTAATTTTCTGACCTCAACCCTTTCTAGCTTGGTGCAGGGCAATCCCTCGTCGTGCCGGCAGAACTCTAAATCGCAGAAGGCTATTTCCTCATTAACCTCACCCTCTCTAATGCTTACTGCCTTTTTGCTAGCCCTTTTGGCGTAATTCATCAGGGCATGAGCATCCGCTTCGTTATCAAACGACAGGTCAAGGCGAACTCTATACTTCATTACTGATACCTCCATTTAGTAGCTCGGTAGTTACGCTGGATTTCCAGGGGGGTTAAACTACGATTATAGATAAAGACTTCGCCAACAGAACCCCAGAGGAAATGGGTGGCGTTATCATCGCATAAAGTAGGGGCACTGCTTATGTAGATGCTATCTAACCCATCGGCTTCATGGGCAACTTGTGTATTTTGAAAAATCTTGTAGTTATTAGTTCCTGGTTTGGTAGTTATTGCCAACTGATGCCAATTTGCCTTATTGAAGGAATTAGCGATATTATCAATTCTTGCATTCCTAAAGCAACTTATGTAAAGACCTCCATTTGTATAAGGATAATGCTCACCTACAGAAGCAGTGGTTATGTAATTTAGTCCACTCTTACTTCCATCAACTGGTGGGTCAAGGGTTAATTTCAACCACATAATAAGAGTTGCTTCATCTGAAAAGTGAGAACTAATATCTGGAAGCGTGATTTTGTCATCACTCCCATCAAACCACCTGCCATCAGGTCTCCACAAAGCGCCGGTAACAGTGCATAAGTGCCCATAAGCGTCCTTTGACATAAAAGAAGCACCGTCTAACCTATAAAGCGGGAGATATAGAGCTAAAGATGGGTCAAGGACAAAATCCATCCCCTTCCCGGGATATGCACGGTTCTGCCAGTAAATGCCGGTTCTCATTCTTTACTCCTTGTCACACCACTCTATAGATAACCCTGACATAGCTTGAGTTCTTGACCCTGGCTCTACCCTCATCTAGCTCATTGCACCGCAGGATAAGGCGGACTTCAAAGGGGACATCCTGGAAATTGACTTCAGGGGTAAAGTAACCACTGCGAGTGCGTGATTTATAGGTTGTGCCGATGTCGGTTTCATTAACAGCAGAATGTAAGTCCACCCAGGTGCTGTCTTTGTTCCTTGCCTGCCACTTCCAGATGAGGTCAGCGGTACCTGAGGACACTGCCTTGAAGTCAGCGGTGAGCCCGAACTCAACCAGGAGGATTCTCCCCTCAAGGACCGGGTTAATAAGCTTACTGAGAACAGTAACATCAGTATCGGCAGCACCAGTGGTAACCTCGGAAGAGTACTGGGTGCCGTCCTCGGTTAAAGCTCCCGATACCAGACGGTCTTCGAAGTCAGTGAAGAATCCAGCCCGGACTGGTATTTCGTCAGGAGCAATGATAATCGCTTTCATAGTCTCTGCCATGATTTACCTCCTTGTTAGGGAGAGCCCCCATAGCCGAGGACTCCCCCCGATTTACTTTAGTCGGTTACACCAATTAGGGCGGCTGCCTTAACTGTTGAGAACAGAGCCAGAGATACATACCACTTAATGCGGGTTCTGGTGGCATCCCTCGCCTCCAGGGCGCCGATAGGCTCGACGGTTAGGTGCCCGGGTGCGGTCAAGCCACATAGACCTCCCTCTCCAAACTGCATAGCGTAGATGGTAGAGCAGTCGCCACCGGTAGTAGCCGTCTCATAACCATCGGTGAGGACGTGGGTATTGAGTATCCAGTCGTTGATGCCGATGGGGATGCCATCCCAGAGCTGGATAAAGTTACCCCACTTATCGCGGTCGGTCTCCATTATGCCTGAGCCGGCTGCCCTGACCAGGGCGTTGAGCTTTCTCCTGGAGCGGCGGCTCATTAAGAGCATATCAGGCTTACCACCCTTTATGGCATCAATGAGCTCATCCAGCTTAGCCAGGGTGAGAGTAACTCCGGTGCCGCCCATAGTGATTACCTGGGAGCTGGCAGCGGTGGTATCAATCAGAAGCCTTAAGCCCTTGAATTCCTTATCAGCGACCTCGCCGGTGCCGTAGATAAAGGTATCTTCGAACTCGTGTGTGATTGCCTTAGTGGTGAGCTCGATAACAGTAGCCTCCAGGTCCTGCACATTAGAGCGGGTTGCCTTTAAGAAAGCATCGATGTCGGCATTCTCACCAAGGATTTTGAGTTCAGCGGTAATCTTCTCAAATGTAGGCGGGGTAGGCGTTGCCCACTCCTCATTGACATCATACCACTTGGCTCCGGGGAGGGTCTTCTCCTGATTATAGATTAGACTGTTGCCAACAATCTCAATGAAAGGCAATCCCTGGAGGATAGGCGATTCCTTAACGATGGTCTCTATGACTCCGATTTTCAACATATCGTTGGATAGTTTAGATGCTTCCTCTAGTGTTATAGCCATTAGGTTTTACCTCCTATTGCGTAGTTTATTTTCTCCCGTGGAGACAGTGCTGACAGGTCGGGTGGTGTCCTGATTGGAGCTCCGGCGGGCACTTTACCGGCAGTGATTTCGGCCTCTAGTCCCTGCCTTACCCTGCTAACCAGGGTCTTGGCCTTCTCCAAGGACTCGTTGATAGCCTCAATAGTGTCCCCGGTAATGAGCTCCTCAAGCACCTCTGGATTAAGCTGAGCAACTAGGGCTTTGTAGCTGGCTACAGCCTCAGCCAGAGAATGGCCGATGGTGGTCAATTTTTCCTCTGATTCAGCCGCAGCCTGCTTCAGGGTAGCCACCTCGCTATCCAAATTAGCCACAGTTTGCTCAAGCTCAATGATGCGGGCATTAGCCTTAGCTAGCTCCTCATCTTTTTGAGCCACCAAGCCCTCAAGCTCAGCAACCCTATCTCCGTTCTGCCCTAACTCCTCCACCTCAGGCGGATCCTGATTTTCCGTCTGGTTGCCAGACTGTAACTCTGGCGAGTTTAGTTCATCATCTGCCAACTTTCGTCCTCCTAAACATTATTCCTCAACGACCTCTACCTGAGGTTCTGTAGCTCTCGCTCTCGCTCCGACCTTGGTAGACCTGACGTTAAGCTCTTTATTCATCCTGAGGATGGCTCCCCTCTCCTCAAGCCATCTATCAAACTCCATCTCCGGGTCTTCAACCCCGAGTTCATCCATAGCTCTGCGCCTGGAATGGATGCCGCTCTGAACCAATGACTGCTCGTTAGAAGCTAACCTCGTTAAGTCGCGGGGTAGCACTGGATTCCAAACCACCCGCAAACGAATATCTCCAAAGCTCTCATTCTGGTATTTCTCCAGGAGTTTAAGAACAAGACTGTTTCTCCGGTTATAGACGGTTGACCTGATGAGCCTTTTTCGCCTCACCTTCTGCAACAGTGGTTGAAGCTCAATCTCAAGGGCTACCCCTGACAAATCCCTAGCCGTGCCACCAAAGGCAGCCCTGGGCGATTCTGATATATCGTGCAGGATTCTATACAGCAAATCGACATAGTTGATGTGGAGTCCGACACCGCCGCCCTGCAATAGGTCAAGTAGATAGGCTTTAGCATCCTCAGGTATATTCCACACTGCCCCCGGCTTAACTGCAATATCCTCAGATTCTTCCACATTCTCCAGGACAGCAATGGGATTACCTGACAGCTCCAGTATTTTGGATAGCTGGCTTATTGACCGATTAAGCTCCCGCTGCGGCTCCATAATCTGAGGCAAATCAGATATACCCCAGAACTTTTTAGGCTCTCTCAGATTGGGATATATGATAAATGGGATAAAGCCATAGGGATTAGGCTTCTTCTCCACCTGAGTATTATCAAGCCAGAGTTCAAGGTCTTGAGCTGTCCATAGCTCAACAATGTTAGCCGTCTTACCTTTAGGTCTTACTTTATACAGGATTTCTACCTCGTCGGCGGTCAAGCTATATTTAGATGCCACCCTCCATACTCGTGAGGTGTCATCCCCCACCCACCAGGCATAGATACCTTGAACATCAGGAGCAGTAACCCTGACCCTTTTTGTTTCCTGGTCCCAGATAACCTTATAGCAGGCATCGCCAAGGATGGCACAATCAATCTCGGTCTCAAAGTCGAGTTGCTCCAGGTTATTAGCCTCATACACCTGGTATAAGGCTGACTCTGCTCTCCGGGCTCTGGCTCTAGCCTCATCTGAATCCTCCACAGCATCAACAGCAAAGTTAATACCAGACATTAGATATGAGGTAGCCTTATCTATAACCACCTTGGCGTAGTTAAAAGTCAGTCGTTTCTCACCCCGTTTGGCATAGCCTTCCCAGTGCCGACCATAGTAGAAATCAAGGAGTTCTTTATACCTCTTTAGTCTGTCCGTATCATGGTGGGCTAACTGAGTGGGGATAAAACCTTCATTCATTTCTTAATCCTCTCTAACTTACCCTTTCCTTTTTTCTTTCTCTTCAAAGGGGGAGGGGATAGGGCAAGTAAGGAACTCTTTAATGTTCTCTGCACAGTGCGCTGACTGAGACCAAACATCAATGCCAGCTCCTTTACCCCCTTACCCTCAATAGTGAATAGTCTTACTATCTGCCTGTCCCGCTGTCGCTTCAGCCAGCGCTGCCTGCCTCCAGGCTCATCATAAATACATTTTGACAACGGGCACTTAAGGCAGGAGTCAGCAAACTCACAGCCCTCATCCCGATAATGGCAATACTCCGGTGGTAAATCCAGCTCATTGTGCTGGTCCTCAGAAATTTCTCCGGGTGTGATATCGTTAGTTTGCTCTAACTCCATAAATTACCTGCCAAAACTGAACTAGACAGTGTCCAGATTAGCACATATGTTCTACTACAGTCAACAGTATTTTGTCGCTTTTTGTCTTTTTGAAAGGAGAATTTATTACCAAACAGGGTTAGGGTGGCTCGGGGCTTCCCCTAGCCTCGCGTGGTGAGTATTGCCTGGCTGCCTCAGCCAGCAGGGCCAGGCTCATCAGAAAATCATCATGTCCCTGTGCTGGGTCAACATAAAAATTCATCGTCTGGCTGGGACGATACTGGCTCTTAGCCTTCTCCATCTCGAACCAGAACTCCTGATACTCGGATGAGCCATCCCCGGCATACATTTTCAGCCTGCCCGAGTTAATGGCGGCTAACAGGGTAAAGCCTAACTCCGACTTTGACCGCTGAGTGAAGGTGAACGGAGAAACTCTTGAGCCAAGCGACTGCCTGAGGAATGAGCTTACCGGCTGACCAACCCCGGTAGCATCAACCACTACCTTACGGCAGTGCCATACATTTTTAAGGATATCAATTAACTGGGGGTAGAGTTCAGCATGTTTCCTGCCTGTCCACCAGTAGTGCTCAACAACCCTAACCCCGGATTGCTTCTGAGCATCATCACCAATAGAAAAATCCAGCTCGCCAATGGTAACTACGGTAGAATCCTGGCGTGGCTTCAGGGCTCTTAGGATTGCTCCTTCCTCTGTCTCAGCCTCCCCGGCGATGTCAATGCCAGCCACATAGACCTTACTCCGGTCAGGCTGGTGCTTTCTTACCTGCTCTCCCTGAAGCTGAGCCCTTTGCTGAGGGCTCAAGTAACCGCCGCCGCCATGTATGGGCAGAAGACAATATTGGGTTAAAAAGAGGGGGTGATTCTCCCCCAGGCGCTCCCTCTCAGCTTCAACATAGGCTAAATAGTCAGGATTATATTTAGCCACTTCCTGCCAATCATAGCGGAAGTGGCGTTTCACCCCGTCCCTTCTCTCCAGCTCATAATTTGTCTGCTTTACCTCCTCCAGCAGGGTGGAATCATCCCAGGTAGTGCCATAATGAACGGTAGTAACATTGGTCGTCGCCCCCATCGGCTTGAACTCTTTGGTATATTTTTCCTTACTGACATCCTGGGACTCATCTATTTCCAGCAGTATATGAGCCGTGTTACCCACCACATTAGCCGACTCATCAGCCGACAGGAATACAGCCCTGGCATTCCCCAGGCGGATGATATAGCCCAGCTCAGCTACCCAGATACCACTAAAGCCAGCATCGTTTAGTCTGTCTTTTAGCCGCATCATAGAGATAACTGTCTGTGGTTTGAAGGTAGGCGAGCACTTTACCAGGTTCTGCGGCTCAGCCATATAGACGGTTAAAAGTAGAAGCTCAAGCTGAGCTGACAGCTCATTCTTACCCCCCTGCCTGGCAATTTCAACCGAGAAGGTAAAACCCTTCCTCCCGAAAACGCTATTGAGTATAGCCAGTGCCACCTCTCGTTGGTAAGGGCGTAGCTTATTTATTGATGGTGGCGCCGATGCCGATTCCAAGGGGCAGGGCGACATCTCTAAGGACATTACCTATTGCCTCCTTCAGTCCCTTCTTCTGCTCTTTGGCGATGTTATACCTGGTCTTAACCAACCCCGCCAGGGTATTGGTTGCCTGCATAATAAGCCTGATATTCTCCGGGTCATTTTCTAGGATAGATTTTATCTTAACCCTTAGCAGGGCAATCTCATCATCAATACCCTCTACGCCAGCGGCTAGTTCAAAGTCGAGCTGCTCAGCTTCATCAAGAACCTTGGAGTAGAAACCATGCTTCCTAGCGTTCTGATTGCCCCTTGGCGCGCCTCTTTTTCTCTTTACTTCTGCTGGCATGTGGTTTATCTCCTCGCCCGGTTGATTCGCCTTGTGCAACATTATTCAGGAGCCTGGCGGTGGCCAAGACTATAGTGTGGGCAGCTAGGTCCCATCTCTGTTTTTCTACGGCTAATCTCAATAGCCTCATAGCCTCCTCCTTTACATAACTAGAAAAACAATTCCTATCTGTTTAGCTTTGAATTGTTCCCCAATAAAATAATAGCACATGTGTTCTATTATGGCTACACGATTTTGTCGTAAATTGATATTATGGTGCAGCTGTTATAAAATGGGCTGAGACTGAAAAAATGAGTGTTGTCAAAGAACTCTACCAGCTACAGGAGGTTGAGCTGGAGATTGAGTCCGATGAGCAGGCTCTAGCCCAAATTGCCAGCCAGCTCGGGGCAAGTCAGGCGGTGGTCAGAACTCGAACTAAACTCGAATTGAAGCAACAGCAGCTTGAAGAATTGGGACGGCAGCAACATTCCGCAGAATGGGAGATAGAAGACCTGGTGAATAAGCTCGCCACCGCTGAAGAGAAACTATATAGCGGCCGGATAAAAGACCCGAAAGAGTTGACCAACCTTCAGCATGAGGTTGATGGCCTGAGAGTTAGACGTAACCAGCTGGAGGATAAGGCACTGGAGATAATGGACCAGGTTGAACTCTCTACGGCAAGTGTAGCTGCCTTAAGTAATGAGCTTAAAACATTAGAGGCTGAGTGGCACAGCCAGCAACAACGATTATCTGCTAATATGGAGCAGCTCAAAACCACGCTATCCGACCTTAAGCATAAGCGGCAACTACTGTCAGCCAATATTGACCCTCAGGCGATTGAGCTCTACCAAGAGCTCAAAAAACAAAGGGGGCGGGCAGTGGCTAAGGTAGAGCAGGGAATATGCCGTGGCTGCCGAATATTACTACCCACCACTGAGTTGCAACGGGCAAGGGGTGATAGCCTGGTGCAATGCAGTAGCTGCGGGCGCATTCTGTTCCTCACCTGAGACCATCAAGAGGAAAAAGAAGGTCGTTTATCAAGGGTAGCGTGAAGAGCAAAGCCCTTTAGACTAAATTCCTCCCCTTGTCAAGGGAAAGGGATAAAGGGGGTGAGGTTGAAAAGAGTGGTAATATACGCCGACGGCGCATCACGGGGCAACCCAGGGCCGGCAGCTATAGGCGCTGTCATAAAGGATGAGCGGGGTAGGCTCATTGCCTCCATTTCCCAGCGTATCGGTAAGGCAACTAATAACCAGGCAGAATATAGAGCCATTATTGCTGCCCTGGAAGAAGCTGACAGATTAGGCGCCAGGCAGGTTGATATAAAGATGGACTCAGAATTAGTAGTGAGGCAAATCAATGGCGAATACCGGGTAAAGAAAGCAACTCTTAAACCATTATATCAACAGGTAAAGCAACGGCAAGGCTTGCTGGAAGGCTTCACCATCACTCATATCCTGCGCCAGCAAAACATTGAGGCTGATAAGCTGGCGAACAAAGCATTAAATGGTTATAGTTGACTGATAAAACCTTTCCTACTACACTATAAGCAGGTCAAGTAAACCGGGTGACCGCTGTGGCAAATTGCCATAGAGGAAAGTCCGAGCTCCACCGGGCAGGATGCTGGGTAACGCCCAGGAGGGGGAACCCTACGGAAAGTGTCACAGAAACATACCGCCCGCACTCATGACGCTAGCCGCGGGTAAGGGTGAAATGGTGGGGTAAGAGCTCACCAGCGGCTGGGTGACCAGTCGGCTGGGCAAACCCCATCTGGAGCAAGACCAAATAGAGGGATAAAAGGACGCCCGGCCTGTCCCCGGGTTGGTCGCTTGACCCTGATGGTAACATCAGGGCTAGATAGATGGTCACCGCTCCGACCAGTCGGAGTACAGAACTCGGCTTACAGGTTTACTTGACCTTTCCAGATTCAAATAACCTCCCCCTTAATAAATGGGCATTTCTTGACAAACTTTTTTAAATTCCAGCTTGGAGCTAAGAAAAGAGAAGTAAAGTTTAATAACCGAGCGTTGTGAAGCGTAATCAGGGTTAAAAATATAACGCCAACAACTAACGCCAACAACCGCTAGCAAGTTTGCCAATCAAGACTATTAAGCATATAGTAAATATTAATGGAAGCTCTTAATCCGGTAGCTCGTGATTTTATTCTCTTCTGCGCTCACCGCAATCATAAGGAATGGCCAGCTCTTTACGATGAGATGTGTTGGGTAGCTGGGCACCGGTTGTTCCGAGGGCTAGGCTATGCCGAGTTAAGAAAGGTGGGAATATCTCTCAGCCTTACCAACATAGAAGATACTATTAGAATGGTGGACATCGTCACTGCTCAGAAGTAGATGGTCCGCAGCGATAAGCTACCGATTCTACTGCCTAATCTAAAATCAAATCGCCTTGCTCATTAAACCTCGGGATTATTTATTATAATATATTACCTCACCCCCTTAATCCCCCTTTCTTCAAAGGCAAAGGGGGGGTAGTGTCTCGGTTAAATACCCTTGTGGTTAGCTTTTTTGATGCGGGTTGTTTAAAATTAGACAGCCTCTTTGTAAGGGGCAAAGCCCCTTTAGGTTTTCTTTAATAAATAACCAATAAATTTTAAGCCGCAAAACGCTTTAGGAGAGTGGGTCTGATGCCAAAGACAATAAAAATTATAGTGATAACCCTATTATTGGTGGTGAGCCTTGCCTTATCGTTTGGAGCTGGCTGCGCCCTGGGTGACAGAACTCCT
>Ga0209979_1002895_pt1 | contig 15763 bp, 6 predicted proteins | sample AnhtaG_FD_183114 | JGI IMG/M metagenome (GOLD analysis project Ga0209979, IMG submission 183114) | Deep subsurface microbial communities from Anholt, Denmark to uncover new lineages of life (NeLLi) - Anholt_01485 metaG (SPAdes) (version 2) | ecosystem: Environmental > Aquatic > Marine > Oceanic >...
GTTGAAAAAGTACAAAGCTTCTTACAGGGATATAATGCAGAAGTTCATGTTCGTACAATCGAACTATCTGAAAAAGATAGGGAACTTCTTTGCACTTGACTAATGCTTAAATTGTAATTCAGCAACAGGCTATTGAAGAAATTGATAGAATATCATGTGAGTTGGTTGTTGGTTCTTTGGCATGGTAATCTCTAGTGTCCCCCAGCCGCTCTCAACGTCATAAATATCCTTTACTTTAGCTCTAATGGTATAATTTCCTCGTTCATCCCAAGTATGCTTTACTGCTACTGCCTCGCCAGATTCATAATACCCAATCCATTCTTCTACAAAGCCATCTCCCCATTCGATATAGTAATATAGACCATCATCATCTGGATCTACTGCGACAAAAATATATTCATACTCTTTCCCTACTTTACCACATGTGAGACCATCTATGGTTGGTGTAGCTGGTGGATTATTAAGCCAACCGTCTTGATATATGAACGGATATCTATCCTGGTTACTACCACCAGGTATGATATATGGTGTATCTCCGATACCATCGCCATCTTCGTCTACGCCAGTGTAATCATCCCAGTAATTACCACCAGACGGATAGCCATCATCCCAAGTATTAGTATAAAGATCCTTAGCATTCTGTGTATTGTTGATTAAGTTGTTATGATAAATAATGTTGTTATTGGATTTGTAATATATCTCAATACCACAGTTGTTGTTTGCAATAGTGTTTCCATAAATAGTATTGCCGTATGAATATGCTATCTCAATACCGTAGTCATTGTTGTTTGTAATAGTGTTTCCAGAAATAGTATTGTCAGATGAAAACGGTAGAATAATGCCACTCTTGTTGTTGTCCATAATAATGTTTCCATAAATAGCATTACCAGGTGAATGTCCGATAGAAATGCCGTTTTGGTTGTTGTTTGTAATAGTGTTTCCATAAATAGTATTATCAGATGTATATCCTATATAAATGCCGTTTTGGTTGTTGTTTGTAATAGTGTTTCCAGAGATAACAGTTGCAGTTTCATCATTAGACAAATATCCTATATGAATGCCATCCTCATTGTTGTTTGTAATAGTATTGTTTGTAATAATGTTTCCATAAATAGTAGTATCAGATGAATATGATAGAGAGACACCATCCCGGTTGTTGTTTGCAAGAGTATTTCCAGAAATAGTATTACCAGATGAATATAATGTACGGATACCACACCATCCGTTGTTTGCGATGGTATTATTAGCGATGGTATTATTGTCAGATGAATAAATGAGACGAATACCAATGTAGTAATTTGCGGTAATGGTGTTACCAGAAATAATATTGTTACTAGCCGACCGAAATAAATCGATGCCGTATTTGGTGCCTGTAATAATATTCCCAGTAATAATATTATTGGAACGCCAAGTAACAAATATCCCTGCCTTCATACTGCAACGGATAGTAAAACCACTTATATTTATCCGATCAACATATATACAAACAACATTGCTAAGCAGATTTCCTTCTCCTCCATCAATAATCGTAGTATTCCTATCTTCACCAATAAGATTTATTGATTTATTAACCTTAACGTTTTCATAATATGTTCCATTAAATACAAAAACAGTATCACCATAACTTGTGTTATCAATACCATCCTGGATATATTGATAGGGATATTCCAACGTCCCATTCCACGGTCCCTCTGCATTGTCATCATCAACATAAATGATATCACCTGTTGTACCTAGACCACGATCGGTAACAACAACTTCCTCTAAATTATCAATATTAGTTTTTTCCACATCATCGAATGTCGTTCTTCCAATAGTCTCAAAGGTTCTAATATTAGCAATCACAGTAATACTCGACAATACAAGCACTAAGGCAACAACAATTGCTATAATAGCCGCATACATATTTTTCTTATTCATTTTTTATTTCTGTTCCCGTTATATCTTTATAAAGAACAATAACACTAACGCATTACGTTCTGCCATATCTGAGGAGTCATCACACTCTGCTGATACTGTTACCACTGTTTTACCTACTCCCAGTATTAAATTTGAACTAACTGTTACTTTTTTTCCTAATGGTAGACTATCAATTATACCATTAGTTTCTCTACCCAATGGTATTAAACCACCACTCAAAGTAATACTCCAATTTACACCAGTTGCTTCAACAGAACCAGTATTCTTGATCATTGCACGTACTTTGAATAAACCCCCGCGGATACTAACTATTTCAACATCTGGCCCTGATGCTTTTTTTGTATAAAAACCAGTATTATATGCATCATGTTGAAACATAGGCCATTCCATCTTGGATAGATTATATTCACTCTGCAAATCCCATACTTTTACTCTCAACAGAAATTCTCCCCCTTCCCACTGATCCTGGGACCGTGATACTATTTCGATATCTCCATCCTTATCTAAATCATCTAGAAGCGGTGCAGAATTATAGACTCTCCCAGAGTGAGAAACTATTTCTTTTGGGAAACCATCAAGAATCTCTCCTTGGTTGTTAAAAGCAATAATCGAGTTTGTTTGACCATGTCTCGATTGTGTGATAATATCTGGTAATCCATCGCCGTCAATATCGCCAATTATCGGTTGCGTGAATATCCACTCACCAATATTATTTTTAGGCCAACCATTAACATTTGTTCCATCATGATGCCATGCAAACATTTTATGCCAATAACTTGTAAAGAATATCTCAAGGTCACCATCACCATCAATATCACCGAGACTGGCTATTTGAGGATTCTCCCCACCTGAAACCGCATAGGCATCCTGGGGCCACCCAGGATATAACGTTCCATCAGCATTCCAAACATACATATCACAACAGATAGGATAGTCTTCTACAGCAACGATTATCTCTATGTCACCATCATTATCTATATCACCCAATACAGGACCATATGCCCTACCAGGTATGTCCAAAGGAAAGCCATCAACTGGCTCCTGATTATGCAGGGTATAGGCATACAATCTTCTATAGTTGGTTCCAAACACAACATCTAAAAAACCATCTCCATTGATGTCTCCGACAGCCTGCGCCTGCGATCCTCCTCCGTTTGGATATGGCGGTTCATCAAGAAACAATGGATAACCATCATAATGATCGCCAGTTGATGTAAAAACATAAAGCACTGGATCACAACCTCTATAGATTATCTCAAGAACACCGTCATTATCAACATCACCCATAGAAGGGAAAAGGCATCCGCCTTGACCAGTATTGTATGAAGAAACTAAAGATCCATCAGGATGATAAACATAAAGCCTTTGACCGCTCGTAGCAGCAATTTCCATAACACCATCATTATCAAGATCACCAATAGCTGGAGAACTATATGTACCTCCCCAAAAAGGAATGTCAACTGGCCATTTGTCTAACAATTTTCCATTATGATGCCACGCGTAAAAATTTGGGTCATCCCCATAATAATCATTTCCTAGAAATAGTTCAAGGTCACCATCGTAATCAACATCCACTGCATTAAAAGAAGAAAGTGTACCATAGCTGGTAATTTCCAAAGGCCAACCATCCTGGATCAAAGCAGTATCCTCGACATAAACGACAATTTCATCGCTACCGATAAGTCCACTGCCCGCATCATAAACATCCAAAATCAACCAATAATGCTCCTCACCATCTTCTAAAGACGTATCCCATATTGCAATTACATCCTCAGTTATAGGAACAGATGAATTAATGATCTCCTTCGGCATAGACCTATGAAAAAGATTATAATTATTATCATATTTTGCTTTAAAACGGGTTACCGTGTAATAACCAAAATTTGACCCATTTGCATTGCCAATAACTTCAATGATTTCCTGTTGCAGAATATCAAATTCCAATGGATAAATAATCTCTATGTTTCCATTACCTCCAAAATCCCTTTTGTTATGACTTATTTTATACAGAGGATTATGAAAATTAGTTAACCCACTTTCATAATGTAGCACAGGCAATTCACCGTCAAGATTACCAAAAATTTCGGGTGCCCCCTCGATATTATCATCGTAGATATAAATCGAGACATCATCAAAATCTGGATTATCTATTACATGTTTCGTTTGCATTTGAATTGGAAATAAACTACTGCTACTCTGGGATTGGCTTTGACTTTGTGGTGTACTCATTGACTTATTTGCAGTATTCCCGGCATTGTCATAAGCTATAGCTTTCACAGTGCGCCTTCTAATTCCTGTCCAAATCCATTCGTAGGATCCCTCAGTAACATATGATTCCTCAACAGATGTATTCTGAAGTTCATCATCGAGATAGAATTCTACCCTGTCAATACCACTGCTTGGATATGGATCGCTGACATTAGCTATAAACTTTTCTTTCATCAGTCCAATCCTCTGTTTTTCAAGTGTTATTGTAGGCGGTGTTGTATCTGAAAAGTTGATAGTGAAAAACATTTTCTCTCGGTCGTTTCTTGGATCAGTATCACCATCAAGCTCTGTAATGATTTCTAGTCTGTATTTACCTTCATCGGTGTTATTAAAGGTTACATTATTGAAAGCAACAGTTATTTCATCACCTGACGGTAGATTTACAATTGTGATATTATCATTATAGAACAATTTGTCATCGTTGTTTTTTAAACGCAACCATATCGTTGCATTGACAGTAAAGTCGCTTTCGTTAAATGCGCCATAGTTTTTAACTACTGCTTCAACTGGATATGTTCCAGGTGGCCATATATTTTCATCTTCGAACTCTTCAACTTTAGCTTCGATACACCAGTTGCAATCCAAACCAATGCTTTGCAACTCCTCCCAGGGACCAGGATCAACTGGCCAATGTATGTATGACCAATCACCTTTTCCATCTATTGCTGGGCCAGCATCGATACCAATTGGGTACTCTTGCGCTGCATGCGTTATCTTTACAGATATCCACACATCTTCATCTGCATTAAGCACAACTGGATTTGAGAGGGGTATTTCTTTCCAACCATTGCCAGTAACCATATATGGTTCTGATGTTATCAACGGACCAGGCATATACCATACATCACTTGCTTCATATATCTTGATAACACCAGAGTGTGCACCTGTTTCGTAATGGTAAAACTTAACAATGGTTATCTCCCAGTTGTCGTAATCTTGGAGTTCATCGGGTGTTATTCGTATGGCAGCCTCATATGTACCACCACCTTTAATACCAACTGCCTCTTCATATCCACTATGATAGTAAATCCACTCATCATCATCATGAAAAACACCGGATAAACTACCAGATGGTTCAATAATGTTTTCAACACCAACATCGTGGATGTAATCCAATGTTATCATTTCTATTTTACACTCATTATCCGGATTTTCATCAGTTATCAATTGAGTATATGCAGTTAGTAAATAGTTAATAGAACCAGATATGCCATGTTGAATACCCTCTGGTGTCCAGTCAGGAAACATTACGACTTTGGTTTGTTCAGAATCAAGATTAACATTTACGGTTTCGTTGTATTCTTGAACCGTATAAAAAATCTTGACATCATCAAGGTACCAGTATACCAGGTCCCAGAAATATCCGTCAAACTCGAATCTCACCTCCGTATCTGTCCCAATGTCTGAACTAATGTTAATAAAATAAGTATCTTCTATAATACTACATTCTATTGGATTGGTCCATGGTGTTACATCTGCCCATGTATCTGTATTATTGGCTCTTGTTAAAATAGTGCAGTTATAACCATCGCCACCATGGCTGTGGCGATCAATTATTCTACTCTTAAAACCTAGGATTAGATGCGGTGCATCTGTAGTGTTAACTGAGGCAGACTGAAGATATGTATAATTTCCAATCACATAACCACAAGCCCTCAATGCTTCTGGAATTTCTCCACCTGTATAATTAGTAAGTGCTTGACGCCATTCACCGGCTTCTTCTAAGGTCCAACCAGCTGGTGGAAATGTTGTACCTGCAAAGTCTTCATCCAAAAAGTTAACTGTTTTCTCAATTGTCATGTTCAATGGTATACCAGTTTCATTGTAAATACCAAAGTTTCCAACAGTAACTTCTGGTGTAAAAACAGTAGTAGGATTAACAGAACCACTAACCGGACCCTTGATATTAGTAACACCAGTATCATGCCCTGGAAATAATCCAAAGCAGTAAACATTTTTATCAGTAGAACCAACGAATACTTTTCCATTTGCTATTGCTGGCGAATTCACCCAGTCAGCTGTTGTATACTCCCAGATAAGCGAACCATTCATTGCATCTATGCAGTAAACATGGCCATGCCTGTAGAGCCAATAATTATCCTTATCAGGGGTGCCAAAGTATACCATTCCATCTACTACAGCTATATCTGATCGTACGTCACCCTCAGCCGTATAGCTCCATATATGCGAACCATTCTGTGCATCTAAACAGTAAACCGTACCACAATAATCACTCTGGGAAGCAGCGTATACATTCCCATATGCCACTGCTGGAGATGAATACACAAAAGCACCAGCATTATACTTCCAAACAAGTGAACCGTTTGATGCATCTAAACAGTAAAGGTTATTATCGCGGGAACCAATGTATACCTTTCCATCTACTACAGCAGGAGATGACTGTACTCTATCACCAGTAGGATAACTCCAGATGAATGCCCCAGTTACTACATCTAAACAGTAAACATTGTGATCAGAGGAACCAAAGTACACCTTTCCATCTACTACAGCAGGGGTTAAAAGCCACACCCAACCATTAGTGTTATAGTTCCAGATAAGTGAACCGTCTGTTGCATCTAAACAGTAAAGATTATTATCCTGAGAACCAAAGAATACCCTCCCTTCAGATACTGATGGAGATGAACCCCATATCTCATCATAGGTAGCATAACTCCAGATGAATGAGCCATTCATTGCATCTAAACAGTAAAGATTATTATCCCTGGAACCAACATATACTTTTCCATATGCCACAGCTGGAGTTGTGTACACCGGACCGCTGGTAGTATAGTTCCAAATAAGCGAACCATTTGTTTCATCTAAACAGTAAAGGTTATTATCATAGGAACCAACATATACCATTCCGTATGCTACAGCAAGAGATGAATCCACATGACCACCAGTAGAATATTTCCAAAGCAAGTTGCTTATACTTGGTGCAGTAGATGTCGAATAACCAGTATTCCTCAAATCATGGTGGAACATGGGCCACCAATCAACACCATCGCTGATTATCTCAAAATGATGGGTGTCTGATGTGTTTTCGTTCCCATTAATATCATCTGCCCATATACTATAATTGTATGTTCCAATAGTATAGTATGTTGCATTGTAATAGTAATCATGTGTACCAGGTATATTGGTCATTATCTCATTGATAAGAATTGGACTGGTTATGTTTACTTCCACAGTATCCACTGCAATGTTATCAGTCACCGTAGCAGTAATATTAACATATCCGCAAGGCATCTGTTGAGGTGGAGTTGCTTGCACATTTGATATCTCTGGTGGAGCCCAATCTGGTGTTAACATTATCTCAAAATGATAGGTGCCTGATGTGTTTTCAGTCCCATCACTATCATTAGCCCATATGAAATAATCGTAGATTCCAATAGTATAGTATGTTGCATTGTAATAGTAATCATGTGTACCAGGTATATTGGTCATTATCTCATTGATAAGAATTGGACTGGTTATGTTTACTTCCACAGTATCCACTGCAATGTTATCAGTCACCGTAGCAGTAATATTAACATATCCGCAAGGCATCTGTTGAGGTGGAGTTGCTTGCACATTCGATATCTCTGGTGGTTCCGTTAGTGATGGCCCAAAACAGTAAATTTTATTATTATAAGAACCAACATATACCTTTCCATCAGCTACTGCTGGAGATGAGTATACCCAGTTACCAGGAATATAACTCCAGATAAGCGAACCATCTTGTACATCTAAGCAGACAATACATCCTTTATCGAAGCTCCCGTCCGTACCAATGTATAATTTCCCATCTGCCACTGCTGGAGATGAACCTCGCACCTGACCATCAATAGTTTGCTTCCATATGAGTGAGCCGTTCTGTGCATTCAAACAGTAGACCTTATTATCAGGAGTACAAGAACCAAAGAATACCTTTCCATCTACTACAGCAGGAGATGATTTCACATCACTACCAGCAGTAAAATTCCATATCCACGAGCCATCTATTTCATCTAAACAGTAAACATTATCATCATAGCAACCAAAGTACACCTTTCCATCTACTACAGCAGGAGATGTATATATCGAATGATTAGCAGTATAGTTCCAGATGAGTGAGCCGTTCTGTGCATTTAAACAGTAAAGGTTATTGTCATAGGATCCAATATATACTTTTCCATTTGCTACAGCAGGAGATGAGTATATCCTATCACCAGTTGTATGGCTCCAGATAAACGTACCAGTTGCTGCATCTAAACAGTAAATTACTCCATGATAGCTACCACCACTGCCACGACAAGAGCAAATGAATACCTTCCCATCTCCTACAGCTGGAGATGATCTTATGTAACTAGCAGTAGGATAACTCCAGATGAATGCCCCATTTGTCGCATCTAAACAGTAAACGTTATAATCGTCAGAACCAACATATACCTTGCCCTCAGAAACAGCAGGGGATGACCATATAGTACCCCCAGTAGGATAACTCCAGATGAATGCCCCATTTGTCGCATCTAAACAATAAAGGTTAGAATCCCAAGAACCAACATATACCTTACCATCAGAAACAGCAGGAGATGAATGCACATTATTATTAGTAGTATAATTCCAAAGTAGATTGTCTGTATCCGGTGCAGTAGACGTTGAATAACCAGTATGCTGCAAATCATGATGAAACATCGGCCACCAGTCAATATCATCCGCTTCTGATGTTTCATCCTCATCAGTATAAGCAATATCAGATGTTGGTATAATATTTTGTATGTTTATATTGCTTGATTTTGTATTTGAAATTATATTACCCAAATCATTATCGGATGATAAATTATTAGTTGATGTCGCATCTTCAATATTTTTATTTATTCCAAAGTTAGCAACCGCGGCTACCGGCATAACAAACACCATGGCAACAGCTATTGATATGATCGCCTTAAAAATACTTTTTTTATGCATTTCTTTCATTTCTCCCTTTGCTTTCTATTTTTGCTTTTGTAGGAATGCCGTCCTACCCGTTTTACACATTTCTTTTTTCATACTTAATTCTATTACATTATATATAATTGTTTCTTTTATTATCCACATATTTGGTGATTTCTCGTTTTCCCCTTTACTATCTCCATGCTTAAACACTAACATTAATCATTTTAGACTTAATATTCTGTCAAGGAATGGACGTGATGAAAGTATTCGTTCCAACAACGGAAACTGATTTATAAGTCTCTCTAAAAATTGAAGAAATACTGAATTATAGTTCACCGGTGTTGCAAGAGATACATCTATTGTGCAAGTGTCGCTGCTGTTTTCACTGTTCTCGATTTTTATCTGTCCACTGAATTGTTGATTTTTTTCATCTGGTGCAACAACAGTTACTTGTACTGTCACTGAATCTCCAGATGCTAAATCGTCGCCACTTGAAGGAACAAATGTCCAGCTGTTTCCACTTCCCCAATCCGGCCAGTCTATGACTTCCCAGTCAAGCTCCGAGCCTGGATCGCCTATGTTTTCGACGGTAAAACTCCCTGTAACAGTTGAGCCAGGTTTTACATCAACCCAACTCATTTCTCCATCACAGTCTAAATCAGGCTTAGGTTCCATCTTCGTTGTAAAATCCCATATTGGTCCTGTTGTAGATGCATCATGGTTATCCCATGCAACGATCTTCCAGTAATACTGTGTTTCATAATCAAGGGTTCCTGGGTCATAAGTAGTATCTGACTGATTAGACGAAACCTGGGGTGGTATAGTGATTGTTCCAAAGTACACATCGTACGTAACATTATCTTCTACGTCTGGGTCTCCTCCAGTCCAATTGAGATTAGTATTAATAGATACGTCTATTGAACCATTTTCTGGATCGGGTTCACTTGGTTTGTAAGGTGGCTCATTTGGAACAGGTTCTGTCGTGAACGTATATACTTCTTCACGGGCAGTTTCGCTTCCTGAATCAGTCGCGTTTACATACCAAGTATATGTTGTACCATAATTCAAACCAGATACAGGACAGGTTTTAGTACCATTACCTTCACCATTCCCGCTACTGCTACCGATATTAGAGCTTGTTTCGATAGTCCAATCAAAACTATCACCCTCTGGATCCTCTATGGTAACACTTAATTCAGATAGTGTTACAGGTACATCAACTGATCCATCCGAAGGGTTTTCATCTGAAAAACCAGGCGGTTCATTTAAGGAACATATAATCTGGAAGGCTTTCGGTACCATAGCAGCCGCGGCGAATGTATAATCTGTATCTACTAACATATCCGCAACAACAGTACCACCTGTTACATCATATAAGACAACATCAGTATATTCACTATCATCTATCTCATCGATATCCCAGGAGATCGTTATATCTGTAGGCGATGTATAATCATCTGGAACCCACTGAACAGACAGATTCCATATCTTGTATGTATCAGGATAATGTCGATAGTCTTCCCACAGCATGTTATATGGCTCTGGTAATCCATCATCAAACCATGCTCGAATATACGGTGGCATCGGTGGAGGTGGCGGCATCATCATATCATAAGCATCTACAGGTGGCCCATCATTGGCATCTGGTGCTTCACCAAAAATTGCACTGTCAATATTATCACCTGTCTCGATGAAATTCAATGTGGCATCCCATGTGATACCGCACATGCCATCACTGGAGTTGTAAGAAAATAAAGACAAAAAATCCTCAGTTTGATCAATATTCATGGTTCCTGCTGCTGAAAGGACAGCAGCGGAAATCAACAGCATACAAACAATAACACCGGTTATTTTCCTTTTCATCATATTCGATACCTTCTTATCTATTATTCTTTTTCTTTAATGTTATAATAGTAATCCTGATTCACGAATTCAAAGGCTCTTTAAAAAAATAGAGAGAGAGGGGGGAGATTATTCCCTCCTATTTTTTGTTGTCTGCGTTTTTATGGTTCTGACATCAGAAGCATCGTGGGTTTTTCTTGATGACATTATACCGACACTTTCAGGATGCAATCGTGGTATGCCCATAACCAATACCCGTATCCTGGATCAAGTACGCCAGAATCTGGTAGATACCCCTGATTTATCCTGTCCCAGCCAAACAAAACCTTGGCCACGATATTCTCTGATACTGCATCTGCCCAACTATAGTCCGTTCCGTCGTATTCCACAATGATGTCCGCCTTGTCAACAGAATAACTGAATGGCGTCGAAAACATATTCCATTTGTATGACAGACTTGTTATTGTTAGATCTGGTTCTGGATCTTTAAAGGCATAAATGTCCCCAAGTTGCGCTACAACATAGACTATGCCATCAGCAATTACGGGATGTGTTTCTGTGTCAGCGCCAATTGCAAATTTCCAGATAGCTGAGCCAGTCGCTGCATCTAAACAGTAAAATCTATCTCCAACGAAGTAAACCTTGCCATCAGCAACTGCAGGGACACACATATCCAAACCGCTCTCACCTGTTGTTGTTGGATAATTCCACAGCTCGTTTCCAGTATCGGCATCTATACAGTAAAATATTCCAGCATCATCTCCTATGTAGACTTTATTATAAGCAACAGCACAAGAAGACATCTCGGCATAATTTGAGAAAGTCCACAGCACATTTCCAGCATCGGCGTCTATACAGTGCAAATAGCAATCCTGTGATCCTATGTACACTTTGCCATCAACTACGGATGGAGAAGAATAATATATCCTGTCACCTGTTGTGTAATTCCACAGTTCGATTCCAGTGTCGGCGTTTATACAGTACAATAGGCCATCCCTTGCTCCTATGTACACTTTGCCATCAACTACGGCGGGAGAAGACCAATATATGTAGTCACCTGTTGTGTAATTCCACAGTTCATTCCCAGTATTGGCATCTAAACAGTAAACATTGGAATCCCTTGATCCTATGTACACTTTGCCATCAACTACGGCGGGAGAAGATTGTAACCTCTGATCTGGTGTTGTTGTGTGGTTCCACAGTTCGTTTCCAGTATCGGCGTCTAAACAGTAAACTATCCCGTCATTTGCTCCTACGTACACCTTACCATTAACTACGGCAGGAGAAGACTGTATTCTCGGATAACTTAATGATAATAGATGACTCCACAATTCAGTTCCAGTATAGGCATCTAAGCAGTAAAACATTCCATCCCCTGATCCTACGTACATTTTACCATCAACTACGGCAGGAGTGGACGAAGGGTACGTCTCTACCTGTTCCCATGCAGTCCATAAAACAGTAGGGGTGTTTGGTGCTAGTGATGTCGAGAAACCGCTATGTCCTAGGTCATGACTGATCATTGGCCACCAATCAGGACCTGGCCCAAAGCAGTAAATGTTGCTATCACAAGAACCGATGTATACATTTCCATCAGCTATGGCTGGAGATGAGAGTATCACATCACCTGTAGCATATTGCCAGATAAACGATCCGTCTGATGCGTCTAGGCAGTAAACACTGTTACCCCAAGTACCAATGTATACCTTCCCGTCAGCTACGGCTGGAGCTGATTGTATCGGTCCATCAGTAGCATATTGCCAGATCCACGCGCCAGTTAATGCGTCCAAACAGTAAACATTGCTATCATAAGAACCGACATATACTTTACCATCAGCAACCGCTGGAGATGAAACCACTCCATCACCTGTAGCATATTGCCAGATCCACGCGCCAGTTAATGCGTCTAGGCAGTAAACATTGCTATTATAAGAACCGACATATACCTTGCCATCAGCAACCGCTGGAGATGAAACCACTCCATCACCTGTAGCATATTGCCAGATCCACTCGCCAGTTACTGCATCTAAACAGTAAACATTACCATCCCAAGAACCAACGTATACCTTACCATTAGCAACCGCTGGAGATGATTCCACCCAATCACCTGTAGTATATTCCCAGATCCACTCGCCAGTTAATGCGTTCAAACAGTAAATGTTGCTATCAGCGCCACCGATGTATACCTTTCCGTCAGCTACAGCTGGAGATGACTGCCCGCCACCAGTAGCATATTGCCAGATCCACGCGCCAGTTAATGCATCTAAACAGTAAAGGTTGCCATCATAAGAAACAACGTATACATTCCCATATGCCACTGCTGGAGATGAGTATACCCCATCACCTGTAGCATATTGCCAGATAAGTGATCCGTCTGATGCGTCAAAGCAGTAAACGTCGCCCATACCGCCACCGACGAATAGCTTTCCATTAGCTACAGCTGGAGATGAACACACCTCAACATATTCACCGTTACCGACATCATATTGCCAAAGCACATCAGATGTATCTGGCGCAGTACTCATAGAATAACCACTGTTCGCCAAATCATGACAAAACATCGGCCAACTATCAACGGTTAAAGGTTCTGGTGTTTCAATATCGATATCATCATCAAGCGTTTGTATATCTATATCTACTTCACTACTTGATATATTCTCATTCATCGTTTCTTCAAAGTTAGCAATTGCGGTTACGGGCATAATAAATGCCAATGCAACGGCGATTGCTACAATTGCCTTATACATATTTTTCTTATGCATTTCTTTCATTTCTCCTTTTTCTATTTTCTATGGATTGTGGGGATTCCGCCCTACTCGTTATTTCATATTCTATTATTTTTTTGCATTCTTATTACACCATTATACATAAATAATATACAACTTCCATATATAAATCTTTCTATAGTTTCTGCCATAAAAGGCGAAATAACTATATTTTTCAGTATCTAATATCTATTCTATCCTCCTTTATTTTGTTTGCAGGGATCGTTTTAGCTAACCATGGTAAAAATGATTATTTGCCATCCTGTTGCAGTCTCTTCATCAGAAGAACCCTCGTCGCACACTGCTGTAACATCTACCTCTATCTTGCCCAGTCCGAAGAAAATTCCTGTCTTCAGTGGATCCGATTCAGCACCAACAGCAAGGCTTGCTATGGTATCATTGGCTGTTTCGTCAATACGCCCGAGAAATCCACCTTTTACCGTAATACTCCATGTCACATTCGTTGCTGCAGCCTCACCCGTGTTCTTGATCGTTACACTGACACCAAGGCCACCAGAAATATCAACTATATCAAGGGTTGGCAATAGTGGAGGTGCACCTAATATATCAAAGTAGATATCATCATTAACATTTCTATCATCAGTCCATGCTGAAAATGTATAATCGAAATCAGCACATCCGTATTCTACAACAACAGTTCCAGGATTATCATTTACCTGTTCAGGAATGCTCCAAGTTACCCCACCATCAGTTGAATTAACTACATATAAGTCTTCAGCTAATGTAAATATACATGTTGGATTTCCATCAGGATCTATCGTAATCTCAGGAAATCGTTCGATTTCTACTGTTTCGGTAATATTTTGGGTTTGCCAAGAGCCACCATCATTATGAGTACAGGTACACATGATATCTCCATTTTGTTCATATACAACATAACAATTTCCATCATCCGCTATAATATCTGGATAAGCGTCGTCTCCTGTTGCTATCCCCTTATCGTACCAAGAACCTTGCCACCAGTTGGGGGTACCATCCAAGGTTATCCATTCAATAAGCAATCCATCTGTATAACCTTCGTAATTAAAGTATTCGTAGACATCATAAAATCTACCTGTGACCAGATCCACGCAGCCTTCTATACGTCCAACATCCCATGGAAGCTCACTTGGATAATGAATGGAAGATGCTGCGCCATCGCCGGTTTGCCAAAGACAATACCAATCATAATCACGGCCAGGCTCATCAACACTGGCTACAACAAAGCCTTTAGCCCAGCTATTTGGAGCATAAAGCCCATTAACGCCTGCTCCAGTTGCATAATTAACCGGATTTGGAGTAGTCCAAGTTATAGCAGACCATCCATCACCAGCTTCTGGATCTGATACATCCGGGAAATCCATGGTCCACATATACGTATCGCTTATTGGCACAAGCGTTCCAAATGCTCCAATGCCGTTGTAATCAAGATCTGGTAAATCTATATCAGGAAAATCTCCAAAATCAAATATCACAATGTCCTCATCCGATGGCCAAGTCGCTCCGTCATCAGATGAATATTTGAATCCAACTGTTGTTACCATTAGATCCGATAATTCTATATCCGCAGCCACCATAACTCCGCCTATCCGATTAGCCACAAGGGACGGAGATATATCATCTGTATCAAGTCCTATTAACTGAAAATCCACTCCAATCGGCATTATCGAATTATAAGAGGATATAGTTTTAATAACGCCTGTACGTTCAATTTCATATGTTTCAGATACTAATTCACGTTTCATCTCGCTTACTGAAGATTCATCGTTAGCAAACGCGACTGCCCCTGGCATGAAAAAAGCCAATGCAACGGCGAATGCTACAATTGCCTTCCAAAATTCTTTTCTTCCAAAATTCTTTCGCTTTGTCATCATACTTATCAAATTATATTATATGTGAGAGTTATATATAAATCTATCTATCGCTTTTGTATACAAAATAAAAAAAGAACAAAACCCCCTTCGGGGGAAATTATGGTAGTTTGTAAAACTATTTTGGATGCATTTTGGCCATATGACTTGACATGTTTGTGGCTCTAACCTTTACACCGCATAAACTACAAGTTAGCCATT